>Ga0123337_10003245_pt1 | contig 17579 bp, 16 predicted proteins | sample frozenSSSSmetaG_FD_89792 | JGI IMG/M metagenome (GOLD analysis project Ga0123337, IMG submission 89792) | Glacier valley bacterial and archeal communities from Borup Fiord, Nunavut, Canada, to study Microbial Dark Matter (Phase II) -... | ecosystem: Environmental > Aquatic > Freshwater > Ice >... | reverse complement strand
GTGCGGCAGCACAAAGGCTACGTCGCGGAAACCCAAATCAACGGACAAACCGGAGCGCCGCGAACCGGGCGCTGGAAAGTTCGCGTTCCCGTCGATGGCTATCAAAACTTTCTCGATGCCGTGACCAAAATCGGCGAAGTGCAAACCGTCAACACCGGCTCGGATGATGTCAGCGAAGAGTACTACGACATCGAAGCGCGGCTGCGCAACAAGCGCGTGGAGGAAGCGCGCTTGATCCAACATCTCCAGCGCTCGACCGCCAAATTGACGGATATTTTGCTGGTCGAAAAAGAAATTTCGCGCGTGCGTGGCGAAATTGAGCAAATGGAAGGACGCCTGCGAGTACTCGCGAACCTGACTTCGCTCACGACCTTAACCATCACGCTGAACGAAATCAAAGATTACGTCGCGCCCGCGCCGCCGACTTTCGGGACTGAAATCGCGCGCTCATTTCAAAGCTCATTCGGCGGCCTGATAAACTTTGGCAAAAGCATCGTGATTCTGGCTGTCGCCTTCCTGCCGTGGCTGGTGGTTCTCGCCATCATCGCTATTCCAATCTGGAAGCTGCGCCGCCGCCGCAAACAAGCACCGACAACCGACGACTGAAAACCGATCACCGATTATGCCCGCCAAACGAATTATTCCCGCCCTCGATATCAACAATGGCCGCGTCGTGAAATGCGTCCAGTTTGAAAACATGAAAGACGCTGGCGACCCAGTCGAGCGCGCCGCGTTCTACGACAAAGCGGGCGCGGACGAATTGGTCTTTCTCGATATCACCGCTTCGCACGAACGCCGCGAAATCATTTCCGATTTAGCCGCGCGCGTTTGCGAGGAAGCGTTTATTCCCTTCACTGTTGGCGGCGGCTTGAAAACGACCGAAGAAATGGCGCAAGTTCTGGCGGCTGGCGCAGATAAAATTTTCATCAACACCGCCGCCTTTGAAACGCCGGATTTAATCAGAAGAGGCGCGCAAAATTTCGGCGTGCAATGCATCGTTGTCGCGATTGACGCGAAGAAACGCGGCGAAAACGACTGGCAAGTTTTCCTGCACGGCGGCAGAACTCCGACCGGAAAAAGCGTGGTCGAATGGGCGCGCGAAGTGGAGAAATTAGGCGCGGGCGAAATTCTCTTAACTTCCATGGACGGCGACGGCACGCAAGCCGGATACGATATTCCGCTCACACGCGCGGTGGCCGAAGCTGTCGATATTCCCGTCATCGCGTCCGGCGGTGCGGGCAATATCGATCATATTTACGAAGCCCTCACCGAAGGAAAAGCCGAAGCCGCGCTCGTCGCTTCAATTGTGCATTACGCGAAGTACTCCATTCGCGAAATCAAAGAAGAACTTCAAGCGCGCGGAGTGGAAGTAAGAATTTAGAATTGCCTAATACGAACCCTGAGCGTGAGCGACGGGCCTGAGCCTAATACGTTTTAGCCCGTCGCTCACGCTCAGGGTTCGTATTGAAGCAGCGAAAAGCTCGGTGCCTCTGTGGTTAAAGGAAAAATATGTTTTACGAAGAACTGAAATATGATGAAAACGGTTTGGTCTGCGGCGTTTTTCAAGACTACCAAACCGGCGAAGTACTCACGGTCGCGTGGCTCAACAAAGAAGCCGTGCAAAAGATGTGGGAAGAAAAGCGCGGCTATGTTTATCGGCGCAGCAAAGGCCGCGTGATGATTAAAGGCGAAACCAGCGGCAACATTCAAATCGTCCACGAAATGTTCACCGACTGCGACAAAGACGCGCTCGTAATTAAAATCGAGCAAGTCGGCGGCGCGGCGTGTCACAAAGGTTATCGCTCCTGCTTTTTTGAAAAGATCGGCGATGACGGAGTACTCCAGGCGCAAGGCGAACCGCTGTTTGATCCCAAAGAGGTTTATAAATGAAGAAGTTTCTTCTCGCCGGAGTACTCGGCGCGCTGTTATGCAGCTTGCCAATCAAAGGATATGCGCAGGTAGCTGAAAAAGTTGAAAATAGAAAAGCGTTTATCTTGACGCGTGATAACCTCGTCTCTTTGAGGTACACCAAACTTTCGACAACTAAACAACCTTACGACCAATCTTATAGCATTGTCATTCAAAATAATTCCACCAAACAAGAAACCATAATCGACGGAAAAATTGAAAGCGAAAGATTGCTTTCACCTCTCTCAAATAATCAGTTGAATGCATTGATTAAAAAGTTCAATCAAAATCATTTAGTTGCGTTGGAGGGCGAATATAAGTTCACGACCAACACCAGAGAAAGTGAGTACATAGCTTTAGAGGCAAGCGATTCCAATAATCGTGATTTTTATTTTTCCATTGGAATTTCCGGTGATGCTGATAAGCAAGGAGAAATTTTGTTGAAGGATTTCTTCGACTTCAAGCGCTATTTATTTAGCGTGTCCAAGTTGCCTGCTCCGCTTTGTCCCGGCGGCCTTCCTCTCCCAGAACCGCTTGTCAATTGGCAGAATTTTTCTTCGCTTATATTGGAAACTTCAGGTGGTTTTGCGGGCATCCGTTCGCAAATCAAAATCAGCGCCAATCCTCAAGGGCCAAGTAGCGCGCCTTGGACAATTCAGCGAAGTGAAACAGTTGCAGGGAAAACCGTGGAAGAAATCGAAAAATTATCTTTTTACGAGGAAAAGGGATTCATTGGTTTTTTAAATTATGCCAGGCTTGACGCGAATAACGGCAAAAGTTGGGAGCAAAAGGATTTGCGCGATGGATTCAACCAAGTTGTTACTTTGCAACTGCGCGACGGACGCAAGTTTATTGTTTCCAATTACGGCGACACAGCGCCGCCAGAGTACTCCGCGCTCGTCCAATATTTAAACGAACTGAAAGACAAAACCCTCGCCACAAAATAATGCGCGTTCAAGATATTCTCCAAAAACTCGATGCGGAGTACTCCTACGTCCGCGCCGCCAAATGGGACAAAGTCGGCTTGCTCATCGGCGACGCCAACGCGCGCGCCGAAAAAATTCTCGTCGCGCATGAAGTGACAGATGAAGTACTTGATGCCGCAACTGGTTTTGATGCGCTCGTGGTTTATCATCCGCCGCTGTTTCGCCCGCTGGAAAACCTCGATTTTAAAAATCATTCGGTGCGTTTGGCGGCGCGCTGCATCGCGCAGAAATTGAATGTGATTGCGGTTCATACCGCGCTCGATCACGCGCCGATGCCGAATGCGCTCGGCGATCAACTGGCGCAATCGCTGGGTTTGCGAGACATCGGAGTACTCCAGCCGGACGGTTTTGAAATCTTATGTAAAATCGTGGTTTTCGTTCCTGAAGAAAGTCTGGAGAAAGTCCAAAACGCCATGTGGCACGCGGGCGCAGGGGAAATCGGGCGCTACGATTGCGCCAGTTTCCGTGCGCGCGGAACGGGAACTTTTCGTCCGCAAGACGGCGCAAATCCGGTTGTCGGTGAAATTGGAAAACTGGAATCGGTCGATGAATGGCGGCTGGAAATCATCGCCTCTGAAGCCAAGAAAAACGCTATCGTGCGCGCGATGAAAACCGCTCATCCTTACGAAGAAGTTGCTTTCGATATTATTGCACTGCAAAACAAAGAAACCAATCAAGCCTTTGGCGCGGCGCGTGTTGGAATGCTCGCGCGGAGTACTCCGCTGCTCGATTACGCGCGCGAAATTTCGCAGAATCTACGCGCGCCGAGTACTCGCGTTGTCGAATCGCCAAATAAAAACCAGGCTGATATTCTAAAAATCGCTTGCGTTCCCGGCAGCGGCGCGAGTTATCTCGAAGCCGCTTCGCGCGCGGGCTGCGATTGCCTCATCACCGGCGACATCAAGCACCACGACGCGCTGCAAGCCAAAGCGCTGGGCATTTCGATTATTGATGTCACGCACGTCGCGACTGAACGCGCGGCTGTCGGCATGATTTTCGACGCGCTGAGTACTCTGGACGCGGAAATTGCAAAGTGTGAAATCGAAACCAATCCGTTTAGCGCGATGTAAACTGCGGCTATGCCTATTGCCCGTTCCCTTTTTGAACTCCAACAAATCGATAGCACCATGCTGCGTTTGCAGCGCGAAAAATCGCGGCTCGATGATGGCTCTGCTTTGCGCGCCGATGTGAGTACTTTGCAAAGCGCCATTGCGCAGCAAGAAGAAAATTTGAATGCGTCCAATCGCGCGCGCATTTCAGCCGAAGAAGAACTGGCAACGCGCGATGCGAAAATCAAGACGCAGCAAACGCGCTTGATGAACGCGAAAACTACGCACGAAATCGCGTCCTTGCAGCGCGATATTGAAGGCATCACCAAATCACGTGGCGAACTGGACGAAACGATTTTAATGGCGATGGACGAAAGCGAAACCACATCCAAAAAGCTGGATGCATTGCGCGCCCACTTGGCCGCCACGAGTACTCAGCTCGCCGAAGTCGAAGCGAACTTTGCCGCTGAAACTGCGCGCATGAACGCCGAATTGAAAGCGGCGGCGATTGAGCGCAACGCGTCCGCTGCCAAAATCGACGAAGACGATTTGGAAACCTACGCAGAAGTCGCCAAAAAACACAACGGCGTTGCTATCGCGGAATATCGAAACGGTAACTGCTCGGTCTGCGGCGATCAGATTACGCCCTACAATTTGAAAGAAGCCAAGACTTTGGAGTGGCCGGTTTGCGAAAGCTGCACGCGGCTTTTGTATGTGGAAACGGTATGAAATCTTTGAATCGAAAATGGCTTTTGCTCTTGCCGGTCGGCGTCATAGGCGCGACCGGCGCAGCTTTGGGCGCGTTGAATCCGGGCATGGAAGCGAAAACTTCGCCCGAAAACCCGGACGCGCGATTGCGCACGCGGCTTTATAAAGCCGGTGTCGAAGATGTGCGGCAGAGTACTCTGGAACTCATTCCCGGCCTGCGAAAATACGGTTCGCATTGGCGCGTGATTGAAAGCGAATCGCAAAACGAAATCGTCGCGGAAGTGCCGGTTTTGGTTTTTATCGACGAACTGAAAGTGACTTTAACAGCGGAAAACGATTTGACACGCGTGGATATTTATTCCAAATCGCGCTTTCAAGGCGGCAGCGATTTAGGCGAAAACCGCCGCCACGTTTTGCAATTGCTGGCTGCGTTGGATGAAAAATTCGCGAGTTAAAAGCTAATAATCAATGGTGCGTGTTTCGATACTCGCCCAGACGCACGGGCATGAATGCCCGCGCTCAGACACAAAGCCTCTTCGAGGCTGAACGATCTTATCTCCTCCAGCCTCAAAGAGGCTTTGTATTTGAGCGCGACGATTTATCGTCGTATGATGTAACGCCAAAAGCCGATCACGAAATTCCGTTCAGCAAATGCGGCGTGGCTAAAAACGAAATCGCCAGCAGCACAAATCCGCCGACCACAACCCAATTGCTTTTGCGTCCGCTCCAGCCGAGCGACGAGCGCGCGATAAGATATATCGCGAAAGTGAGCCACGTCGCGAGGGAAATCAAAACTTTCGGATCGCGCAGCGCAGAGTACTCGGGATGCAATCGCAGCCAGAGTACTCCACTTAATAATCCAAGCGTTAAAGCCGCCAGCCCGAATGCAGTCGCGCGGTAAATCCATTCATCGGCGACTTGCAGAGAGGGCAATTTGAGCCATAATCCGCTGAGTTTCTTCCGCTTGAGCAAATTGTCCTGCAACAAATACAAAAGCGAAGAAGCGAAAGCGAACGCGAGCGCGACGTAGGAAATCAGAATCGTGATGACGTGCATAATCAGCCACGGCTTTTGCAGCGCGGCTTCGGGCACGCTCGGATGCAGCGTGGGCGCGGCGAGCGAATATAATGTCGCGACTAAAACGACCGGCGTGACGAATGCGCCCATCGAAGATTTCTGAAAAATTGCATTGGACGTTCCGCTGATATTGCGCGCGGCTTTGCGTCCGGCGCTGCCGCCGAATATTAAGTAAGCGCCCAGCAAAACCCAGCCGAACAAGCCGACCACGCCGTCGCGAATGGTGAACAGAGTACTCCCTTGCCCGACGAGCGACGCGCCGTGCAAAGTCCAGCCGGCCCATAGCAAACCGTGACATAAGGCCGTGAAACGCGAAACAGAATTCTTGTTTTGCTCGCCATTGCGCAGAAATAATTGCGTCCACAAACCGAGCATTGCCGCCAGATATAACAAAGAGGAAAACAGCAGCAGAGTACTCTCGCCGCGCGCTAAAAAGTCTTGCAGTGCAATCATGGCGATTCCTCCGAGGTTACATTTTTGGCATTTTCCGAATTTTCGTTCAAAGCAAACGCGCGGCGAATCGCTTCGACATCGCTGGAACCGCTTTCGCCCGCTTCGCGCAAATGGCGCAAAGGCGCGTGCATGATTTTGCCGGAAATGGATTGTGCCAATCGTCTCACAACTTCTTGTTCGGCTGGCGGCAAATGCGAAAGTTTGGCGAGCGCGATTTCCAGTTCGCTTTGTTTAATCTGCTCGGCGCGCTGAGAAAGCGCCGCCATCACGGGCCGCGCATCCAGGCCGCGCTGCCATTTCTGCCAACTCACGACTTCCAATTCGATGATGCTTTGTACCGCGACAACCTGCGCTTCGCGCTGCGAACGATTGCCTTCGACGACGTTTTTCAAGTCGTCAATATCGTAGAGAAATACGTCGTCCAGATTGTGCGAAGCCGGATCAATATCGCGCGGCACGGCGAGATCAATCAAAAATAATGGGCGATGACGGCGCGCGCGCATCGCGGTTTCAACTTGCGAGGCGTTCAAAACCGTGTGCGGCGCGTGCGTGGAAGCGATGACAATATCGGCTTCGATCAAGCGTTTGGGCAGTTCTTCCCAGCGTGTGGCTTCGGCGTCCGCGCCCGCTTCGCGCAGCGTTTGCACTAGTTCCTGCGCGCGTTCGTGGGTTCTGTTGGCGACGATCACTTCGTGCGCGCCGGACGCGACCAGCGCTCGCGCCGTGAGCGAAGAGATTTTTCCCGCGCCCAAAATCAAAACCGTGTGGCCTTTCAAAGAACCGAAAATCTGCCGCGAAAGTTCGACGGCGGCTGTACCCACGCTTTGCGCGCCGCGTCCAATTTCGGTTTCGGTGCGCGCCCGCTTGCCGCAGGAAATCGCGCGGCGGAAAAGCTCATCGAGGGTTCCGCCCAGCGCGCCTTGTTCCTGCGCGATTTCGCGTGCGGTTTTGACTTGGCCCAGAATCTCGCTTTCGCCCAGAATGAGCGATTCCACGCCGGACGCGACGCGGAACAAATGGCGCGCGGTGGCCGCGTCGGTGTTGCGATAAAAACACGACGACAAATTGCGAACTGCCCCAGCCGCGCGCGGTGATGCGAAATGAAATTTCCCGACCAGACTTTCCAGTTTCTTTCCGACTTCGGCTGGGCCGACGGCGTAGATTTCTGTGCGATTGCAAGTGGAGAGAACCGCCACTTCGGACGCGCCGCCGCTTTCGCGCAAGGCGCGCAAGGCGCGCGGAAGCTGTGAGGACGAAATCGAAAGTCGCTCGCGCACCTCGACCGGCGCGGTTTTGTGGGAAAGTCCCAGCAGGAATAAATGCATCTTAGAAAGTTGATTTTTGATCTTTGAGTTTTGAATCGAACAACTCATCAATCAAGTTTGCGGCATTTTCCGTTCGGCCTTCGCGCAGTTCGCGGAGTACTCCGCCGTCCAAAACTTCGCGCCAGATTTGGGCGCGTTCGCTTTGCGTATGGATTTGCGATTTCAAAATTTGGCGGCGTTCGCTCATCAATTGCAATAATTGCGAGTACTCATCGCCCACACAATTTTCGATTTCTGCTTTCAAATGTTTGGCCAGCGCCGGACTCGCGCCGCCCGTCGTGATACCGATGCAGATTTCATCGCGCCGAATTGCTGCGGCACCATGCAGAGTACTCCGGCCCGCGTCGTCGGCAATTTGAACCCAGATGTTTTTCGATTCGGCTTCATCGGCGATTTGGGCGTTGACTTCCGAACTATTCGTGCAGGCAAAAACTAACTGGTGGTTCTCGCAATCATCGCTTTGAAAGTGGCGCTCGGAGTATTCCAGTTCCGTTTTAATCGCTTCAAGTTCCGCGCATAAATTCGGCGAAATCACATGAACGCGTGCCCCGCATTCGCGGAGTACACCGGCCTTGCGCGCGGCGACTGCGCCGCCGCCGACAATGAGTACTCGCGCGCCTTCCACTTTCAACGCGACTGGCAAAAGCTTCATTGATGGTTTTTCACGTCGTGGTTTTGGAGCTTGTTATCAATGTCTTTTGCCAGAAAATTCATGCGCAAAAGATACGCGAAAACGCCGCCCCAGGTGATGAGCGCGACGGCCAAAACGAAAATGGTTTCTTTATTCATAAGGATTTAGGAGTAACTGATTTCACGCACGCGAGCAGCGGCAAGTTCCAATTTGGCGCGGATTTGCGCGACTTTCACCAGCACTAAAATATAGCCTGCGACGTTGAACCACAGCGCGTAGCGATATAATGGCTCGCTTTTCAAAAGCGTGTCGGGCGGATGCAAAGTCGTCATTAAGCGGCGGAAAATGAAGGTCCAGAAGATCGCCGAAACCACGCCGACAATGGCGTAAACCGCCCATAAATCGCGCTGCTTTTCTTCGTCGTCCACGGCGGCGCGCAATGAAAACAGCGCGGCATAGGTTAATAAAGTTGCGACGATGCCGATTTGCTGTGGGTCCCAGCTCCAGTATTCGCCCCAGTTCAGCTTGGCCCACAGCGCGCCGGTGATGGTGGCGATCACGCCGAGCCACGCGCCGAATTCGGCGTAAGAATAGGAAAGCGCATCGTGTTCGCGCTTTCGCGTTTTGAGCCAGCGCCAGCCTTGATACGCCGAAAGCAGAAAACCCGTTTCCATCGCGATGGCGGTGGGAACGTGAAAATACATCACGGTGGACGTGACCAAGCCTTGCGCGGGCGGCATGAGAAAGCCGATGACAATTCCCGCCGCAACCCAGATTCCGATTAAACAATTGAAGAGCACAAGCAGATAGTGAAACATAAACCGCGCACTTCTTTCACTTTAAACCGCGCAATGCTTTGTTGAGGTGCGGTTATGGACGATAAGAATGGCTTTTCTTGCTTTTGAAATTACGCTTTTCGATTATACAGAGGGAGATATTCGGCGGAATGACATCCTACTGGGAAAATGGAGAGAAACGGAAATAGTAATGTGACACAGCCGAAGTGGATTTTTCGGAATAATCTTAATTGTCCATTTGATTCCTTGGTGTAATAAAAACGTAAACCAAAACAACAATCTTTGATTACCACTGCCTTGAAAAATAAATCATTCAAATATTCTTCATAGCGACGAGAGTCAGCTGCGATTTCCTCATAGGCTATTGAATGAACCTCGTAGAAATCGTTTATGCCTACTATCTACACCGCCAGAGCCGAACTCAAGTCTCAATTCTATACATTCGTTTTCATTCTTTACCGTTGTGAATACCGCGTAACGTTCGTATGAAAGTTCTCCTTCGACAAAATCTTCATTTTCTTGAATTGGCTTGATGCCGCCGGAAACCAAAACACGATTTGTTTCCTCGATCATGAATTGAATTTCGTAGTAATAATCTTTTCTCATTTCTTGATTTAAGCCGACCACACAAACTCAAACAGCATCTAGCCCGTCACGATCAACGCCACATCATAACCGGTCACGATTTGCAGCGCGGGCCAGTAGTCTGCGCCGGTCAGAGTACTCTATGTGCCGATAAAGTATCGCGCTTGCGTGGTGAACGCGCCGAGATGAATACTTGCGACATGAAAGTAGAGCATCAAATCAGGGCGTTTGAACAATTGTTGGGACAATATGACGGACAGATGCTATTGCATCGTTTCCTGGCAACTTACTTCAAGCAGAACAAGCAAATGGGCTCGTCGGATAGAAGATGGGCCAGCCGCTACATCTATAGTTTTTTCCGCATTGGAAAGGCATTGAGAAACGAGAGTCCGGTTCAGCGTCTGGCCATTGCGGATTTTTTATGCAACGACACTTCCAGCTTGATTATTGAGCGGTATTTTCCTGATCTTGTACCCAAAATCACTTTTCCTTCTGCGGTGAAACTGACCTTAATCCAAGAACTTTTCCCCGCTTTCAAATTGGAAGATTTATTTGATTTTGAGGCTGTATTGTCGGCTGATATCGATAGGGAAGCGTATTTGAACGCCTTTTTCGTGCAGCCGGAACTGTTCATCAGAGTACAGGAAAATCACGCACAGGATATTCTGGCGAAACTCCAAATCGCTGGCGTGCCGGTTCAGGAAATCAGCGCTTCTACATTAGCCTTGCCCAATGGTACGAAGCTGGAAAAGATTCTGCCCGAAGAAAAAGGGTATCAGGTGCAAGACCTGTCTTCGCAAAAAACCGGAGCCTTCTTTCAGCCAAAGCCAGAGGAGTACTGGTGGGACTGTTGTGCCGCTTCTGGAGGCAAGTCTTTGCTGCTGCATCATTTGGAGCCTGAGATCCGGTTTCTGGTAAGCGACGTGCGTGAAAATAGTTTGCACAATCTGGATAAACGCTTTCGCGCCGCAGGAATCAAGAAATACCAGAAAATGGTGCTGGACCTGACGCAAAACAACGATTCCCAACTTCAACATAATGCATTCGATGGAATTGTATTAGATGCGCCTTGTTCGGGATCTGGAACCTGGAGCAGAACACCGGAAATGCTCAGCCAATTTGAAGAATCCAAACTCGCTCACTACGCAAAATTACAAAGAGCGATTGCGGCCAACGTGGTGCAATACCTGAAATCCGGTCAACCACTGATTTACATCACTTGCTCTGTCTTTCAGCAAGAAAACGAAGATGCCGTTGCGTTTATGCGGCAATCGCTTGATCTGGAATTGGAAGAGATGAAGCTTGTAATGGGTTATCACGAGAAGGCGGATACGATGTTCGTGGCCCGCCTGATCAAAAAATGATTACGACCACACAAATTCAAAAAGCATCCAGCCGGTGACGATCAGCGCCACATCGTAACCGATCACAATTTGCAGCGCGGGCCAGTATTCCGCGCCGGTGAGAGTACTCGATGTGCCGCCCAGAGTCGCGGCGGTGGCGGTAGAAACCGAAACCATCAGGGGCAGCAAAACCGGAATCGCAATCGCGGCGAAAAGTGCGCCTTTGGCGCGGGCTTGCGCGGCTAAAGCGCCGAGCAGAGTACTCGCGGTGGCGAGGCCGATGTCGCCCAGCAAAAGCGCCAGCAGCCACAACAGTGGCTGGCTGATTTGCGCATTGAGCATGATGATGAAAATCGGAATCGCGGCGATTTGCGTGAGAACCAGCAGCGTGAAATTGAAAAAAGTTTTGCCCCACAAAACCGCATCGGGCGGGTAGTGCAGCCGCAAAAGTGCGGCGGTGCCGCTTTCTTCTTCCTTAATAAACGCGCGGCCCAAGCCGATGAGAGCGGCGAATAAAAGCACTGTCCACAAAAGTCCGGCGAGCGTTTCCGGCGCGAGTTTCTGGCGCGCGAGATTGAAGGACATCGCAATCGGCGCGGCGACGGCGAACAGCAAACTGGTGTTGAGTCCGGCGCGCGTGCGCCATTCGCTGCGCCAATCTTTTTCAAAGATGGCGCGGGCGAGAGTGGAGGTTTTGGGTTTTGTCAAAGTGGGCGGTAGTTTAGCGATTCAGTGAGAGAGAAGCCGAATTGAAAACCGGGCATTGAAATACCCGGCTGGTACTACGAAACCCGCCTTCGCGGGTTAGAGTTTTGAAAAGCCATTAGTCCACGAAGGTGGACTTTGTAACCCCAGCCGGGGATTTTAATCCCCAGCTATAGCGTGATTTGGAAATCGCACCGCGCAGCTTCGCGCGGATCATTCGTCGCGACAAGCCCGATTCCGGTTTCGCGATGGGCGTCGAGTACTCCGTGCAGCAAATCGAGGCCGTCGCCGTCGAGGTGCGCTGAAGGTTCGTCCAGCAGGAGTACTCCCGGCGCGCCCAGCGTGGCGACGGCGAGTTGCAATCGCGCGCGCCAGCCGCTGGATAAATCGCCTGCGAAATCGCCTCGGCGCGAAGTCAAATTGAAACGCGTTAATTGGGCTTCGAGATCAATTGTTTCGCTTGTTGCTTTGGCGAAAAATTCGAGGTTTTCAAGAACCGTTAATTCGCGATAGACCGGCGCGTCGGGCGCGAAAAGTCCGCGTTGCACTTCTTCAGGTTGCCAGATGATTTCGCCGCTGGCGGGGCGCAAAAGTCCGGCGAGAATGCGCAGCAGAGTACTCTTGCCCGCGCCGTTGGAGCCGACAATCGCTACGACAGCGCCGCGCGGGACTTCAAAGGAAACGTCGCGAAACACTGCGCGCGCGCCGTAACGTTTGGAAAGATTATGAACTTGCAGCATGAAAATTGGAAATTGGTTCGCCGTTGTAGGGCGGGTGCTTGTCTCCCGCCGATGTCGCAATATTCGCAACTTTGCGCAGTCGCAGGTTGGTCGGCGGGAGGCAAGCACTCGTCCTACAATTTGATTTTACTTTTCGCGACTGGTGACGTAATCGGCGATATCGAGCAGCATGCCGCGCGCGGGAACATCGGGGAAAGATTCGAGCTGTTCTTTGGCGGACGCGATGTATTGGCTGGCCAGATCGAGCGAGTACTCCACCGCGTCGCAATTGCGCAGAATTCCCAACGCGCGCTGTACTTCGGTTTCGTCCATCATCGCGTCTTTCTTGACTGCCGCGCCGATCACTTTTTGCAAATCGGCTTTGTCGGCTTCGCTGCAAACCTGCATCGCGCGCAGCATCGGCAAAGTAATGTCGCCTTCGCGAATGTCGTTGCCGACGGGTTTTCCGATGCGGCCTTCTGTCGATGTAATATCGAAAACGTCGTCTACAATCTGAAACGCCATGCCGATGTTGTGGCCGAAAAGCGCCAGTTTCTCCACGTCTTCATCGCTTGCGTTCATCGCCATCGCGCCCAGACGACAAGCGCAATCCGTTAATGAAGCGGTTTTGAGCGCGATGATTTCGCGATATTGTTTTTCGCTCATCTGCAAATAGCCGCGCGTTTGCGTTTCCAAAAGTTCGCCCGCACACATCTGCGCTGTCGCGACGGCCAGCGGCTGCACCAATTCGCCGAAGCCTTTTTGCGCGGCAGTCACGAAAACTTGCGCGAATAGATAATCGCCGACGAGAACGCTGGTTTCGTTGCCCCACAGCAAACGCGCGGTGGGTTTTCCGCGTCGCGTGTCGGCTTCGTCCACCACGTCGTCGTGCAAAAGCGTGGTAGTGTGCGTGAGTTCAATCGCAGCGGCGCAAGTGACGACGCGCGCGTTCGGGCTTTCGCCATCATCGCCACATAATTGTGCGGCAATAAGCGTGAGCGCCGGGCGCAGGCGCTTGCCGCCCGCGTTCAAAGTGTGCGAAGCGATATCGGCGATGAGCTTGATTGGAGTCGTAATCAAGCGTTCGATCTCTTCTTCGACCGAAGCCATGCGCGGCGAAATCGCGATGAGCGTGCGCATGATGTCCACGCCCTGAACGGCGTCTTTGGGCAAATCGCTCCACGGCGTTTTGCGCGGCAAAGCGGACGACTGAGCCTCGACCGGAGTACTCCCGCCGCCGTTGGGCGCGATGTCGGCGGCTAACGGCAAGCCGCGCGAGGCCGCGACTTCAACGGCTTCGATGACAACTTCGTGTTCGTCCGGGCGCTCGCCCAAAGGGTTTTCGTGTGGCATGGTCAAAATATTAAAAGTGCTTGATTATTAGAAACTGACTACTGAGTACTCAGGTAGTACGAGAGTACTTCCAACTGCGAAGTGAGATCGACGTTGCGCACCGTGATTCCGGGCCGTACCAAAATTCCCGTAGGCGCGAAATTCAAAATCGACTTCACACCCGAAGCGACCAGTTTATCGACGACATCTTGCGCGACTTCGCGCGGCACCGCGACCACGCCCATTTGCGCCAGACAACCGGCGTTGACTTTGGCGATTTCATCGAGATGAGCGATGGTGCAATTCGCGAGTACTCCGCCGATTTTATTTGGGTCGGTATCGAAAACCGCCACGATGCGAAACCCGCGCTGCACCCAGCCCATGTAAGAAGCCAGCGCAGTTCCCAAATTTCCCGCGCCGACTAGAAGTACGTCATGCGTCACATCCAGTCCCATAATGCGCGCCAGGTGCGCGCCTAATTCGTCCACGTCGTAGCCCAGACCGGGCGTGCCGAATTCGCCGAAATACGACAAATCTTTGCGCAATTGCGCCGCGTTGATTCCGGTGCGTGCGGCGATTTCCGAAGACGACGCCATCGCGATGCGGTCGGCTTGCAAACCTCTGACGCATTGCAAATACGTACTCAAGCGCTCGATTGTCGGCTGAGGAATTTTGGAATGATCGTGAGTTGAAAATGCGCTCGCGGGCGCTACATCGGACTTGGACATGACATCACGCAAACGGAAAAACGAAGGAAATTCAGGACGGAAATTCGGGCGAGATAACGTTGGGAAAATTTTCACAAGTTTAACGCAGCGCGCCCGCTTCACAAAATGGGAAAAAGCGTTGCCGCCTAAACCAAAACTCCTTCGCAACAAGCGACCTCGCGCGTCTTCTAACTTTGCTGAGAATAATTTTGCAGCCAAGCAACTTGTGAAAACGATCATGAACGCCTTAATCCCTCGCCGGAGTACTCCAGTTATCGCCGCAGCGCTGCTTTTTGGTCTGGCCGCGAACGCTTTGGCGCAAGCGCCGCGCGACTGGAAGCAGCCGCTTTCAGAAAACAAGAAAATCGCGCACGCTTTGAATCGCCTGGGTTTCGGCCCGCGTCCCGGCGACGCTGCACGCGTGCGCGAAATGGGCGTTGGGCGCTGGATTGAATTGCAACTTTCGCCCGAGAAAATTGACGACAATCGCGTGGATCAAAAACTTTCGGGACTCAAAACGCTGCAAATGTCCGCTCAGGATTTGATGTTGGTGCAGCTTTCCGATCAAGGAAAAGTGGCGCGCAAAATCAAGGAAACGCAGCGACCCAACAAATCTAAAAAAGCCGTGGACGCGCAGCCGGTTAAATTGAATGCGCGCCAGCAGGAAACTCTGGCCATGATCGAAGATTTGGATATTGCCCAGGGAACTTCGATTCAAGCCATCGGCGAATTGCAGCTCGATAAAACCACGCGCGCTGTGGAATCGAACCGGCAGTTATTTGAAGTTCTGGTCGATTTCTGGAGCAATCATTTCAATCTCGATGTCAAGAAAAACGCCGTGCGCACGCTGAAAATTGTGGATGAGCGCGAAGTGATTCGCCCCAATGTTTTCGGAAAATTCCGCGATTTGCTGGGCGCTTCCGCGAAAAGCCCGGCGATGCTGATTTATCTGGACAACGCTTCGTCCACGCGCGAAATGACCGCGCCGGTTCGCGGGCAAAATCGCAATCCGAATCGCTTGCGGAGAAATTTGAATAAGAATCGCGCCGCAACGGTTGCAACACCGGACGCCGTTCCCGCGACTCCGAAAAAACGCGGCGGCATCAACGAAAATTACGCGCGCGAATTGATGGAATTGCACACGCTCGGCGTTGATGGCGGCTACACGCAAACCGACGTGCAGGAAGTCGCGCGCTGCTTCACTGGCTGGAGCGTTGACCGCACGTCCGGCGCGTTTATCTTTCGCAAATTCGCCCACGACGACGGCGCGAAAACCGTGCTTGGCCAAATCATTCCCGCTGGCGGCGGCATCGCAGACGGGGAAAGAGTACTCGATATTCTGGTGAGCAGGCCGGCGACGGCGAAGTTCATTTCACGCAAATTATGCGTTCGTTTAGTCGCCGACGAGCCGCCGACTTCAATTGTGGACAAAGCCGCGAAAACTTTTCAAAACACCGATGGCGATTTGCGTGCGGTTGTAAAAACCATCGTCACCTCATCGGAATTTTTCTCGACCGGCGCGTATCGCGCGAAAATCAAATCGCCGTTTGAATACGCCGTTTCCGCCACACGCGCTTTGGGCGGAACCATTCTGATTCCCGACGCGAGTACTCCGCGCGAGCGCTTGTTGCTGGTTTCTGACGGCGCAGTTTCGGTGCGGCCCAACGGCGGCAACGCCAAAAACACGCGGCAAAAAACTTTGAATCGAAGCATCGCTGAAATGGGCCAGCCGCTGTATTCGTATCAAGCGCCGACCGGCTACAGCGAAGATTCGCGCGAATGGGTTTCGTCCGGCGCGCTCGTTTCGCGCTTAAATTTCGCGCTCGCTTTAACCGAGGATGAAATTTCCAACGTCATCGCCACGCCGACGGTTTTGTTGAAAGGCGTGGACGAGCGCGACAGGGAAACAACCATCAATCGCCTGACCGAACAATTGCTGGCGAATGACGTTTCCAATGGCACGCGGAGTACTCTGCAACGCGAAACCACCGGCGAAAAAGATACGCCGGTTGATCGCAAAAAACTGACTGCGTTGATTTTAGGCTCGCCGGAATTTCAGCGGCACTGAACGACTCGCTTTTAACGAACCCGGAGCGTGAGCGACGTGGCTTGTTTCGCGAAAAGCCGCGTCGCTCACGCTCCGGGTTCGTTTGGTAAAACAAAATTATGAAAACTACGCGACGCGTTTTTTTGAAGCAGGGCGCGATGGCTTTGCTGGCGGCGGGAATTGCTCCGGCGTTCGGGCCGTCGTTTTTACGCAGCACGGTTTTCGCCGAAGAAGCCAAGAAAACCGGCAAACGCAAAATTCTGATTTGCATTTTTCAGCGCGGCGCGGTCGATGGGCTTTCGATGGTCGTGCCGCATGGCGACCCATTTTATTATCAGCATCGCACGACCAATGGCATCGCGTTGCCGCGCACCGGCGCGGGCGGAGTACTCGACCTGGACGGAATGTTCGGTTTTCATCCCGCGATGGCGGCTTTGAAACCGATTTATGACGCGGGCCATTTAGCGGCGATTCAAGCCGTCGGTTCGCCCAACGCTACGCGCTCGCATTTTGATGCGCAGGATTACATGGAAGCCGCGGTTTTTAATAAATCCACGCGCGAAGGCTGGCTGGCGCGCACACTGGAAAATTGCCCGCAAGATGCCGCGACTTTGCACCAAGTTTCTCAACAGTCCACCTTTCGCGGCGTGGCGATGACCGGACAAGTTCCGCGCTCGCTGCAAGGTTTTGCCGAAGCGCTGGCGATTCCCGATTTGGATACATTCGATGTGAAAGGCGAAATCGCGACGCCGGGAAAGCGCGGCGCGAGCGATGGCTTTGAATCTCTTTATGATGGCGCGGTTGGCGACGTTTTGAACGGAACCGGCAAGGAAACTTTTGAAGCCTTGAAGCAACTGCGCGCCATCACTTCCAAAACTTACGTGCCCGCCAACAAAGTGCGTTACCCGAACGGCAACTTTGGCGAATCGCTGCGGCAAATCGCGCAACTGATTAAAGCCGATGTAGGATTGGAAATCGCATTCGCCGAAAGCGGCGGCTGGGACACGCACGCCAATCAAGGTTCTTCGCAGGGAAATCTCGCGCGCCGACTGGGCGAATTCAGCAACAGTTTGTCCGCGCTGTACTCCGATTTGGGCGATAAAATGAGCGATGTCGTGATTTTGACGATGAGCGAATTCGGGCGCACCGTTCGGCAAAATGGCAACAACGGAACCGATCACGGCCACGGCACTTGCTTTTTCGCGCT
>Ga0123337_10003243_pt1 | contig 17585 bp, 15 predicted proteins | sample frozenSSSSmetaG_FD_89792 | JGI IMG/M metagenome (GOLD analysis project Ga0123337, IMG submission 89792) | Glacier valley bacterial and archeal communities from Borup Fiord, Nunavut, Canada, to study Microbial Dark Matter (Phase II) -... | ecosystem: Environmental > Aquatic > Freshwater > Ice >... | reverse complement strand
TCGACGAGCGCCGTCCGCGCGCCATAGAGCATCTTCGCGATACCCGCGCCGCGATAGGCTGGATGAATATTCATATCCGCGCCATACAGCCAGTCGCCATCCGGCTCGTGGTTCGAGAGCCAGCCGTGATCGACCGCTTCAATGAACGTGTGGTGCGGAAAAGCAAAGTTGAAACTGGTGCGGAAGGTCGTCGTCGCGCCAACCGGGACTCCCTGCTCGTTGAGCGCCACGAACTGCCCTTCCGGGAAGATGCGCAGGTGGCGCAGGTAATGCTCCTCGCGCAGCAGTTCATCGGGGTCCAGATTTGGGAAGGCGATAGGCTGCAACGCGGCCAGCGCGCGGACATGTTCCGGGCGCGTATTCGTCACGGTGATGTGCGGTTTCATGGGCGGTTGCAGAGGAAACGCTGCGAAAGTGTGCTGCGTATTCACTCTGTTTACCTCCTCTCGTTGACGGTGCGCAGCGCATGTTCGAGGACATCCAGCCCTTCGACAAGCTGCTCATCCGGGATCACGAGCGGAACCAGCACGCGGATACAATTGCTATACATCCCCGCGCGGATCAGGATCAAGCCGTTGCGCGCGGCGATCTGAATCGCTTCGTAGGTTAATTCTTTGGCGGGCGCTTTCGTCTTGCGATCCAGCACCAGTTCGACGGCCAGCATCGAGCCGAGGCCGCGATGATCGCCAACCAGTTCGATTTCGTCTTGCCAACGCGCCATCCGCTCGCGCACAATCTCCCCGATGTGATCCGCGCGTTCCGGCAGGTGGTTGTCCTGAATGAATTTAATCGTTTCCAGCGCCGCGACGCAGGTCAGCGGGTTGCCGCCATAGGTCCCGCCGATGCCGCCCGGATGCGGCGCGTCCATGATTTCCGCGCGTCCGGTAACGGCGCTCATCGGCAGCCCCGCCGCAATCGACTTGGCCGTGATGAAAATATCCGGTTCGACGCCGTATTCCGTGTAATGTTCGGAGGCGAATAGCTTCCCGGTACGCCCGAAGCCCGTCTGCACTTCGTCCGCAATCAGGACGATACCATTCTCCTTGCAGCGCTTCGCGATGTGCGCGAAATAGCGCGGCGGCACGGGCAAGAATCCGCCTTCTCCGATCACGGGTTCGAGGATCACCGCCGCGACCGCCGAAGGATCGACCTGCGTGGTCAGCATCCGGTCGAAGGACTCGATGCACCATTCCGTATATTCGTCTTCGGTCATCTGTGCCGGACGGCGGTACATATACGGGAAGGGGAAGCGGTACACATCCGAGGCGAACGGACCAAAACCCTTCTTGAACAAATCGTACTTGCTCGTCAGCGTCATCGTGAGCAGCGTGCGCCCGTGATAGGCAGTCTCGAAGCAAATGATCGCGCCGCGTCCGGTATACGCACGCGCACAGCGGATCGCGTTCTCGACGGCTTCCGCGCCTACATTGGAGAGGATCGTCTTCTTTTTGAAATTTCCGGGGGTGATGTCGTTCAGGACTTCGCAGAGTTCGACATAGGACTCGGTTGTCCCGACAATGGCGCAGAGGTGAAGAAGGCGTTCCGTCTGCGCGATGATGGCGTCCACGACAGGGGCGGGGGTGTGTCCTGCCGCGAGCGCTCCGATCCCGCCTGCAAAATCGATGAGGATGTTGCCATCCACATCCTCGACCAATGCACCGTTCGCGCGGGCAGCGACAACGGGCGTCGAGCGTCCCAGACCGCGCACGACGGCAGCCTCGCGGCGGGCGAGGATGGCCTGTGCTTTCGGACCGGGAATATCTGTCTTAACCTGGATCACACGAGTTGAAGCGACCGTCATAATGCGGTTCCTTATCTAGATAAGCAGAGACGCGCGCGACTGCCAGCAAAAGCGGCAGCATAATCAGCGATTTTGGACGATTTGGGATCGTGTTTGTGGCTGCTGTAGATGCGATTGTGGTCATGATTTCGGCGTATAAATTCCCGTTATGAGGAATGGGAAGTAAACGCCTGTTCTCCTTTCTTGCTTGTCTGATATGCGTAGCCATCCACATGTTGCACAAGTGTGCAGTAGCGATGATTTACACTCTGTATCATACCGGATGAGGTAGCAATATTGAATTTGCCAGAAGTACGGACCGCTACTCTCCCCAAGTAGGTTCCAATCTTAGTACCAGAAGTTATGATAGCACGCACCATATCTCCTGTCTGGAAACCTTTCACTCGTTTGGCGGCTTTGGCAGATGTTCGTGGAAAACCGAATTTGTCCATACGGCACATTTGACGCGATCCGCGTCCGGCTGCTTTGATGATGAGTGGCGCGTGGGACCAACAAACATAGACCCTTGCACCAGAGGCTCCAACACACGCTGCATCAATCCAGTGTGCTTTAGGGTAGCTCTGCATCGTGCGATTAAACTTGGTACGTCCACCTGTACCACATAAGACGGGCAAACCTGTCGCACTCAATCGCTTGTAGAGCGCGCTATTTGTACTGTTGACCGCAGCGACATCCTTGAACGATTTTGCTGCTTGTGCTTGCAAGCGAAGATGTCCAAACTCGGCGGCAGTCTGACTACCCTTTCGTTGATTACACCCGTGACAAGCTAATGTTAAATTGCTCACTCTGTCTGACCCGTCGCGTGAACGTGGGATGATGTGTTCGATTTCGAGTGGAACATCTGTTTTGCCACAATAAGCGCACTTCCGCTCCCACTTATCGAGCAAATATTGGCGGACTTCATAGCCGAAAAGTGTGCCTTTCTGGTATTCCACACCACTAATTTCCGGGTTTTGAAGTGCTTGCGTGTCGAACTGGACCACCTCCTGAGCTAATGCTGTTACCACGCAAAACTCCCGAAGTCGTGCTACCCACGTCAGAATGTTATCAACCCGACTCTTCAAAGAAGGTGTGAGCCATTCTTCGGTACGCCGTCTGTTGAGAAAACGCGCTGGGCGGTAGCCGGTTTTGCGCGCACGTCGGTGATGGCGCGTTTCACGACGGCTATCAAGAGCATTTCGGATAATCAAACCCCGATGTAAAATCTCCCCACCCCACACTACACGCCTTCCACGCTGCCCCTCAACTACTACCGCTATGCCCGATGTCCGACTACCGGGATCGATCTTAACCTCTACAGGTTGAGTGTCGCCACCTTCGCGCTCGGTCATAATGAGCGTGAACGGATACCGGCGGTACACTGCTGCTTTACCATTATTGAGCAATTCCCTCGCCCGCGCTGGGTGGCAAGGCATAAGCGGTTGCTTGTGCCTGTCGATGATGAGTACGTACTGCATTAGAAAGTTACCTTTCGAGTCTCCGCTTACGCGGGTAACGGTCTCCTCGCCAAAGTTATCAAGCGGTTTGGTGTGAACGACACGGGCTAACTCCCTTCGTCCTGTTTAATCGTTCACCGCAGTGTTCGGAACTGGAGAAGCATTCCGAAGTGCCTATCTATTCGCTCGTAACATAGCTCTTGCGGGCTGAGGCTGGTAAGCATTGGACTGATGAAAGTCCCGATTTTAGGCGTGGGGCTGCTTACAACGGCAGATTTTTACTCCCAAATCATATTTTAACGATGCTGTCTATCGTATCATAGGAGCATTGCTATTGTCGAACATCAGGCGCTTTGTACCATTTTCAGCGCGGTTTTTTCGTGGAAAACGAATACAGGCGGGAAAGCTTCGACCCCTTGAGGATGCCTTTTCTTACGCTTTGAGCGCGCTCGTGAATAAGATGGGTTAGTCCAGCCCGACTCATCCCGACCGCTGCATCAGAACAAACCAAACCGCTTCTTCCGCTCGAAATGGCGCGTGATCGTGATACTCGTCGAGCCAGAATTGGAAAGCGCTTCCGGGCGCTGCCATTGCCGTTCGCGGCGCGTGAACTTCCAGCCGTTCTGTGTGAGCCATGCAGCGGCCTGTTCTGCAAAGGCTTCGCCCTCCATGAATAGCCTCGCCAACGCTTCCGGCTGTGCGGCGTCGGCGCTGCGTAGCGCGCGCGATTGCGTGCCCCAACGCAGCAGCACCTCATCGGCCAGCGAGAGGCCACCGCGCGAGCTGTATTCATATTCATGGACGAGCAGGCACTCCGTTTTAGCTTTAAGCGCGCCGAGATAGGGTCCGACGCGCGCCTGTGTGACGCTATCAGGAAGGCGCGACGGCGCATCGTAAACGAAACGCCAGAGGGTCGCCTGCGCGTTCTTGACCGAACCCGAACCGACCTGCTTCCAGCCTTGCGCTTGCAACCAGATCGCCGCCTCCTGTGCGACCTTTTCCGCATATTCAAAAATCGTACTGCTCGCTCCGCTGCTCACCTCGCTGCTCGACTCACGACTGACGAACTGCGTCAACGGCTGATCGATCATGCGCCCATCCAACTCCAGCCAGAGCGACGCCGCCGATCCCAGTGCCGCCGCATCAGTCCGCACCTCGATCTGGCAAAGCGCACCGTTTGCAGCCTCGCTTAATGACAGCGCAAGCGTTTGGAGCAGCACACCGTCAGCCATCCTCTTCTCACGCCCTAATTCTTGATCATCACATGCTTCGTGATCTTGTAATCATTCACCGCCTCAGCGGAGAGGTCCTTACCGAAACCGGATTGCTTGAATCCACCGTGCGGCGTCTCGGACGCGAGCGGGATATGATCGTTGATCCAGACCGTCCCGAATTCGAGTTCGCGCGCGACCTGCATCGCGCGATTCAGGTCCTTCGTCCAGACCGACGCGGCGAGGCCATACGGCACATCGTTACCGAGGGCAATCGCGTTTGCGGTATCGCGGAAGCTGCTCACCGTCAGCACGGGACCAAAGATTTCACTCTGAATGACTTCCGCGCTCTGCTCTGCATCGGCGATTACGGTCGGCTCGAAGTAATAACCGCCGCCGTTCTCGTGCCGCGTGCCACCCGTCAGCACCTTGACGCCGCCTGCTTTCGCACGCTCGATGAAGCCTTCCACCCGGTCGCGTTGTGTCGCGCTGATCAGCGGTCCCATCTGCACGCCTTCCGCGAATGGCTCCCCGACCTTCACCGCGCGCATGGCCGCGACGAGTGCTTCCTGCACCTCTCCGAGTTTGCTCTCGTGCGCATAGATGCGCGTCGCGGCGGTGCAATCCTGCCCGGTGTTGAAGGTCGCGGCAAGCGTCGCAGTCGCCGCCACAATTTCGGGATCGGCATCCTCAAAGACGATGAACGGCGCTTTACCGCCAAGTTCAAGGTGAACGCGCTTGAGCGTATCGGCGGCGGTCTTCATGATCTTCTTGCCCGTTCCCGTCGAACCCGTCAGGCTGACCATACGCACGAGCGGATGCTCGACCAGCGCTTGCCCGGCATCGTTGCCGCCGCTGATCACGTTCAAAACGCCCGGCGGGATGCCCGCTTCGGCGCTCAGTTCCGCGAGCAGCAGAGAAGTAATTGGTGTGGTCGGCGCGGGCTTGAGGACGACCGTGCAGCCCGCCGCGAGCGCGGGTCCGAACTTCCAGATACCCATCATCAGTGGATAGTTCCAGGGTGCGATCTGCCCCACCACGCCGACGGGTTCCTTGCGATAGATGCTTGTGAAGCCCTTCGCATATTCACCCGCACTGTTGCCATGCGTATCGCGCGCGGCAGCGGAGAAGAAGCGCAGGTTATCGACGCTGAACGGCAAATCCGCGCCCAGGCTGACGAACCCGAACGGTTTGCCCGTATTTTCCGATTCGGCGCGGGCGAAGCGTTCCGCATTTTGCTCCAGCAGATCACCGAGCCTGTAAAGCGCGCGGGAGCGTTCCGCAGGCGTCAGCCGTGACCAGCGCCCATCGTAAAACGCGGTATGCGCCGCCTGTACCGCGCGGTCCACATCTGCGCGGCTCGCATCGTAGACTTCCGCAAGCGGTTGGCCTGTGGCCGGGTTCTCGATCTGCATGAGCGTGGGGTTGCTGCCTGCGGTCCACGCGCCATCGATCCATAATTTATAGTGCTGCATGGGTGAAATCTCCAGGTTGTATCAAAATGCGTCGTCAACGCATCAAACTTAAATGGGCGGACCTACATATCCGCCCGTGATTGACATGCCTTAGCGCCCGCCGATCACCGCCACATAATCCGTGACCCACTTGCGATACGGCACGCAAATATCACCGCGCCCATCCGCGCACTTCGTCTCCGGCGTGCGCCAGAACTTGATCTTGTCGAAGTTCTCGATGCCGTTGGTCACGCAGCCCTCTTTGCCAAGCAAGTCACTCGCGGCGCAGGCCGCCTGTACCGCCGGGACCGAGCCGAACCATGCCGCGACATCGCCCTGCACCTTCGGATTCAACGAGTGTTCGAGCCATAGATACGCGCAGGTCGGGTGTTTGGCATTCGCGCCAAGCATGGTCGTATCAGCCCAGCCCGTCGCGCCTTCGACCGGAATCGTGCTGGCAATCGGCTTGCTCTGGCCTACCAGCAGGTTCACCTGATACGGCCATGTGCCGGATGCGACGACGCCTTCATTCACAAAATCGTCCGTCTGAACAACCGCGTCATGCCAGTAGCGCGAGATGATCTTGCGCTGCCCGCGCAGCAGGTCCAGCACGGCGGCGTATTGCTTCTCATCCAGCGAATACGGATCGCTGATCTTCAGGTCCGGCTGCTTCTTGGAGAGGTATAGCGCCGCATCCGCGATGTAAATTGGACCATCGTAGGCTTGCACGCGCCCCTTGTTGCTCTTGCCATCTGGTAGCGTCTGCTCCTCGAAGACGACGCTCCAGCTCGTCGGCGCGGTCTTGAACACCGCCGTGTTGTACATCAGCACGTTCGGACCCCACTGGTACGGCACGCCGTAGCTCTTGCCATCGACGGTATACCAGGGCGCGCCCTGCAAGCGCTTATCAACCGTGCTGTAGCTCGGCACTTTTGCGAAATCGACGGGCTGCACGCGCCCACCCGCGACGAGGCGCAGGCTCGCATCGCCGGAAGCCGTCACGAGGTCGTATGAACCTTCGTTCATCAGTGAAACCATCTCGTCGGAGGTAGCGGCGTTCAGGACGTTGACCTTACAGCCCGTGTCCTTCTCGAAGCCCGTTACCCAGTCATACGCTTTGTCCGATTCGCCGCGCTCGACATAGCCCGGCCACGCGATGATGTCTAGTTGCCCCTCACCCGCACCATGCGCCGAACGCGCTGGCGTAAGCGAGACGATGAGTGCGGCAAGGACCGCCAGAAGGGAAAGTTTTTTGAACATGGGTTTGCCTCGAAAGAATTAACGCGGATATGCTGCTTTTGTGGAGTTGCGCGAACCATCCAACTTGCTTCTGAGTCCTGTCATTTTGCCCCTTGACAAGACAGACCGTCTGTTCTACAATATCCTCACTCGCAAGAACACAACCCTGCACCTGACCCACACACGTCGGCTCTACTGGTTTACACGCGGCGGGCGTTGCCCTGACTTCCTGTGACCTCTCTTGCCACTCACCTGCGGCCTCGCATCCGTCGTATGCGTCTGTATATGTGTAGGGATCGGATTTTGCCGACCTGTCCTCCTGATGCCCGACCTGTCTTGATCGCGTTGACAGCACGTAATCAATGCAGCGCGAGCGAAATATACTTCACATCCAGATACTCTTGAATCCCCCAGTAACCGCCCTCGCGCCCGATACCGGACTGCTTCACGCCACCGAACGGCGCTTGCGGGACCGACGGCAAGCCATCGTTGAGGCCGATGATACCGTAATCGAGCGCTTCTGACACCCGGATCGCGCGGTCCAGATCGCGCGTGTAGAGGTACGCCGCGAGTCCATAGGGCGTATCGTTCGCGGCGCGGATCGCGTCGGCGTCTTCGCGGAAGGTGAGAACGGGCGCGATAGGCCCGAAAGTCTCCTCTTCCATGATCAGCATCCCCGGCGCGCAATGCGTGATCACGGTCGGGTCGAAGTACAGGCCATCCCGCGCGCTGCCACCCGTGACGATCTGCGCCCCACGAGCGACCGCATCCGCGACGTGCGCCTCGACCTTGTGCAAGCCCTGCGCATCGACCAACGGACCGATCTGCGTATTCGCGTCCAGTGGGTCCCCGACGCGCAGCGCAGCGACTGCCGCCGCCAGCTTTTCCGTGAATGCTTCCGCGATGCGCTCCTGCACGTACACGCGGTTGGTGCAGACACAGGTTTGACCCGCGTTGCGGAACTTGCACGCGACGACTTCCTTCACCGCAAGGTCGAGATCGGCATCCGCAAAGACGAGGAACGGCGCATGTCCACCCAGTTCGAGCGAAATGCGCTTCATCGTCGCGGCGGATTGTGCATAAAGCAGTTTGCCGACTTCGGTGGACCCGGTGAAAGTCAGCTTGCGGATGCGCGTATCGTCCATCATCGCGCGTGTGACGGGGATCGGGTCGGCGGTCGTGATCACCTGAAACACATCTGGATCGCCACCCGCCTGCTCCCACAGCCACGCCATGTAGAGCGCAGTCAAGGGCGACTGCTCCGCAGGCTTGAGGATGAATGTACAGCCCGCCGCGAGCGCAGGTCCGGCCTTGCGCGTGACCATCGCCATCGGGAAGTTCCAGGGCGTGATCGCGTACACGGGCCCGACGGGCTGGCGCGTCGCGAAGAGGCGCTTGTTGGCCGCGCTCGCGGGGAGTATATCGCCATAGACGCGCCGCGCTTCTTCGGCATACCACTCGATGAACCCGGCGGCATACCTGACCTCACCGCGCGCCTCACTGATCGGCTTGCCCATCTCAAGCGCCATCAGCCGCGCGAGCGATAGCTCATGTTCGATTAGCAGCCCGAACCACTTGCGCAGCAGCGCCGAACGCTCGTAAGCGGTCGTCAGTTTGTAGCGCGCGAAGGCTGCGACGGTGCGCTCGATAGCGTCCTGTGCGTCGGCGGCGTTGTGGTCCTGCGCCGCGCCGATGGGCGTCCCGGTCGCGGGGCTGATCACTTGAAAAGTCTTTCCAGTCGCGCTGGCGAGTCGTTCTTGCAGCGCGGCGGGCAAAAAGTCGAGGGCGCTGCTCGCAATCACTTGATCATCTCCGCTTCACCGACCACCGCCGCGATTGCGCTTTCCAGTGCTTCCAGTCCCTGCGCAATATCGGCTTCACTCGCAACCAGCGGCACGAGGCAACGGATCACGTTCCCATAGAGTCCCGCGCTGAATAGCAGCAAGCCGCGCTCGCGTGCTTCCGTGATGATCGCCTTGACGAGTTCCGGTGCGGGCGTTTTGGTCTGCGGGTCGTGTACAAACTCCAGCGCGATCATCGGACCGATGCCGCGCACATCTCCGATTTGCGGGAAGCGCTGCGCCAAATTCTCGAATGCGGAGCGCAGTTCACCGCCTAGCGCTTCGCTGCGTGCCAGCAAGTCTTCCTCTTCAAAAATGTCGAAGACCGCCAGCCCCGCCGCGCACGCCAGCGCGTTCCCCCCGAAAGTCCCACCGAGGCCTCCCGGCTCCGGCGTATCCATGATTTCCGCTTTGCCCGTCACACCGGAGAGTGGCAGTCCGCCACCGATGCTCTTGGCGAAGCAGATCAGGTCCGGGATAACCGCGCTGTGTTCAATCGCGAAGAACTTGCCCGTGCGCCCGAACCCCGTCTGGATTTCGTCGCTGATGAAGACGATACCGTGCCGCGTGGTCAGGTCGCGTAGCGCCTTGATGAACGCGACGGGCGCAGGGACAAAACCGCCCTCGCCCAACACTGGCTCGATAATAATCGCGGCGACCTGATTCGCGGCGACCTGCGTCTCGAACACCTCATCCAGCGCGGCGAGCGCCCGCTCCGTATCCCAGCCGCGATACTCGTAGGGGAATGGCGCGCGATAGACTTCCGGCGCGAACGGACCGAAGTTCTGCTTATAGGGTTTGGTCTTGCCCGTGAGCGTCAGACCCAGCAATGTGCGCCCGTGAAAGCTGCCTGTGAAGGCAATCACGCCCGGACGCCCGGTATATGCGCGCGCGATCTTGATTGCGTTTTCGGTCGCTTCCGCGCCGCTGGTGAAGAACGCAGTCTTCTTCGCAAATGCACCCGGTGCGGCGGCATTCATCTTCGCGGCAAGCCGCACATACGGCTCGTAGTAGCCGACCTGGAAGCACATGTGCGAGAGGTGCGCAAGCTGTTCGGTGATCGCCGCCACCACCCGCGGATGATTATGGCCGACGTTCAGGACGCCGATCCCGCCCACGAAGTCGATATATTCCCTGCCGTCCACATCCCAGACCCGCGCACCCTGCGCCCGGTCAATGAAAATGGGATGCGCGTTGCTCAGGCCGCGTGGGGTGTGCTGCTCCCGCTGCCGGATCAGGTCCGGCGTCCGTGTTAACTTCGTCATCTTTTGAACTCACCGGGTATTTGAGCGTCTACTGTACCCGCTTCGGGTCCCCTACTGCAAATCGTAAGAGAACGGCAGGAACGCAATCGCTGCAAGTTTGAAATGCTGCTGCGCGAATGGCAGACCAACGACCGTAACTGCCAGTATCACGCCAAAAAACAGATGCACCAGTGCGATTTGCCAGCCAATCGCGACCACCCACACGATATTGAAGACGGTCGCGACGCAGCCCGTCGCGTTCGGATGCTTCACCACGCGCCGTCCGAACGGAGTCAGCACGGCAGCCGCCAGTTGAAAGCACTTGAGGCCAAACGGAATGCCAATGATCGTCAGGCATAGCACAACCCCGCCAACCAGATAGTACAACGCGGCGACGAACCCGCCGAAGATGATCCAGATGATGTTTCCAAGTGCGCTCATTTGTTCCCCCCATTCACGCGATCTGCGATAGAATCAACTATACGGCAATAGTGCGCGAAAGTGTGCGCAGAACAGTGCGCGAAAAGGTGCAGGGGGATCAAAATGAATATTCAGAGCAAGGTTTTTGACGTAACGGGCTGGGTGACGATGGCTCCGGGCGTGCAGCGGCGCATCATCGCGGACGGCGAAAAAGTAATGGTCGTGGAAATTCACGTCGAAGCAGGTGCAAGTATTAAAATGCACCAGCACCCGCACGAGCAGATTTCGCATCTCAAGGTTGGGCATGGCGTGTACATGGTCGATGGTGTGGATGTCGCGCTCGAAGAAGGCGAGTCGGTCGTCGTTCCCTCGAATACGCCGCACAGCTTCGTCGGCGTCGAGCGCTGCGAAATCCTGGATGTATTCAGCCCGCCGCGCGAAGACTTCCGTGCGTGACGTTCAAGACCTCGCGGAGACGCTCGCCGCGCTCGCCAATGGACGTGGCGGGGTTCTCACGCTTCCCGCTCCGCGCAAGGCTGAGTCGCTCATCGATCAGGTCTTGCAAGCAGCGCTGAGTACCGAGCCGCCGCTGATTTTGCCGATCCCGCAGGCCGGCAAAGCATCCGTACAGGTCACGGTCCCGGATGGACTGCCGCACGTCTACGCCGTCGAAGGGCGCTACCTGATTCGAGAAGCCGAACAGAACATCCCGCTTGGACCGGAACGCCTGCGGCGGCTGCTAATCGAGCGCGGCGGCCTGAGCTTCGAGGATGTAGTCATTACCGATGCAGGCTTGAGCGATCTGGATTGGAGTGCGGTCGAGCGCTACGCCGCGCGTCTCAACAGCGCTGACTCGCTCGATTTGCTGATCCGGCGCGGTTGCGTGCGCCTCTGCGATGGCAAGCCGACGCCGACGCACGCGGGGCTGCTCCTCTTCGGTAAGGACCCGACGCGCTATATACGCGGGGCATTCATCACGGCGGCGCAGTTTGCGGGGCAGCAAATGGGCGATGTCTTCACCCGGCAGGAGATCAGCGGCGCACTCCCTGACCAAATCCGCAAAGCTGAAACCTTCCTGATCGACCATCTGCGGCACGAGGTTCGGTTAACGGGCGCGATGCAGCGTGACGAGCAATTTACGATCCCGCTGGAAGCCGCGCGCGAAGTGCTAGTGAATGCCGTCGCGCACCGCGATTACAGCATACAGGGCGATGGCATCCGGCTGTATCTTTTCGCGGACCGCATGGAAGTCACCAGCCCCGGCAAGCTGCCCGGTCCAGTCACGCTCGCGAATATGGTGGACGAGCGTTTCTCGCGCAATTCGATTATCGTGCAGGTACTGGCCGATATGGGTTTCATCGAGCGGCTGGGCTATGGCATCGACCGTATCCTCTCCCTGATGCAGGCCGGGGAACTGCCCGCACCCGAATTTGCGGAGACGGGTGGCGGCTTCCGTGCGGTGCTGCATGGCGGGGTGCTTGTGCAACCGCCCGCGCCGCAACCCTTGACGCTCCACCCGCGCCAGCAACTCGCGCTCGATTATCTGGAGAGCCATACCGCGATCACCAACCGCGAATATCAGGAACTTTGCCCGGATGTGCATTCGGAAACGCTGCGGCGTGACCTCGCGGATTTGGTCCATAAGGGGTTGATTCAGCGCATGGGCGAGAAGCGCGGGTCTTATTACGTGCGGGTCCGCGAGGAATAAGCCGCACATCTGCGAACACCGCGCTACTATGGTCTGGTTCTTGCAACGCTGGGGACACCAGACCGTAACAACCTGCCTGCATTGTCTCGCGCGCTAATCCCCCTCACGCAACACATACCCGACCCCGCGCACGGTATGCAGCAGACGCAGTTCTTCGCTTTGCTCGGTCTTCTGGCGCAGGTAGCGCACGTACACTTCAATGATATTGCTCTCACCGCCGAAATCATAGCTCCACACGCGGTCGAAGATGACCTCGCGCGTGAGGACCTGGCGCGGATGGCGCATGAACAATTCGAGCAGTTCATATTCTTTCGCCGTCAAATCGATAGCGCGCCCGCCGCGCATCGCGCGATGCGTCCCGGTATCGAGCGCAAGGTCCGCGAAGTGCAGCACTTCCGGGTGGCTCGATGGCGTGCTGCGCCGGAATAGCGCACGGATGCGCGCCAGCAGTTCATCGAAGGAAAACGGTTTGACGAGGTAATCATCCGCGCCCGCATCCAACCCCTGAATGCGGTTCTCGACCTCTTCCTTGGCGGTCAGCATCAGGATCGGGACGCTGCTCGCGCTGCGCAGCCGTTTACAGACTTCCAGCCCGTCGAGGCCGGGTAGCATCCAGTCGAGGATCACCAGATCGGGCGGGTTGTCGCGCGCCATCGAGAGTCCCATGCGCCCATCGTGTGCAGTATCGACGCGGTAGCCCTCATAAATCAACCCGCGCTCAAGGAATTGCGCGATGCGGGCTTCGTCTTCGATCACCAGAATTTTTTCTGCCATGTCCGTTTTTGTTCCTGAATTGCGAATATCAGCCGACCCAGCGGAGCGCAGTCGCCCCCATGATGCCTCGGATACGAACCAGCTTACCCGTTGTCCAGTCGAGGACGACGAGCGCCCGCTCCGCGCCGAGCATTCCGGCGGCATAGCGACCCGTCAGCGAGCCGAGCGGCTCATCGATGCTGGCTGCCTTGCCACCCGCGCGCTGTACTACCGAGGGACCCGGCTGCCAGCCGACGTTTTTCAACTCGACCGGAACCGCCGTCGGCACGGGGCGCGGCGTCTGCGTGACCAGCAGCCCAGCATCGGGGGTCGCCACATCCGGGATCGACCCATCCAGATTGACGAGGATCGTCCCGGCGTTGGTCGTGTACGCTATTTTATCAGATTGTACAGCATACGCGCTGACAGGTGAGAACGTGCGCGAAAGCTGTGTGAGCGCCGCCCCATTGCGTGGTAGCCGCCAGAGCTGCGCCACGCCCATCCGGTCGGCGGCCAGAAAGTACAGGTCGGCATCCATGCTCACGCCCGCGACTTCCGGGGCAGCCAGCGCGCCGAAGACCACCCGTGAGGCATCGCGCACGGGCAGCATGTCCTCGTACCCGGTCGCGCGGTCTACGAGGATCGGCGTGCCGCTTGTGATGTAATACATCAGCTTGCCGGGGTCCGGTCCCCACTCGACTCGCGAGTCGAGCCGCGCAGAGCCAAGCGGTTGCCATTTACCATCGGCACTGATGCTGACCGCCCTGCCGAGCGTGGTTCCCGCCAACGGGTTGAGCGCCAGCACTTCGCCGGGTTCGCCGGAGCGCAGTTTGATGAACGTCTCATCCGCGATGTACCAGATCGGCGGCGTGTCGGAGGCTGCCGTCACATTCAGGCGCAATAGCCCGCCCGCTATCGGGGCGACGACCACGCTCGACTCATCGACCCACGCGACATCAGCGGCATCCGTGAAGCGGCGCAGCACGCGCAGCGCACCCGGTTTGCTTTCGAGGAAGGTCCAGCCGCCATCACTGGCTTGCGCGGCCAGCCGAGCGCCATCCGGCGACCAGCGCAGGCTGGTATAGGGACGGTCGTTCTGTGACGCGCTGCCGCCAGCGGGGTATAGCGTGCGCAAGCCGCCCGCCGTCGTATAAGCGAGGCCGAGCGCATCCGGCGACCACGCGATGGATTGTGCTGCGCCCTCGCTGGAGGCGGGCGGTGCGGCGTCCCGGTCGATTGTTGCACGCTGCGCGCCATCGAGCGAGACCATCCACAGCGACGCATCGGCGCGGTAAATCGCCCAGCCGCCATCCGGTGAGAGCGCGAAATCCGCGACGGCCTCATCCTTGCCAGAAATGACGGTCGCCCGTGCGCGGCGCGGCTCGTAACAGGTCAGCACGCTTCCGGTCAGTGCGCAGAGCGGCGAGGGGAGCGCCTGCTGTGGCGCGCTCGGCGTAGCGGAAGTGGACGCGGTAGCCGTTGGCGGTGGCGTAGTCGGCGTGGGCGTGCGGCGCTGCGCCTGCGTGGGCGAGGCGAGGCTCAGGAAGAGTACCGCGAACAGCGCACAAATTAAGATTTTACAAAACCGGACACTAATAATCGCATCTCTGCACGCACGCGCATACTCGAAGGCACGTGCTTTTGCGGCTCGGCGAACGCCAAAGCTACGCACTCTGGTAGGGACGCCCTGCGTGGCATCCGCACGCTTCAGTTTCACTGTGCGCTATTGCTTCTCAAGTTTGATAGAGGCCGTGCGGCACACGCTATCACCCGGCGCGAGCAGATGCTTCATGGCGTAGTGACCTGCTTGCCATACAGGAACGAGCGCAAGTTTTCATTGAAGCGTTGCGGCGCGTCGAGCATCGGGAAATGCCCGGCGTCTGGATACCATGAAATTTCCGACCCCACGACACCTTTTTTCAAAACCTCGTTCTGGCGCGGGTTCACGATGATGTCCTGCTTGCCATAAATACCGAGCGTGGGGACCTGCACCTGCGCAAGATACGGACGCAAATCGGTCTGCCGCAGCGTGCCGATACTGCGGAAAAACGAAGTCATATTTGCCTGCGAAATGTCCTTGCGCATCATCGAGGCCATCCGGCGGCCATCCTTCGCGAGCAGGTAGCTATAGCTGCCTAGAAAGACTTTCAGCAGGAACGGCGAAAGCCAGAATAGCCGCGCGACGGTCGGATAGCCCGACAGCTTCAACAGCAAACTGAGCGAAGCGCCATTGATCGGGGAGCCAATCACGCACACCTTGACGACCTTCTCCGGGTGCAGGATCGCGGTATAGAGCGCGACCGTCCCGCCCATCGAATGGCCGATCAGCGGCGCTTTCGCAATGCCGAGCTGCTCCATGAATTGATAGACCATCTCGACATAGGTATTCACGCTGTACGCATCGCGGTCCGTCGTGCCGGATTCGCCGAAACCGTAAAAATCAAGCGCGTAAGTGCGGAATTCCTTGCCAAGCGTCTCGATGGTGTCGCGCCAGAGCTGCCACGAACCAAGCCAGCCGTGCAGGAGCAGGACCGGACGCCCCCGCCCATATGCCTCATAATGGAGAATGCCGTGTTCTGTGACGAGGGAGGTCAAAGTGTGTTCCCGGACAACGTGCGCTGTCGGCTAGCTATCAATTTCTTCGAGAATAGCATAGAGCAGTTCGAGTAGCACGTCCTTCACCGACTCCTTGTCGCGCGCTACGCAGGGCAGCAGCTTGACATGATCCTCGATGCGGAGCGCGATGCGCAGGTCTTCGACAGGCCACGCCTCATCGACATCCTGCTTGTTGGCAGCTACCACGTAGGGCGTGGGCGCGTAGGCGCGGAAGGTTTCGAGGATAGATTTCGCCTCGCGGAACGTCTCCGGTTTGGTGCTGTCGCACATCACGACGAAGCCGAGCATCCCTTCCGCGAGGATTTCCCACATGAAGTCGAAGCGCCGCTGGCCGGGCGTGCCGAACAGGTACAGCACCAGGTCGTCGCCGACGGTGATGCGCCCGAAGTCCATCGCAACGGTCGTTTCCTGCTTGATCTCGAATTCGCGCGTGCCGGCGGAAACCCCGGCCTCGGTACTCACCACGTCGATTTCGCTGATACTACGGATGAACTCGGTTTTGCCGGACGCATAGGGTCCGGTGATTACCATCTTGACGGTCTGCATCGCCATAAGTGCTATATCCCGCTGAGTGCGCCCGCCGGGGTGCGGCGGACAGTCCGAATGATTGAATACATGATACCTATCGCGCCTTGAGACGGTCGATCAGGCGCAAGACGACTTCGCGCTGCGGAGCCTTGACGGTGATCCCACCCGGCGGCGTTCCATTGGCGGGCTGCCGCGTGCCGGGAACCGGAGCCGGGTCGCGGATCGCGGCAGGCTTGACCAGCTCGACCAGACCCGCGCTACGCAGGCCATAGACGATCCGCCTGATTTCATTGTCGCTCATATTGCACGCCCGCGCGATCTGGCGAATCGAATTGCGCGGGCTGATGAAGCCAACGACGCGCCATTCTTCGGTCGTCAACTGGATGTTCTTGAACTTGTCGCCGGGCGCTTCCGGGAAGCGCAGCGCGAAATCGAGGTTCGGCAGTTCCTGCGTGAGCTGGTCGAGTTCGCGTGTGCGGCGCGTACCTTCGATGATCACGTTTTCCAGCTCAATCGGGACTGTAATCCGGTCGCTTGACGGCAATTCGCCTTCCTCGAAGAGAAACGGCTCCTTGTTCCAGGCCATCACGTCATAGACGATACCAAGCGTATGCCGCTGAATCGCCGTGATCACGTCCTGCTGCGTGACATAATTGGCGTTGATCAGCAGCAGGGCGAGCGCCTTGTCGCTGTGGTTGGCGGCTTTCTGGCGAATGATGCGGTGCTGCTCGTCGGTCAGCTTGCCCGCCTTACGCAGCACGGTGGACATATGCGGGTCCTGCTCGGCGGCCATGGCGTGGACGAGCTTGCCCTCGCGGAACGAGGCACGCGCGCGTTCCTTGCCCGGCACGACTTCCGGGCGCTTCGTTTCACCATCGCCCATGATGATCTGGCGACCGGTCGGGACACCTTCATAGATATGCAGCGTCCCTGTCTTCTTGGCAAGATTGATCAGGTGCAAAAGCTGGGTCGTGTGCAGGTCCTGGAGCGTTCCTCTGAGTTGTCTCGGCATCGGCTGGGCCTCGGTTTAGTCCGGGTGCTGCGAGGGCGCGCAGCGGGTTTGCTTAACTATGCCCCAAAAAGCGCAATGGATCAAGCGACAGCCGGAAGCGGCTGTCCGAGCCGCGCCTGCAAGAGGCCAAGTGCCTCGTAAACTGTGCCGCGCACCATCTCGTCCTTGTCGCGCAGGGCGGTATACAGCGGCTTGAGTCCCGGCACATAACCGAGATAGGCAATCGTCAGCGCGGCGGCGGCGCGTTGCAGCGGCTCGCCTTCCTGCAAGGCGCGGACGAGGACTTGCCGCGCGTTCGGACCGTTCGGGACGCCTTCGCCGC
>Ga0123337_10003242_pt1 | contig 17587 bp, 15 predicted proteins | sample frozenSSSSmetaG_FD_89792 | JGI IMG/M metagenome (GOLD analysis project Ga0123337, IMG submission 89792) | Glacier valley bacterial and archeal communities from Borup Fiord, Nunavut, Canada, to study Microbial Dark Matter (Phase II) -... | ecosystem: Environmental > Aquatic > Freshwater > Ice >... | reverse complement strand
TGGTACGTGGTTTGTGCTTACATCCTCTAGCAACTTCACTAACTCCTTCACCCGCTCCTGGGGTCAAGGTGGGGATATTCCTATAGGGAATTTAGATTTTGATAAGGACGGCAGAGACGATATGGTGGTGTGGCGTCCTAACAATGGAGGTTTTCCTGGCGCTCTTGGTACGTGGTTTGTGCTTACATCCTCTAGCAACTTCACCAACTCTTTCAGCCGTTTGTGGGGTATAGGTGGAGATATTCCAGTCGGAGGAGCGAAGTAATTAGAACCGAATGGCACTAAGAAAAGCGCAAACTCCTAAGATGACTGGCTTTTGAATATAAAGGTGTAAGGGAAAGAACTAGCTTTGAAATCAATAAATAAGCGAGTCGTAGCAGCAAGCGTCTGCCTAAAACTATAAAATTTCACATAAAAAAATGAGGATGGCACATAGCACCCTCATTTGATTTTTTGCTTCTTTGCTCATTTCCAGGCATTAGCCCAGAAAAGAGTCAACTATTACAGTTGCGGTACGTACTCCTGCTTCTCAGGTACTTCAGCGTACTCAGCCACAATTTGGCGGAATTCTTCGCCGTCAATGGTTTCTTTTTCGATCAGCAAATCGACTAAGCGATCAGTGACAGTGCGATGATCACGGATCAGCTTCTTAGCAGTGTCGTAGCACTGTTCAACAATTTCCCTGACTTGTCCATCAATGCGCGAGGCAATGGATTCGGAATACTCAGATCGGGTTGTCCAGTCACGACCCAAGAACACTTCACCTTGCTGGCTTTCTAAGGAAAGTGGGCCTAAGTTTGACATCCCGAACCGTGTCACCATTTGCCGTGCCATTCCCGACAACTGTTGTAAGTCTCCACCTGCACCAGTGGTAACTTCGGCAGCCCCAAAAATCACCTCTTCGGCAGCGCGACCGCCCAAAGCACCAGTAATTCTGGCTTTGAGTTGAGAACGAGAAATTAACCCCTGTTCTTCATTGGGAGTAAACCAAGTTAAACCCTGTGCTTGTCCTCGTGGAATCAGGGTAACTTTCTGCACTGGGTCATGGTCTTTTAACAAAGTCCCAACTAAGGCGTGTCCAATTTCGTGGTAGGCAATTAAGCGCTTGCTCTTGCTATCCACCAAAGGAGTACCTTCCATCCCCGCAACTACCCGATCGACCGCATCATCAACTTCGCGGAGGGTGATCGCTTCTTTGCGTCTTCTAGCAGTGAGAATTGCCGCTTCGTTGAGTAAGTTAGCTAAGTCAGCACCAGTGAATCCAGGGGTGCGGCGAGCGATCGCATCCAAAGATACGCTAGTGTCTAGTTTCTTGTTCCGCGCATGGACTTGCAAGATTTCCAAACGCCCTTTGATATCGGGTGGATCGACTGTTACTTGGCGGTCAAAGCGACCGGGACGCAACAAGGCTGAGTCTAATACGTCGGGACGGTTGGTAGCAGCAATAATAATGATGCCTGTATTACCTTCAAACCCGTCCATTTCAGTGAGCAATTGGTTGAGGGTTTGCTCTCTCTCATCGTTACCGCCACCAATACCAGCGCCTCGTTGCCGTCCTACGGCGTCGATTTCATCGATGAAGATGATACAAGGGGCGTTGTCTTTGGCTTTCTTGAACAAATCGCGGACGCGGGATGCACCCACACCAACGAACATTTCCACAAATTCCGAACCAGAAATACTGAAGAAAGGTACGCCTGCTTCCCCAGCGATCGCTTTTGCTAGTAAAGTTTTACCAGTTCCAGGAGGCCCAACTAACAGCACTCCCTTGGGAATGCGTGCGCCTACTGCGGTAAATCTTTCTGGCTGTTTGAGGAAGGTGACGACTTCTTGCAATTCTTCCTTAGCTTCTTCGATTCCGGCTACGTCGTCAAATTTCACCCCGGTTTTTGCCTCCATTTGGAAGCGGGCGCGGGATTTGCCGAAGTTCATCGCTTGACCTGGCCCGCCAGGGAGGTTGCTAGAACGCCGGAACAAAAAGAACAGCCCAGTAATCAATAAAACTGGAAATATGAGATTGCCCAACAATCCCCAAATTGCGCCATCATTCCGCATCGGGTGAGCATCAAAACTGATATCTTTTTCTTTCAGTTTGCTGATTAACTCAGGAGCGTTAATAGGCAAATCCACCCGCCACCTTTGGACGCGGTTTTCGATGTCAGGATCGCGGGCTTCTATAATTGCTGTCCTGCCGCCTTCGTACAGATCCACGCTGGTAACGCGATCGCCGTCCAAGTATTCTAGAAAACGACCATAGGTCATGCGGGTATTGGCTGTATTCTTACTCATGTCAGCAGGAGCGCCTGCAAAGGCTCCTTGCCAGAAGAAAAAGCCAATTACCAAAGCCGGCAATGTCCAGAGTCCTAGTACTTTCCAAGAGAATTTCATCTTAATTTGCCTCTAGATGCCTATACAACTCATCAGCTTTAGCAACCGAATATTCTATTACTCTGTCACTTTGGGCTGTTAAACGGATGTTTATAACTCCATTTTGTTTAATTTGATCTCTTACATGCACATCCATAGAGCGATCGGCGCATTATGGCAATGCCAACAAGAATCTTAATCAAAGTTAACTTAATTTTAATACAATATCGCACCATAAAAGGCAGCGCAACGGGATGCAAAGACAGGGAGAATTTCTCCAGAATGCTCGTTGTGTCGTTCAAGCCCCTGTTAATTATCATTCTGGGGAGTGGGGAGTGGGGGACAAGGAGAAATGCCCAATGCCCAATGCCCTACTTAACTTCTGTAATTTGTAGAGTGTAAGGAAGATACTTGCCTTTTTCGTAGGAACCAACCCAAATTTGGTAACTTCCTTCCAGCCATTCACCAATCATACCGGCATTTTTGCCGTCAAAATCATCGTTGCACCAAGTACCACCAGGGCCTTTGATAATCATGGTGGTGTCTTCAGGACTTTGCACTTGCAACTTCAGGTAGTCAAATTTACTTGTTAGCACTAATGTATGGTCTGGTGTTTCATCAACAAATCCAGTACAAGGGCCAGTGGCTGTTTCGTTCCTCCCGGCTACTTGACTCCCAGATATTGAACCACCACTCATCCCGCGAACTGTTAGGGGGTCTGGCGAAAACTGTGGGTCAATAGTGACATCTCCAAATATCGTTGGCGCTTCCTGAGCATCAGTGACAGCATTAACTGTCGGTGTGATGAAGAGCGTAACTATCATGAACGATAATCTCATCCCTCTATTGAGCGCTTTTGTCGGCATTGTAATTACTTCGCTTCTAAGTGTTTTTGAAGACATGAATTTTACACACCAAGTTCCCAATGTGAGGAGAATTGACTACCTATTTTAGATTTTAAATTGGGGATAATTCATTAGTAATTAGTCAATAATTTATTGTTGCTATAGTTGCTCTACCTTAGATTTTAGGGGCGCACGTTTGTACACCCCTAAAATCTAAAATATTTCTAAAATCTGGAAGTAATCGCTAATTAGCTTCCGTTATCGCCCGATTCAAGCGCGACTTATCTAAACTAATCTGATTTAGTAGTAACCAAGATTGGATCAGATCGGGGCCATGAACATCTCCAGTTAAGGCTGCTCGGAGCGATCGCATAACTAAGCCTTTTTTTACTTTTTGCTCTTTCACCACTTGTTTAATAATATCTTGGGCGGCGACTTCTGACAGTTGCGGCTGATTTTCTAAGGCTGTGACAATCCCCTCAAGCACAGCAGCAGAACCTTCTTGCTTCAGTTGTGTACTACCTTCGTCGCTAAATTCAACGGTGTCGCTAAAAAACAGTTGGCTTTGAGGTACTGCATCTACCAGGCGAGTCAAACTCTGGCTAATTAAAGTTACTAGTTGCTCTAACCAGGGGCGTTCTCTTCCACCATCAAATTTATACCCAGCCGCTTGCCAATAGGGTATGAGTAAATCTGTGAGTTTATCTACTGGTGTCTTGTGGACATACTGACTGTTCAACCAGTCCAGCTTGTCCCAGTCAAACTTTGCGCCTGCTTTATTTACACGCTCAAAGCCAAATTCTTTCGCTGCTGCTTCTAAGGTAAATATTTCTTGCGTCGAGTCTGGTGCCGACCAACCCAGCAATGTCATGTAATTCACCAAGCCTTCAGCAATAAAGCCCATTTGCTGAAACTCAGAAATAGAAGTGACTCCATCTCGCTTAGAAAGCTTGCGCCCTTCCGTATTCAAAATCAATGGCGTGTGAGCAAACTCTGGAATTTTTGCGCCCATTGCTTCATACAGTAAAATTTGCTTGGCAGTATTGGCAATGTGGTCTTCTCCCCGGATGACATGGGTGATTTGCATATCGATGTCATCCACTACAACAACAAAGTTGTATAAAGGTTGACCGCTACCCTCTTCTGAAGCGCGGGCGATGACCATATCACCACCTAAATCGCTACCTTGCCAAGACATCTTTCCCCTTACTAGGTCATTCCAGACAATTTCCCGCCCATCTTCGATTTGGAAACGAATCACAGAGGAGCGACCTTCGGCTTCAAATGCGGCGCGTTGTTCTGGTGTGAGGTCACGGTGACGATTGTCATAGCGAGGAGCTTCACCTCTAGCTTTTTGGGCTTCTCGCAGAGCCTCTAGTTCTTCGGAAGTGGTGTAGCAGCGATAGGCTAATCCTTGATCTAGCAGTTTTTCTACTGCTTCTTTATAAAGATCCAGGCGTTGGGATTGGAAAAATGGTCCTTCATCCCAGTTCAGTCCTAGCCAGCGCAGCCCTTCAAGAATATTCTCGGTGTATTCGGGACGCGATCGCTCTAAATCTGTGTCTTCTATTCGCAGGATAAATTTCCCACCGTGGTGGCGGGCAAATAACCAGTTAAATACAGCCGTTCTAGCTGTACCAATATGTAAATTTCCGGTTGGACTCGGTGCAATTCGGACTCTGACAGTCACAGCTAATTCTCTCTTTCGCAAAGCATGATCAATGTAGCTTATATCTGAAGCACCCAAACTTAGCTTTACTTAAAGTTGGATCTCCAACCAAAACAAAACTAGAAACGATAAATTTAGAACGGGACTGACGGGGCTCGAACCCGCAACTTCCGCCGTGACAGGGCGGTGCTCTAACCAATTGAACTACAGTCCCTTATTTCTCAACTTTGCTATTATCGCTATTTATTTTCTACTTGTCAAGTGTTTTGGAGTTGGGAATTAGAACTTATTTTTGTTCCGTCTCTTTCAGATGCGAATTTTACATTAAATAGAGCTTGATAATACAACCAGTGGCTCTGATTCCAGATGCTGCAATATGCGGGATTGCATTTGTTTATACTGCTGCTTTAGTAGCTGTTTGCTCAACTGGAGTTGAGAAGCAGCTGGTAGACTATGACTCTGTTCCACCCAGGTTTTCAACATTTGCCGTTGAGTTGGCTCAATGCCACTGGTGAGAACGTTGGTGCAGGAATGTGGTGCTTCTAGGGTAAAGAAAATCAAAGGGTAGCGCTCATTTTCAGCCAGGAAACCTACCATCCGAAGATTTTGGGGATTTTGCATATCTAAGTAGCACGGTAGCCATTTAGGAGCCAATTGCCGATTGTAGAGTACAGTGACCCACAACAGCATTGGGTGAGGGGATGTCATGAAGATAAATTGGTTGTAACGAGTCGAAAGGGCATAGTTTTTGATTTCTTGTTTAGGCAACATCAACCATAGTGCTGTCATCGATTCTGGTGCGGTGTCTAGAAGCTGGGGAAAAACAATTTCTTGAATTGGTTTATTTTCAGGCCACAAAAGTTGCTGACAGCTTTGTTCTACTGTGATTGGTAATCCCGAATATAAGGGAGGGGTAAGGATGGAAGTAGGAACTAAGATTGTCGGTAAGCTGGGATAATTGGACTGTTCTAAACTGTTTAATACTTCCAGAATTTGAGCGATATTTTGTGGGCGATCGCTGGCTTTTTTAGCAAGACAAGCCATGATTAGATTATTTAGTTTTTCAGGTACTTCAAGAGTGGCTTTAATATCTGCGATCGCTTTTGGTTGTTCAAAGTGATGTGCTTTATACCAAGCACCAAAGTAATCAGTTTCTGGTTGCCAAGGTTTTTTGCCTGTGAGCATCTCAAACATCATCACACCCAGGCTATAAATATCAGAGCGACTATCTAATTTTTCCCCATCTAGCTGTTCTGGAGAACAGTAGGGTAAAGTGCCATTAAATCCCCTACTTGTACTACCTGTTGATGTGTAATTCAAAAATCTAGCAATACCAAAATCGAGAATTTTAACTAACTGACCCAATATCGGATCGGGAATAACTAATATATTCGCAGGCTTGATATCTCTATGAACTAGCGGGCAAATTTTGCCATCAATGTTAATACCTTGATGAGCGCACTGTAAGCCCAAACAAATTTGGCGAGAGAGAGTTAAAAACATGGGTAGCGGCAACGGAATTAAATCCTTTAAACTCTTGCCGCTTAGATATTCCATAACGTAGTATGGTTTTCCTTTCTCATTCAGACTATAATCATACGCCCGCACTATATGTATGCTCTTTTGACTCAAAGCTGCACTCATTAAAGCTTCACGAGCAAAGTCTTGTTGCATTTTTGTATCAACAAAAGTCTGAGTCAAAAACTTGATAGCAACTGGTATACCTCCTAACAAAATATCATTTGCTAAAAAAACTTCACCCATGCCACCACTGCCAATTAATTCCTTGAGTTGATAACGATTGGCAAGCAAGCCCGTACTAATTGGAGATGTAAATGGGCTTTGATTCACTTTGATCACCTTTGCTGCTGAGTCGATTTAAAGTTAGCAATACACACATAAGAATATAATTAGGTAATGGTGGCAAGGATTTTGAGAGCAGACTTTCAATGACGTAATAAAACTTTTAAAAAAATCTCCAAAAATTTAGCCATCCAATTTTTTGAACCTTCTTTCTCAGTTTTTTGATCTGCAGCTAACTTTCGTAAGATATCTAATTTCAGTTTTTCGTACTCTGTTTTTAGCAGATTTTTGGCTTGATTAGGCAAAATTATTTCATTTGACTGTTGATTCATATCTAACCAATCTACAAGTTGCTGGCGCTGGTTCGCCGTCAAGCTTAAAGTCGTTACGTGAGAGCAACAGTCTGGATCTTCTAGGGCAAAAAATAGTAGATGGTAGTAGCCTACTTCTGCTAAACTACGCGCTATTTTTTCCCCTTTATTATCTTTCAAATCCAAAAAATAAGGTAGCCACTTAGTCAGAGAAGGCTGGGAATCGTATAGGACTGTAACCCATAATAGCATCGGGTATACATTCATTTGAGTAATAAATTCAGTGCCATGTATTTTGTCCGAAAAGTTTGTAATCTCTTGTTTGGGCAACATTGCCCAAAAAGTTGGTATAGGTCTTTGAGTAGTATGTAGTAAATGGGGAAATCCAATTCGCGCAATTGGTTTATTTTTAGGCCACTTTTTCTGCCAACACTCTTTTTCTGATAATAATGTTGCAGGTACTAATTGGATGGGACTTGAGAGGTTAATAATGTCACTACTATTGTTATGACTAACTTCATTAAGCTGAATATTAACCTTTTCTAAATCTTCTAATATTTGGTTTATATTTTGAGGGCGATCGCTTACTTCTTTAGCTAAACAACTCATCAACATTTTTTCTAATATCTGCGGGATTTTGACTTGCGGATTCACTTGCTCAACTGTAGGTGGCATTTGAAAGCGATGTGCTTGATACCAAGTACCAAAGGAGTTACTTTTTGTCTGAAATGGATGCTTTCCTGTTAGCATCTCAAACATTAGTACTCCCAAACTGTAAATATCAGAGCGGACATCTAGCAATTTGCGCCCTTCCATATGTTCTGGAGAACAGTAAGGCAAACTGCCAATAAAAGAATCTGTCAAGGTCATCCCACTTCGCTCTGTTAAAAACTTGGCAATACCAAAATCTAGGATTTTAACAATTTTTCCTTGTTTACTATCTTCACTAATGAATATATTTTCTGGTTTGATATCCCTGTGAACAATGGGATAAATCTCTCCTTTGAGGCTGATACCTTGGTGGGCACATTGTAAGCCTAAACAAATTTGATTACAAATATCTAAAAACTCTGATAATGTTAAAGGCTGAATTTTGAGAATTTGTTTGAGATTTTTTCCTTGCAGGTATTCCATTACATAAAACGGAGTTTTATCCTGAGTAACTCCGTAACTTAAAATGCGAACAATATGTTTACTTTTTCGACCCAATTGAGCGCCAATAAAAATCTCTCTGGCAAAGCGTTGGGACATTTGCTGGTTTGCCAAACTGAGTGATAAGATTTTAATTGCGATCGCCATACTACCTTTAGCAGTATCTTCTGCTAAATAAACTCTACCCATCCCCCCTTTGCCAATCAAATCTCTGATTAAATAGCGATTATTTAAAAACTGCCCAATGTAATTGTCTAACTCTGCTTTTTGCCCTACCATTTTATCAATTTTATTTTGTGACATAAAAATCATTTATAAAAAATGTTGTTGGCAAAATACTTTCATAAGTCTATCTAATTATTAAATTTAAATCTCAAAAATATCATAATTTGGAAAAAATTAATTATCTGCTGTAATCATAGTTAATCACTCTGCAAAATTTCCTAAACATTCTATAACATATTTATTAATGAATCCGGTTGAGAAATTACACGTAAACTACAAAAACGCTAGAAAAAGTTGCCTACTAGATTCCGTAAATACACAGAAATAAGCTGCAAATAAGTAAATAGCAGTAAAGACGCGAACGCACTTTTATCTCCGTACAGCTAATGGTTAAAATTCGGGAGCAAACGGCGTAATAATCTAATTAGTGGTGTTTCAATTTTAATTTTAAAGGCTAGTATCTGGGTGCGTTGCAAGGAGTTGAAATTGTTATCACTGACGAGAATTAGTGATTGCTGTCCATCGGGTAGTTTAGGACCAATAGTTAAACCTTCGATGTTGTCTAGCAGTACATCTAGGGTTCTCAAATCTAACAGTAGTTTTTTCTTAACTGGTTTAATATTTTTGGAGTCAACTGCTAAAAGGCTATCTATTTTATGAATATCATCCGCTCCTTCTAAAGAAACCTGAAACAGGGAAATAGCAAATCCTAAACCAGTAAAAGACCGTTCTAAACTTAGGAAGTGTCCTTGATTATCGAGAGCAAGTAAATCAGGTAATCCACTAGCGAATTTGCCAGTCAGATCCAAAAATGGTGTAACTGGTTCAGTTTGATAAAGAAATTCCTTTTGTGGCTGGTTGTTGAGCAAGTTGTATTGCAAAATCCGGCAAGGACTACCGATGTTAGGTTTAGCTGTAACACCATCTTGAATTAGAGCATTTTCGGTGGCTGTGAATATATGCTTATTATCGGGTGTGATGGTGAGGCTTTCAAAAGCCAAATTGTTGCGGATACCTTTTCGACTACTTTTATCTGGCAAAAATTTGTTTGGGATGGGAAGTGTTTTAAGTTCTCTACCCGAAGATAGTGAAAACTCTTTAATAAAAGGATTAATTAATTTTCTCACATCGCCCTCAGAAGAAATAAACACAGTTGCTTGATTAGTTAAGGCAATACCTTCTGTATCAGTTTCACCAGGGCGAAATATTTGACTATTTTCATTTAATAATGTGGTAACACTGACCGGAATAATTCCACCTTTTTGTAGGAAACCCTTGCTTAAGTCGATTTTCAAGGTGTAGAAACGGGCGGCAGCTTTTTGTCCTCGGTCATCAGAAATAGCATAATAAAGGTTGCTTTTTGCATCATAAGTAATTCCCGATAAACCTCCAACTTCAGTTTTTTTAAAGATTAAACCTTTCGGTAAAGTGGCTTCACCGATAAATTCTATCGTACTGATTTCAACAGCATTTGAAAGTAAGTTGAGGAAGAAGTAAATGATAATTACAATCGGGATAAAGAAGTAAATAATTCGCGGGAATACAAAGATTTTTTTAATTAGCTGCATATAATTTTTTTGTTAAATCAAAACGCGGTAGGGAGGCATAACTATCATTGGTGTCAACTTAAGCCAAAACCCTTTTAAAACCTCGTTTCCAGCCAGAGGCTGGAAATGTTGCTCATTGCCGCTCTTTCTTGAGGCGGAGCCTCGCATAGGCATTCCCAGTCTCTGACTGGGAACGAGACAATCTCTAGAAGCTGGTTATAGACTAACTTTCACGTTAAGTTGACACGTATGACAACTATGCGCCCCTACAAATAATACTAGGACTTACGCAAAAGTACACGCTGTAGGGGCAATATCCTGCGGGTTCGCGTAGCGTTCCGTAGGAAAGCTAAAGCTAGATGAATTGCCCCTACCTGAAAATAAGGGTTTCGGCTATTGTTTGCGTAAGTCTTGAATACCAATGAAAAAAAAGAATGTGAAAGACACAAGCCTGGAAACCCTTATTAAATCAGGCTTTTTAAATTTTGAATTTGTATAATATGTATTCCAACAAATTAAAAACTTTTAGAAAATACGAAATTAATTAAACTCGTCGCAAACCATATTCATCCTGAAAAAAGTTGACAAGCCAATCTTTGACTCTGCGGGTAGCGCGGCAATCATCTTCGTTGTAGCTTTGGATAATTTCTAGTAAGGTGCGATCGCCTGTTTCTAGCCACTGATCATACCAATAAATGCATTTGGCACCACTAGCTTCTTTTTCCCGCCACTCAAATCCTAACCAACGAGCGATCGCTTTCAAGGCATAACTTTCTACCGGCAATGCTACACTTTGGGTTAATTGTTCATATACATCCACAAATCGACTCAGTACAGGACGCACTGAGGCGTAGGGAGTGCGGTAAAGTTTTGCTAACCGTTTGACTGTATCAAACTCGTAGACACAAAAATGATAAATTGGTGCTTCGGGATATTGCCAAACCAAATCCAAAAATTGCTGCCAAACTAATTCTTCGTCTTCTGGTTTGTCTGCTAAAAACGAATAAAACTGTTCTGTGTTGGCAAGTCTATCAACGACTAAAACCCCCAAAAGATAATTTAAATCTAAGTCTGGCTGTGCCTCAATATCAAAGTAAAGCTCTATGGGTGCTGTGAATGTAATATCTTTTATTGGTAGCGGGTAGGGTAAAGTGAGGGGTCGTTTTTCCAGTGCAGATTGAGCTTGCACTACTAGCTTAGGCGCTACTTCACTGTCAAAACCAAGCAGATTTTCGAGAGTGCTGGGACTGGTTTTAGCGAGAGATTCCAGTGTGGTGATAGCTAAGGCTTGCAGTTGAGTGTAGCGAATGGGTGTTACGCCTGGTACCAGTGAGAGATGTTTTTCAGATTGTGCGATCGCATAACATTGACTATACCAATGGCAGAGATTGCACTTTTGCCGAGCAATAAACACCTCTGGCGGATTCGGTAACTCTAAAACTTGAATAAACTCCTCCAAAATCTCCTGCATTCGTGGCATCCATTTAAACAAATCCACTGCATAACTTGTATTTTTGGTTCGCAATATGAGCAAAGCTGTTTCAGGTGCAACTCCCTGCACTGTTGCCAACACTTGGGCATGAAATGCAGCGACAACTTGATATTCTTGCTTAGGGCGCTTACCCAGTTCAATACTAGCTGGGACGTAGATCCAATCTCCAAAATGGGATTGTCCTGGTTCTTTGACAAGTAAATCTGGACGACTCAGTAAGGTGTATGCTTCAGAATAAGTTGCTAACAGTACTCCTTTATATATATACTCAACCCCACGCTGCATCAATTCTAAAGTTGCCTTCTCTGCGTTTTCCCAGTTTCCATAAGAATAATTTGGTTGATCATAAGTCACGTTTGCCAAAGCACTCAGCTGATGGGCGATTTTGTCCTGTTGGAGTTTCCGTAGCAACTCATTGGGAGCATCGCGCTGACTTTTGTCACCGTAGATATCTAGAAAAGGCCGGCGTTTACAGCGTTGGTATTGCAGTAGGAGTTCAGCATTAATTAGCATTTCTTTAAGTTAACAAGAATTAGCACATTCTGGGAGTAACTCAGACAATTAATTAGGACTTACGCAAAACTACACAAAGTAGGGGCAATTCATGTAGCTTTAGCTGACCGCAGGGTATTGCCCTAAGAAGAAAATCATTTTTTTCAGCTATTGTTTGCGTAAGTCCTGTTAATAATGGAGTGAGAGAGGGGGAGATGAGAAACTATAACTAATCCAAAATCCAAAATCTAAAATCGGTATGACTAGTATTTCTGTCGCACAAATCAGGTTGCATAGCCATCGAGAGCAATTTCCCGCTTTAGCGAATAAGACTTATTTCAATTATGGGGGACAAGGACCGATGCCCCAAAAAGCAATGGATGCGATCGCCCAAACTCAAGCTTATGTTCAGCACATAGGTCCCTTTGGCAATGAGGCGTATCGCTGGATAGCGCCCCAGACTCAAGCCGCAAGAGAAGCGATCGCTTTGGAGTTAAATGCACCATCTGAAACAATTACTCTCACGCAAAATGTCACTGTTGGCTGTAATATCGCTATATGGGGCATTGAGTGGCAAGCTGGCGACCATCTGCTGCTCTCAGACTGCGAACACCCAGGCGTGATTGCCACAGCCCAGGAAATTGCGCGAAGATTTGCTGTAGAAGTTACTACCTGTCCTCTCAAGGTGACTTTAAATGAGGGCGACCCCGTAAAACTTATTGCTCAGCACTTGCGCCCTAATACGCGCCTAGTGATATTGAGTCATGTTTTCTGGAATACTGGTCAAGTTTTACCTCTTGATAAAATTGCCGAAATATGCAGAAATAATCATTCTTTACTATTGATAGATGCTGCCCAATCTGCTGGTTTATTGCCTTTAAACTTGACTGAATTGGGAGTAGATTTTTATGCTTTCACTGGTCACAAATGGTTATGTGGTCCTGCGGGTGCTGGTGGTTTGTATGTTCGACCAGAAGCACGAGAAAGCCTAAAACCTACGTTTATTGGCTTGAATGGCATTGTTGTAGATAGTCAATCTCAGCCTGTGGGTTGGCTTCCAGATGGGCGACGATACGAAGTGTCTACATTAGCTTATCCGTTGTATGTTGGGTTAAAGGAGGCGATCGCAATTCATCAGCAATGGGGAACGTCACAGGAACGTTACGAGCAAATTTGCCATAACAGCGAGTACCTCTGGCGACAATTGACGGCGTTACCTGATATTAAATGTTTGCGAACTTCTCCACCCGAAAGCGGTATAGTTTCTTTTCAACTAATAAATAATCAGCCGCAAGCTCATTTGCAGTTGGTACAATTTTTAGAGTCACAAAAGATATTAACTCGCACAATTGCCGATCCTAGCTGTATACGCGCCACCCTCCATTACTTTACTTTAGAATCGGAAATCGACTTATTAGTTGAGACGATTCAAGGTTTTTGCAAAATGTAGGAGAAGTTATACTATCTCAAGCTCAGAGGTTGTTTGAAAAGTATTGGGCGAATACAATTCGCTACTACATAAACGAACCCTAACAGCGTCTGGCAGAAAAGTCCACCTCCGTGGACTAGGAGAAAATCAAGCTTTTTAAACCCACGGAGGCGATCATTGAGCTTGCGTTGCCCTGAGCTTGCTTGCCCTGAGCCTGCGCCGAAGGGTCGAAGGGTCGAAGTGTGGGTTTTGCCTGTGTAGCTGCGAATTCTATTCGCCAAGGCTAGTAAGTTAGACTTTACTTAACTTTGCTGAACTAAATGAAAACCCTTTATTTACTTTGTGGCTTGGCGTTTTCCGGTAAAAGCACCTTAGCTAAAGCAATAGTCAATTATCTAAACTGTGCATCTATAAGTTTGGATGAAAATATTTTGCTATTCAAGAATGAATACACCATCCAAGACTGGCTAGAAACTCAATTACATTCTACATTTAATCATTTATAATTCCTAACGTTAAAATGGAACGTCCAATTTTATACTTAGCCATAACTAACCACGGCTTTGGTCATGCAGCTCGCACGGCTTCTGTCGCTGCGACAATTCAAAAATTATGTCCAGAAGTTCTGCTAATTCTTGTTACCACTGCCCCACGCTGGTTGCTAGAGTGCTATATACAAGGCGATTTTATCTATCGTCCCCGTGGATTTGATTTGGGTGTGGTGCAAACGGATAGTTTGACAATGGATAAAGTAGCGACTTTAGAAAAGTTGCTCGATATTAAGAAGCATCAAAATTCGCTGATTGCCTCAGAAGTCAATTTTATTCGCCAAAATCGCGTTAATCTCATCTTGGCAGATATTCCCTTCCTCGCTCCTGGGTTTGCCAAAGCTGCAAACATTCCCTGCTGGATGATGAGTAACTTTGGCTGGGACTTGATATATCGAGATTGGGGAGGCGAATTTACCCCAATTGCTGATTGGATTAGTGATTGGTACTCAAAGTGCGATCGCCTGTTTCGTCTTCCCTTCCATGAACCAATGCCAGCTTTTAATAATATCACAGATGTCGGCTTAACAGGCGGTTCTCCCCGTCACTCTGCTGATGATTTACGCTCTCTTTGGGGAATAACTGCACCAGTGGAAAAAACTATTTTGTTGACCTTTGGCGGCTTGGGTTTGCAGCAAATACCTTATGAAAACCTCCGGCGATTTCCAGATTGGCAATTTATCGTCTTTGATCAATCTGCCCCTTATTTACCTAATTTAGTGAAAATTGATGACCGCAAATATCGCCCTGTAGATTTTATGCCTATTTGTGGACGAGTCGTTTCTAAACCCGGTTACAGTACTTTTTCTGAAGCCACACTACTAGGAGTACCTATTGTTAGCATCCCGCGTGAGGACTTTGCCGAAGCAACTTTTATAATAGAAGGTATAACTAATTATAATCAGCATCAAATCATCACCCCATCTGAGTTTTTTCAAGAAACTTGGGATTTTCTCCATGATTTACCTCAACCACCAAAGCAATCTCAACCAATTGCTAAGGATGGTAATGAAGCGATCGCTCATGCCGTTATTAAGTATTTCCACTCAAAATAAAGTTATTCAAAACAACGTCAATTAATAATGGAAAATCCAACAATAGACAAAGAAACGTTGGAATTAGCCGCCCAAGATGTACGTCGAGTGATAGAAAGACAAAAAGAAGAACGGCAAATTTTAATCACTCAGATGAACATTCTATTTGTCACAAACACCGCATTATTAAGTTTTCTAACAATATCTAGACTGATTACGATATTTAGTCTTTTCAGTGCGTTAGAAATATTGTTGTTTTTCATCAACTTTCTGTTACTCATCTGGGCTTTGTTACCACGGAAGTTTTTTATCAGCCCCAATCTAGAAGAAAACGAAGAAAACAACGGAAACGAAGAAAAGAAAGAAAAGCTAAAATTTCCAGAGGATTATTTAACGTTTTCACTTCAAGAATACCATTTACAGATGTTAGCTGACTTGAGAGAGACTTATAATAAGAACCAGAAGCAAGTAGACGATATTTCCCTAGCCTTGAAATATGCTACTGGTGTTACTGCTGGAATTACTGTGGTTGCCTTGTTACATCAAGTAACAGTTTATTTCATTCCTGAACTACAAAAACTATGAATACCAACCAAGACGATACAACATATTCTAAAAATAGTTTACAATTGCCAGAGCCAAACCTAGATAACATTACAGCTTTATCTCACAATCTACCTAACACACCGATCATCCCAGATATCCTAAAAAATTCTGTAAATGCCGTGTTAAGCCTATTCAGGAGAAGACATACTCAGTCTAGTGATCAAGCAACGGCAGAACAACAACCAAATCAAGCAGATTCAACTGCTAATTAGATTTTACTTTCATCAATAATTATTCTTTTAAATGAGTCACTACCAAAAGTTACTAAAAATTTCCACAACCGGCAAATCTTTTTACAATATTACTGCGAAAATTGAAGCCATAGTTGCAGAGTCGGGAGTTGAAATTGGTCTTTGTACTCTATTCTTACGCCACACTTCAGCCAGTTTAGTTATCCAAGAAAATGCTGATCCTGATGTTCTTGTCGATCTAGCTAATTTTATGGCAAAACTCGTCCCAGAATCAGGCAAATACATCCACGATGCAGAAGGCACGGATGATATGCCGGCACACATTCGTACCGCACTTACCCATACTTCTGAACATATCCCCATTAATCGTGGTCATTTGGTGCTAGGAACTTGGCAGGGAATTTATATTTGGGAACACCGCCAACGCAGTCATTCCAGAGAATTGGTTGTCCATATTTCTGGATAGAAATTTCTCAGATTTCATTTATTTAAAGTGTAGCTTTGTAGAGTTTAAATACCCTGTTTATACTGCGTAAGTAGGGGGGTTTAATATTTACAATATTAAATAAATTTTGCAGTAGTAACTTTCTGATCAAAATTATTGGTGCAAAATTAATCAGGCACATACTAAATAATTTGTGTAAATTTGTAAATTCAAAAGTTAAGTTTATTTGTGATTATTTAATCATCTACTTATTGCGATATACACTAATATTTAGTGTAAGTTGCGTGGGCTATTTCAATTACTATGAAGCAAGAACTGACACAAACTCATACTTTCCGATTTATTGATGAAATCTTTGCCCAGCAGTCTGTAAACCTATTATCACTTAATCCCCACAAGACATTAATTACCAGTTTTACAGAATTGGGAAATTTGATTATTGAACAAAACCCTGACATTCAACTCCTCGCAACCCTTCAGGAAACTCTCGAATGCATAGTATATACTCAGTTGCAAAATTTTCCAGAAAACATCTTCTGGGATTTTGATTTTCTGGTAAGTAGTATGCTTAGGCAGGCTTTAGTAGCAGATGAGGGCGCTGTTCCTTTTGTAAAAGTTTTTGGTGAAAACATGGTTTCCCTGATAGAGATGTTTGGAAATAAAACGGAAATGCGCTTTCGTTACGTTCACGATTTTATATATGGATTTGAGTGGGCAAGATGGGTACAAAAAGAGCCACAAAAACGCGCACATATAGAGCCTTTTAGTCTGGTTTTTTTAGATTATTTGCTCGTCAAAGGTAAAGAACTTTTACAACGTATTAGTCACGGTAAAGTCACATCTTATAAACTGTGTGATACTGGCTACCGCAATCCCTTCACTTTTTCTCGTGAACCAGAAGATGAATATCGTCTGTTAAGTTATCTTGCTGAAGAACAACTTATCCCGGTGGCAGTGTGGAACTGGAATGCTAGCCCTGTATGGAACAAACCTTTCCAAGAAATGCGCCAGCAATTAGCATTAAAATTAGATATTCAACCACAGAGACACTGATTAGCAATTAAAAATTAAAAATTGCTGAAAAAAATAATTATGAAAATTGCTGATCTAATTACTTGGTTTGAAGCCTGGGCAAATCCCGCTTGGTGTGAAAGCTGGGATAATTGTGGCTGGCAGATTGAACCAGGAGTGTTGCAGGAAAAAGCACGGGTTTTGGTGTGTTTGACACCGACTTTGGCAGTAATCCAAGAAGCGATCGCTCTGAATGCTAATCTGATATTTGCCCATCATCCCTTAATTTTTAATCCTCTCAAATCTTTACGCACTGGTGAAGCGATCGCCGGAATGGTACGGTTAGCCTTTACCCACAATATTGGTATTTACACGGCTCACACGAATTTTGACCAAGTGCAGGATGGTACTGCTGACGTT
>Ga0123337_10003237_pt1 | contig 17604 bp, 11 predicted proteins | sample frozenSSSSmetaG_FD_89792 | JGI IMG/M metagenome (GOLD analysis project Ga0123337, IMG submission 89792) | Glacier valley bacterial and archeal communities from Borup Fiord, Nunavut, Canada, to study Microbial Dark Matter (Phase II) -... | ecosystem: Environmental > Aquatic > Freshwater > Ice >... | reverse complement strand
ATAACTAATTAAAACTTACAAAAATTAAGCTATAAAGGAATAATATAAATAGATTAGGTTAGTACACTTAAAATTCCCCCAAAAAAAAACTTCAATATTAGATAAAACAAAACGTCACAGCGCTAATATATTTATAAAATTATCGAGATTTGAGGCTAAAACAATTGTAGAACTAATACAATTTGACTACCTGCATTCACACTAAGACTATAACATTTAAAACATACTTTGTCTTACAAAGGCGAAGAGTTGTAAAGAAATGAAAACATAAAACTCATAAAGCATTTGAAAATTGATTCATTTATAAGATATGTTACCAATTACCGATAGGTATACAAAACAAAATCAAGTAAAGTCCCTAATTTTAAAACTTAGCTGAGTCCAATTCCATTAATTTAAAAAACTAAAGTATATTGATAAATTTAAGATAGTAAGCAATAAGTCTAAATTGACGTTTTGAATCTCCGATTAAAAATTGTTATTTTGAAAAAGACCTAAATTAAACCGCATACCACTAAGATACATAGTATTATTTCCATAAAAAAGGCGAATTAGAGTTATAATTCGCTTTAAAAAATTCTACAATACTATTAATGGTTTTTACAATAAAGCACTTTAAATAATATTGTTTTTAAAAACCACGCAAACATTAACGGAATTTATACAAAACATCTAATATGCAATAGCTATCAACTTAAGCTTAAATTTCAATCAAAAAAGCTATTTTTTTTAAAATAAATCGAATCAAATTATCTGCCATTTCATGATATTCCTTTATTTTTGGATGTCTTTTGCTATTTTTATATAAAAAAAATGAGGAATGTCTATGAAAAGCAATATAATATTTTCAATAATTAAACTAATTATTTAACGCACAAGCACTAATTTTAATAAACAAATAGCTAACATACTTTCAAACTGAAATCAAAGTAAAGGGCTTAATAGATTTATATTTTATTTCTTCTCAAAGTAGATTCACGAATAATTAGTTCCGCCTTTAATATGATATTTTGAGTGGATTCTGCGACATATTCCTTATTCAAAAGAACAAGCATAAGTTCCATCAATTTAGTACTTATTTCAAATAAAGGTTGAGAAATACAGCTAATAGAAATGGGATATATCTTAAACATATCATTATCATCAAAAGACATAATCCCCAAATGACTAACAAGATTGTAATTATTTTCCTTAGAAACCTCTAATGCAGTTTGTGTAAGATTATTAGTAGCAAAAAAAACAGCATCAAGATTAAGATTACCATTCAGATTTTTTTTTAAATATTTCTTAACTTGAAACATTTCATTGCAAGGAATATGCAAAACATTTGGTTTCAAACCAAAATCGGTAATTGCCTTTTCATAACCTGCTAAACGATCTCTCATCTGCGTCTGATTTGAAACTGTGGTCACAAAACCGATATTTTTAAATTGATTATTAATTAAATGCAGGGTAGCTTCATAAGAAGCTTGCAGATTATCAATACCTACAGAATTACATTCCAATTCTTCAAAAAATCGATCTAATAAAATAACTGGGATATTCTCCTTTATTAAACCATCAATAGTATCTTTTATACCTGGCGAAGGGACGATAATAAAACCATCAACCTGACGAAAATTGAATAAATCTATCAACTCCCTAGATTTTTCATCATTATTTTCATTACTACAAAAAATGACCTTATAGCCTTTATCATAGATGATATCTTCAAAAATACGAGCAACTTTAGAAAAAAAAATGTTAGAAATATCTTCAACCATAAAAACTAAAATTTTAGATTTTCCAGTCCTAAGACTTTGTGCAATTTGATTTGGTTTATAATTTACTAATTTAGCATACTCCAAAACCTTATCTGTAAGCTCTTTCGAAATATGCTTCTCTTTTGACTTACCATTTAATATAAAAGAAACAGAGGTAATAGAAATCTTTAACTCATCGGCAATATTTCGGATAGAAACAGGCTTCTTTTTCATTTTAAAATTATTTTAACTCGTTAGGGGTAATTAAATCGTTTGATTTTCAATATTGTTTATTGGTCCTATCAAAGATGGATTTAGTGATATATTGAACCAATGTAAATGCTGTTGTTTTTTGCTGAAATTTTCGTTTAAAACCTTTAAAGATTTTAGCATAATTGTTTCAAATTCTGAACTAATCGCATAGTTAAAAAAAAATGTTTCAATTCTTTTCTTTGATTTCCTAAAGATATAAGGTTGTGGGTTGTAATCTTTTTGACTGGTTTTTTTGGTGCTTCTAATTTGATATTTACCGTTGGAAACAAATCTAATTGAATGCTTTGAGACAAGTAACCTCTATCGATAAGCAACACACAATCAAACATTATTATTTTATGTTTTTACAAAAAATGAACGTCTTGAACTTCTGCTTTTGTAATATCTAATGAATGGAAAATTCCATTTATAGAACAAACCAAATGCCGTTTATATCCGTAAAACTAGTTGTTTTAAGAAGTACAAAACCCGTTTGAAGAAACTGTTTCAAAATGATTTTTACAGATTTTAATTGTCCTATGACGTGCTAATTTGCAAATCTCCAACGGCATACTATCCACCATAAAATAATCTTCAAATTTTAAAATCGAGATGCTAATTTTGTTATTACTTCATCTAAGAATAAAAACAATTTTTGTCTTCTTTTATTAAACTGAATTCGCTCAATTAAGTTAAATATTTGTTGCTTATTAATCTCTTTAAATAAAGAATTTCCACTATCAATAAGTATAAATTCAGCCGTCAGACACAATGTAACTATTTCTAAATCATACATTTTTTGTTTTCTACCCACATCCTATTTATACTCTATTTTACAATTCAAAGAACTTAAAACTTCTAAAACACTAAAAATAATTTTTTACTTTATTTGACATGTATATTGGTTTGTTTTTTTAATTTAAAGACGCTGAATTTCGACACCTTGACCAATATGTCTCCCAAATTTATTTCCTTAAAATAATATCACCCAAGGGGTTTGTTAATATGAAATTGTATCTACCCATTGAAGAAAGTATAATTAAAATTATTGACGTTTTATTCATTCATTTAGAGATATGAAAGAATCACTAATTTTTCAACAATAGAATACTTAATAAAAGAACTAAAATTGCTGCATTTTATTTTTATTCGCTTTTACATCTAGAAGAGCACCCTTTTAAAATTTTTAATCGTTTTATATAAATTACCGTGAATAAACCATATCAACATAAATAAGCATTCAACTTTAGTTAAAAAAAACTGTTTTTTTCAATAAACTGAATCAAATCATCAGCCATTACTTGTTGTTCTTTCTCTTTTGGATGACCATTTGTGTTTTTATAGGGAAAAAAATGACAAACAATTTTTTTGTCATTCAACGTTAAAACGGCTTTTTCTACTAGTCCTGGCCAGATTGATCCCTCTCGAGTAACATCCATATTTCCTAAACAACAAATAATTTGAGCTTTTGGATAATGCGTTCTTATTTTTGAAATAAAATCAACATAGGCATTGACAATAAACTCGCTAGTTGGTTTTACACTGCCAAAACGAGCCTTGAATTGTTCATTGTCAGGTGTATTAATCAGCCAGCTGTCATTTTGAAATAAATTAACCACTACAATATCTGGAATATAAGCAGAAAAAAACCATTTGGAATTTGGATCATCAGGATTTACGCGATCATAAATCTCAGGCATAATTTGAGGAAACCAGCTTACGGTTACTCCTATTCCACTTTTGGCCGTACAATGATATTGCGCATTAAAGTATCGTGCCGTAATAGCATCATAGGTCTTGAAATTGTTGAAATATTTAGGCGCACCTGAATCTGTACTGTCAACTGGAACATCCACACCATGACCGCATGTAACGGAGTCACCAAAAAACTCTAATTTTCGTTTTTTCTTTTTATTTGGTTTTAGTAGACTTCCATCTTTGTCGATTTCAAAACCATAAAAATACGTTGTATTATCATCTGTATTCGTGATTTTGACCAGTTCGATATGATGCTTTTTATTGTCCGAAAAAGTGGCTAAGGTGTACATTTTTTTGCCTACAACGACTTTAATTTTTTTTAAAGAACTCGCATTTCCGTCCACAATTGCGTAATAATAATTAGTGTCTCTTTTAGTGTCAAGCAATGCTTTAACTACAGTTGTTCCTTCAACATTTATATTGACACTAGTTCCAGACCAAAAAAATTGAGCTGAAGAATCACTAAAACCAACTCTTCCTGTATAATCAAGTCGTTGTTCACTTGAAGCAATGAATTTTTTGCTAATGGTTTGTGCTTGAGCAACAAAACCGTGCAACAGCAAAAAATTCAATGCTATAAATCGAATAATTATTTTCATGTTTTTAAAAAATATATTATTATTTCTTGCTTTTTAAATCTTTAAGAGACCAAATTCCATTTTGTTGTTTTACTTTATAAGAGCTTCCAGAAATAACATCTCTAATTTCAAAAGTTCCATCATCAGCAAGAGATAGTGACCAATTTTCTTTTCTATCCTTACTTTTTATTGTATACACAGAATTCTCCTTGTTTGTTTCCCACGATTTCACAGCAGATGGATCATCAAAAGCGATAGAATGTACAACAGTCCTTTCTTTTGTTGCCTCTGACTCCTGCCATCTCATTAAAATTGCTGAGCCAGCTTCCCCTTCAGTCATGCTTTGAGCAGGCAGTACATGATAGGCATCATGCATTAAAGCATATATTGGACCAGTAATTTTGTCTTTGGCGTTATGCTTAATAATGATTCCAGAGTTGCCTTTTTGAGCAGATATACAATTGTCAGCTCGATTTATTTGTGTATCTAACAAACCATCTCTATTATTTAATAAAAAATTCCAAGTTGTTTTAATAGGTTCATCCGAACTAATATGATCAATTATAAACAAAGTGTGAGATCCACAAAGGACGAAAAACCGAGTATAATTAGTTAGAGGAGCACCGTAAAGCGCCGATGCATTTGAACCAATTACTGAAACATTACCTATTCTAGAGGTGATTAATTTCTCCCCTAATAGATTTACTGGTGGAGTTTCAACTGGTAAACCATCAATTTGTTTTAGTGCTCTATTATTACCACCTTCTTTATTAGACATCACTTGAATTAATTTTCTTGCCGGAACATTATCCTTAGCTACTGTTTCAAAAGTACAAGTATTATGTGTTTCAGAACTTACATCTAGCTCACGTGTCAATTCCCGATAACATGTATGTCCCGGATCAACCAATAAACGTTCCTTATTGTGCATCAAAACAAAACTATTGATATCACCATGTATGTGAGCCGCAGCATGTCGTTCGATACCCGGCACTCTAGTTGCCAAAGTAGTTAATCCTCCATTCCAAGCATCTCGAGCAAAAACATCACCACCACTAAAAGAATTCGTTAAAGCAAGATTAGCTTCAATTGGTGCTATTGGAGCAGCCATATCAGCAATCATCATTGTTGTAAGAAAACCAAAATCGTTTACAAAACCAAAACTTGCTAAATCATGTGGCCCTGGCTCATTTGGAGTATACAATGTATTAAACAACCAGCTTGCTATTCCTGCTTCTTGTGGCAATTCTTTCTTACCACGAGTGGCAATATGAACCAATAAATCTCCTGAAGGGCGAAAAATAGAACCTGTATCTCCAAAATTTACAGATCTTGGCCAATCCATAATTGGCCATCCAGAAAGCGGTTTTTTATACAATAATGAATAAGCAGACCAATTCACAATTTTTCCATAAGGATCTAATGTTATTGGTTTTGCAACCCCTTTTGAATTATTGTAACGTAATAATGCTTCTTGTGCACTCATAACAGAATAAGCAGCATAATTCCCATATTGCAAAGACTCACCATAACTTCCATCTTTTTGAAAATGATCTATTGCAATTGGTAACCAACTATTGGCATATTTGATAGATTCTTCATCATTTAAAACAGCCGCAGAAACAGTATAACCCGCAAATAAAACACAATTCCAATTATGATAAAAACTAGTTTTTAAAAGATATTTTTTACATGGAATAAGTCCCTTTTCTTTTATAGCAACAAGAATTTCATCAACTTCACTTGCAGTAAATAAATCTGATGACATATCAAAAGCTAAACCAATTCCCCAAGCTAAGTGTGCTGTTTCTAGACTACCAAAAATTGGCCCTCCATCGCCTCCTCTAAAACCAGGTCCGGTCCAATCTACATTGGGTCTTCTTACTATTTCTAATATACTAGAGCGCAACCAAGTATCTGATTTCTCAGAAGGTCGAATTGCGTGAATTAATGCTGCATCTGTCAAATACTCAGCAGCATGGTGCCACCATTCCGTAGATGAAGATTTATCATCAAAACTAATTGAATTCGCTCTTTTATAAACTCTAGCTTGCATTCCAGTCAAATACTGTGCGGTAATAGAAGTTGAAGGAGCATTTTTAAGGCGAGATCGTTCTGCATCCGATAGAAAGAAACTCTTCCTTATAGAACTTGTTTGTGCAATAGTATGTTGAGGAAATAAACCTAGAAAAGCAAATAGTAAAATACATAAAGCTTTTAAACAATTGGATTTTTTCATTTTTATTATAATTTATATTTTTTTATTATTCTATAATTTTAATCGTTTTTTGAATGATAGAACCATCATCGACTTTGGTTTTATTGGGCTGACCACCTCCAATTGAAACTTCAAGTTCTCCTACAAGCTGAATGCTTTTTCCGCTTACATCAATAAATGAAAGATCTTTTGGGGATAAATTAAATGTTACAGCATTTGACTCACCCGATTTTAAATGAATTCGTTGGAAACCTTTTAAAGAACGAATCGGCACTTTTAAACCAGTGTTTTTATGGGACAAATACAATTGCACCACCTCATCCCCATCTCTTTTTCCACTATTTTCAATCGTTACATTTATTTTTAATTCTGAATTAATTTTTAATGAAGTGGGCATTTCAAGATTTGAATATTTGAAATTAGTATAACTCAATCCATATCCGAATGGATACAATGGCATACCCGTATAATAACGATAGGTACGATTAACCATACTGTATTCTTCGAAATCCGGAAGATCATCAACATTTTTGTAAAAAGTTACAGGCAAACGGCCAGCAGGATTATAATCTCCAAACAATACATCAGCAATTGCTTGTCCCCCCTCTTGTCCTGCATACCACCCTTGAACAATTGCAGGAACATTTGCCGCTTCCCACTCAAATCCCATTGCACCACCTGACATATTTACAAATACTAAAGGCTTTTCAGTATCCTTTAATGCTTTCATAGTCTCCGTTTGAGACTTTGGCAAATTAATATTTGTTCGGTCTCCACCTTTGAATCCCTCAATAGTTACAGGCATGGACTCCCCCTCTAATTGTGCAGATATTCCGCCAACAAATACAATAACATCAGCATCTTTTACTTTATTTGCCAATTCTTTAGGACTTAAGGTTTCAATAACTCCAGTATCAAATTTTACTTCTGCATTGTCGTTAAACTGCGTATATTCAATTAGAATCTGATATTTTTTTCCTTTTTCTGCTTTAAAAGAATAATAAGATTTTTTCAAATCTGTTTCAATAACTTTTTTTCCATCTATATAAAGAAAAGCACGGTCATCTCCCATCAAACTAAAAGTAACCTCCTCTGTTTTCTCAGGGATAAAAGTGGTATTCCACCTCACAGACATATCTCTAATTATAATTTTTTTATCAATCATATGTCCGTCACCCCATTGAAAATCAACTTTAGAATCGAAACGTTTTACTAATGCTTCGCCTTCAAATTTTGTGTTTTGAAAATAGGATGCATTAAATCCCTCTTGATTATTAACTTTGAATAATTTGGAATTATAGTTAGATTTAAAAACTTTGTTATCGATAAGATTAAGCCCTTGTTCAAAAATTACGCGATTTCCAACTTTTTGTTTTACCCCTTCTAAAACAGTTGAGACATGAGTAGGATACCCATAATAATTAGCCAGCATAACCGCTTTATCATTGGAATTAGGCCCAACCAAAGCAATCTTTTTTATTTTTTTACTCAAAGGCAAAAGATTGTTTTCATTTTTTAATAATACAATAGATTGTTGCGCCATTTTTAATGCATGCGCTTTATGTTCAGCACTTTCTAAAGCAGAAAGACCTACTTTTGCCAAAGGAACTATATCGTCAGAATCAAACATCCCAAGACGAAAACGAATGGTAAACAATCGCTTTACCGAAGCACTAACATCAACTTCTGTTAATAACCCCTGAGATATAGCATTTTGCAAAGCTTTATAGGTTGGGTCACCTGAACATTCGCAATCCGTACCATGTAATACGGCTGCAGTAGCGGCTAGTTCTTTGGTAGCATGTGTTTTGTGTGTTTTATAAAACATTCCAATTCCTCCACAATCTGAAGTTACATATCCCGTAAATTTCCATTCTTTGCGAAGAATATCTTGCATCAATTGATCACTCCCACAACAAGGCTGACCCTCAAATTGATTGTAAGCACACATTACACCACTAACTTTGGCATCAACTATCAAGTCTCTAAAGGCAGGCAAATATGTATCCCACAAATCGTAGTTGGATACTTTTGCATTATAAGTACTTCGACTCCATTCTGGCCCACTGTGTACTGCAAAATGTTTGGCACAAGCCGATGCTTTGAGATAAACAGGATCATTTCCCTCGAGGCCATCTACAAATGATTTTCCTAATGAACCTGTCAAAAAAGGATCTTCACCATAAGTTTCTTGACCTCTTCCCCAACGAGGATCTCTAAATATATTGATGTTTGGTGTCCAATAGGTCAATCCCAAATAAATGCCTGATTTCCCTTTTTTTCTTGAATCATTAAAAATAGCACGCCCTTCAACAGCACAATAATCTGCCATAGTATGCAAAGATTCAACATCCCAAGTGGCAGCCATTGCAATAGCTTGTGGATAAGAAGTTACTTTGTAGGGACTACGAGCAACACCGTGCAAGGTTTCATTCCACCAATTGTAGGCAGGTATTCCTAGACGATCAATGGCAGGAGAATTATTAACCATTTGGCTTAATTTTTCTTCTAAAGTCATTTTGGAAACCAAATCATTTACACGCTCCTCAATACTGTATTTTGGATTTTGGTAAATAGATTGTGCTTTTGCCTCAAGTATAGAAAAGTATACTAAAAAAATAATAGCAAGTTTTGAGACAATTTTATTATGAAGTATTGAATGATTCATATTGATTACATTAAAAGCAAAACATTATAAATATTAAATTTTTAGATTCATTGCACACTCTTTTATTTTTTAATTTCAAACAAAATATCCTTAAATGAAACGACAAAACTTACTTATCCAATTAAAAATAAAATTAACTATGTGCACGAGCACAATATTAAGAAATATAATTGATATAAACAATAATTAAAGTATAAGAAGCTCATAAAGTAACTATTTAAGATATTAACAAAACTTTAGAACCAAAACGGTTAGACTTTTTTGAAGAATAACAGTTAACCTGAGTTAATTATTCAATAATTTATTATTCATTGGATAGCACGCAAGTTTATTTTTAAACTTTTAGGAGTGAATAATACCTACGAGGTTAAAAAACCTTGCTGGAACATTAAGAAAAAAAATTTATATACCAATAGTTTTGTAGTGTCTTAATCGAACTATAGTTCTAAACATCTAAGATTAAAACTCTTTATTTACGAAGTAACCCAATATAAAATTAAAAATTAAGAGTCTTTTGTCACTTCCTCAATCAAGTAAAAAATGGATTTAAAATCAATACCGCTCATTCTTTCCAATCCAATTTCGCAGGTTCTGCTGGTGGAATAACCTTCTTTACAATTAGGAGGAATTTGTTGTTTTAATTCACGCAATCCATGCTCGTTCAATTCAGGAACAAGGAAACCTCTGTCTCCTGCAAAACCGCAACAATTGCTGTCAATTATAGTAACTTGGTTGGCGCAAAATTGAGACAAGGCAAGGAGTTGATCCATCTTTCCAATTTTTTTAACTGAACAAACTGGGAATACCGCTACTGTATCTTTTTTGTTTTTTACAGTCAAAAGAGGCATCACATAATCCAACATAAATTCGATGGGATCGACAATTTTAAGCGTTTTCGAAAACTCATCTTTCGAATGGTAAAAACACGGACTCATATCATACAACACAGGGTATTTGCCGTTTTCCGAAACTTTTAATAAATCTTTTTCCAGTGCCTCAGATTGTGCGTGATTGGTTTCAACAAAACCTTTGCTCGAAAACGGCATTCCACAACAATGGGTGTCTAAGGATTCAGGATAAATTATTGTAAAACCGGCACGAACCAATAATTGATGGGTTAGCGCTGTCAATTGAAGATCATCGGACTCTTGAAAACTATTTTTACCCATACTTCTGTTAATGCAAGAAGGAAAGTAAACTACTTTTAAATCTGGAATTGCACTCATTTTAGTTCTTTTGATTCGTATTTACTTTATTGGCTCCTTTGGGCATTTCTGGAATCCATTTTGGTACTTTTCCAAAGGAGATAAAGTGAGATGCGTTGGATAATGCTGTCATAATGGTTGTACCAAGAATAGAATGAAAAACAGTAACAATTTTTAAACCAACTCTTAAAATCGAGGTTGTTCCCGACATGTGAGAACCAATATAACCCGCCACTTTTTTATCGCCAGAATCCAGTTCGGAGGCTCGCCACTCTTTTACAAATTTACCCGTATCAATATGTACGGGACAAGCCAAGGCACAAAGTCCATCGGTTGCACAAGTTTCGTCCAGTTGATACGTAACATCTTTCTGGATGTCAGCCAATCGTTGTGGATCATCATTTGTGCACTCTAATCTGCTGATTTCTCGGGCAATTACAATACGTTGTCGCGGTGACAAAGTCAAACCTTCGGAAACGCAATGCGGTTCACAAAATCCGCACTCCATACATTTGTCAATAATAGCATTGGATTCGGGGAGTGGTTTTAAATTTTTGAGATGCGCTTTAGGATCGGGATTGATTAATACATCGGGATTTATTTTATTGTGGGGGTCAAAAATAGTCTTGATCCTTTTCATGATTTCGTAGGCAGCTGTCCCCCACTCTTTTTCCACAAAAGGTGCCATGTTTCGTCCTGTTCCATGTTCTGCTTTTAAGGAACCATTAAAACGATCGACTACCAAAATAGCTAATTCGCACATTAATTTTTCGTACCGATCAACTTCGGTTTGGTTCGAAAAGTCCTGAGAAAACACAAAATGCAGGTTTCCTTCTAAGGCATGGCCAAACAAAACCGCATCATGGTAGTTATACTTTTTAAACAAATCTTTTAATGCTAAACAAGCATCAGCCAAATATGGCAAAGGAAAAGCTACATCTTCTATAATTACGGTTGTTCCGTTTTTCCTGAGTCCGCCAACAGTTGGTAACAATCCTTTTCTTGCTTTCCAATTAAAATAGTATTGTTTGGGGTTTGAAGTAAATTCATATTCCGTGTGGGTTGCGATAGATTCAATTTCTGAACGAATTTTAAGCTGTTTAATTAGCATATTATCCAAATCGTTGTCTCGACATTCGACTAATAAAGCGCAAGCCGATTCGGGAAGTGTCTTGAAATAAGCGGGCGCGTCATAGTCATTTTCGACAGAACGAATGGATTCTCTATCCAGCAATTCTACTGCTGCAACAGGAGCAGCTTTTAATAAAATAGTAGCATTACAAGCATCCTGAATGGTATTAAAAATAAGTAACGAACAGGATTTATGTTTTTCGTCGATAACGGTTTTGAAAGTCACATTCGAAATAAAGGCCAAAGTTCCCTCAGATCCGACCATCAAATGTTTGATGATTTCAATTGGGTCTTGATAATCCACCAACGCATTGATACTATAACCAGTCGTGTTTTTTATTTTGAATTTATTTTTGATGAAATGATACAAGGTTTCATCGTTTTTGATTCTATCTCTAAGGCTTTCAATTTCTTGAATTAATGCCTTTTGATTGTTTTTAAAAGAAGCAACACTGTTTGAATCTGCAGTGTCTAGAATAGTCCCGTCATGCAATACAATACGAATATCGGCTATGGTTTGATAGGAGTTTTGGGCTGTTCCACAACACATTCCGCTAGCATTGTTGGCAACAATTCCGCCTATCATTGCTGCTCCAATAGATGCAGGATCAGGGCCAATTTTCAGACCGTGAGGAGCCAAAAAAATATTTGCCCTTGCTCCCACAATTCCAGGTTCTAATTTAATTTTTTGATTGTTGTCCAAAAGCTCAAAACTTTTCCAACCGTGCGTTGCAACTACTAAAACCGAATCGGTAATCGCCTGACCGGATAAACTGGTTCCAGCAGCGCGAAAAGTCAAAGCGATATCCAGTTTTTTGGCTTCTTTAATAATTTCGATTACTTCGGCTTCGTTGTGAGCCAGAATTACAATTTTGGGAATCAGTCTATAAAAACTCGCATCGGTTCCGTAGGCAAGTGTATGCAACGGATTATCCAAAATCCTTTTGGCATCAATGGATGTCGACAAAATATCTTTAAACTTTTGATAAGAAGGGGCTAGCATAGCAATTGTATATTGAAAGTATTATTAACCAAAGAAATAGACCATTAAACCTGCCACAATAATATAAAACAGCGCATAAGGTAATGCTTTTTTCATAATTTCACCTTCTTTTCCCTGCTGACCACAAGCAGATGTTGCAATTGCAATACTTTGAGGTGAAATGATTTTTCCACCAGTTGCCCCAACTGTGTTTGCTGCTGCAAACCAGCTAGGTTCAGCTCCAATTTGTTTAGCCACGGTTGCCTGAAGTTTTCCAAATAAAATATTAGATGAAGTATCGCTCCCGGTCAAAAAGGCACCAAGACAGCCAATCGCTGGAGCAAATAGTGGGTAAAAAGTGCCAGTCGCAGTAGCTAATGCCAATCCTAATACAGGAATCATCCCAGAAAAATCCATTATTGTAGATAAAATTATAAGACTGATAACAGTAACATATGTTTTCTTTAATTGGACAATCGATTTCCAAAGCACAATAAACAACTCTTTTATGGTTGCGCCCTGAAGAAGTCCCCCTAAAAAAGTTCCGAGAAAAATTAATACTCCACCATCCGTTAGCCAGAAAATTTTCACTGTCTTTTCAACACCTTTTAAACTTAAAGTTATTGGAGTTGCACTTATTGCTTGCAAAAAGGTTCTTATAAAATCAAACAATGGACTTGTAACTATGATGAAAAATAAAATCAATCCATAAACAGACCAAGCATTAAGTATTACTGCATTTGTTTTTGTTTCAAGAGTTGAATTAGCGTCTGTTTTTGCAGTCACTTTTCCCCAAATAACGATAACAATAATTGAGGCTATACTACCTAGTATTGCAGGGGTTTCTACTCCTATATATCGCACCGAAAAGTATTGAACAGCAATAGAAACAGTACCCACAACAACGCTTAATGCGATATTTTTGGGCAATGATTTTAAACTAGAATCAGTTAAAGTGACAATAATAAAAGGAATAATTAACATCAATGGCATTAATTGAAAAACAACTTCACTACCCAAGCCCGTAAGATTATCGTAACCAATTTCAACAGCAATAGCTTTTACAGGAACTCCCACCGCACCAAATGCAGTTGGAACACTGTTGGACAGTAGGCTGACAAGTGCCGAAAATAGAGGCTTATAACCCAGCCCCATTAAAATCGCAGCCGGTATAGCAACCGCTGTTCCGAAACCAGCCATTCCCTCAAGTAAACCTCCAAATCCCCAAGTAAGCAATAATACTTGAATTGTTTTATCTGTCGATATAGTTGAAAACTGAAATTTTAAAACTTCCATTTTTTTTGTAAAAACCAAAACATTGTAGCTGTATATAGCTGTAATAATTATCAATATAATGGGGAATATCGCTTTTAACGTTCCATAAATCAATGAAAAAGCTATAGATTCTGCTGAAAATTTAAATCCAAAACCTGCAATTAAAATGGTAGTAAATAATGTTATAAAAGCACTTTTATCTCCAGAAACTTTTAAGAATCCAAGCAATACAATCAATAAGACTACTGGAGTTACAGCAAGAATGATGTTTAAAACGTTCATATAATTGGTGATTTATAAATTTATATTTTATTAAACTTCTAAGATAGTTGTTAATCCAAAAATGCATGTTTCGATTACAAAAATGAGGCTAACGATTACTCGGTAACTTCAAATTTTACTTTTTGATCATTCACATATAAATAAAAATCACCTGCTTCAAATAGTAGTTTGCCTGTGGCAACTGTAAAACTTAAATCGCGCAGTGGGTCAATTTGAAAAGTATATGTTGTTTTTTCTCCAGACTTAATTTCTTTTTTCTCAAAAAATTTCAACTCTTTAATTGGACGAGAAACAGAAGCAACTGGGTCCGAAACATACCAAAAAACCGTTTCTTTTCCATCCGCTTTTCCTGTATTTGTAACCTCCACTTCTATAGTTATTTTTTGATTTCTATTTATTTTTGTTGCCGATATTTTGACTGGGCTATATTCGTATTGGGTGTAACTTAAACCGTGTCCAAACCAATACAAAGGCTCCGTTGAAATATCTTGATAATCTCCTTGTTTATCAAAAGGACGTGCACTTTGACGCATACTATAATAGGTTGGTATTTGACCAGTTGTTAAAGGAAAAGTAATCGCTAATTTTGCAGAAGGATTTATTCTGCCAGACAATATTCCTGCCAGTGGAGTTCCGCCTGCAACTCCTGGTTGCCAAATTTCGATAATGCCATCAACCAAAGGTTCTAATCGAGCTAATTCCAAAGGTCGACCATTTGACAACACTAACACAATTGGTTTGCCTGCTTTTTTCAGTTCTGCCACTAATTTTTCTTGAATTTCTGGTAAAGCAATTGTAGAACGAGAAGCATTTTCGCCACTCCAGGTTTTCTTTTCACCTAAACAAAGTACAATTACATCCGATTCAGTGGCTTTGGCAACAGCTTCGGCAAATCCGGATTCATTTATTCCATCAAAATCGCATCCTAATGCATAGTTGATTGTGGCATTTTTGAATTCGTTTTGAATGCCTTCAAAAAGAGATTCAGCGTCTTTTGATTTTCCATTAAATGACCAAGCACCAATAATATTTTCTTTGTCTTTTGCCATTGGTCCAATCAAAGCTATTTTTTTTACATTAGAATTGAAAGGCAAAGTATTGGACTTATTTTTTAATAGCACCATTGATTCTTCAGCTAAACTAGTAGCTAATTCTTTACTTCTCACTTGCAAATAACGAGATTGCTCTTCAACAATGTCAGTGTATGGATTATCAAATAACCCCAAATTAAATTTCACTCTTAGTACACGAGAAACAGCGTCGTTAATTGCTGACATTGGGATTTTCTTTTCGGCAATTAATGCAACAAAATGTTCGAAATAAATATTATCTTTCATATCCATTTCTACACCAGCCATGAATGCTTTTTGTCCCGCTTCTTTTTCATCTTTAGCAACGCCTTGCCAAACAAGTTGTTTAACCGCATTCCAATCGGAAACTACAAAACCATTAAATTTCCAACGTTTTTTTAAAATTTCAGTCAGCGTGTAATAATTTGCCGTTGCTGGCACACCGCTTATATCGTTAAAACCGCTCATAACCGTAGCAGCTCCAGCATCAATACATGCTTTATATGGAGGTAAGTAGGTTTCCCATAGTGACTGTGCAGACACATCGCTAAAACGATAATCACGACCGCCTTCGCTCATACCATATCCCACAAAATGTTTCAAACAGGCTGCTATTGAAAAAGGATCTGACAAATTCTTGCCTTGATACCCTTTTACAGAGGCAACACCAAAAACTGAATTCACATAAGGGTCTTCGCCATATCCTTCCGAAACCCTCCCCCAGCGGGGGTCGCGAGCCACATCGATCATTGGTGAAAAAGTCCAATCTACACCAGACAAAACCGATTCCCGAGCCGCTTCACTGCAATTTAATTCTACTAAAGTAGGATTCCAAGAACAGGCTTGTGCAATTGATATTGGGTAAATCGTACGAAAACCGTGAATTACATCGAAACCAAAAAGAATAGGAATTCCTAATCGGGTTTCTTCCATAGCCTTTTTCTGGATAGTGTTTCTTAAAACTGGATCGGCACTGAAATAAATCAACGAACCAATTCCTGCTGGCAATCCTTTAACTTCTGGGCCTATATTATTGGGATTGTTATTGATACCAAAAGTATATTGATTCAATTGAAGAATTTTTTCTTCAATAGTCATTTTACTTAATAAATCAGATATTCTTTTTTCAACCGGAGTTGTTTTATTTTTATAAACAGGGACTTGGGCAAAAATTAAATTTGACAGAAGAACACTAAATACAAATGCTATTTTTTTCATTCTTATTTTGATTATATTTATTTTTAAATTAATTGATACTAAACACTATAAGTATTTCTCTTTTAATGATATTTAATCCAATTAGTTTTTTGCCAAAATGATTAAGACAATACCGATGACATACAACAGTAGCATTAAATATAAATTTCTATAGGTTGCTTTTGTGGCATTGGCAAATTCCTTCCAAATAAAAATCCCCCAAATAGCAGCTACTATGGTTGCTCCTTGTCCCAATCCATAAGAGATAGCAGAACCTGCTTTTCCTGAAGCGATAATATTAAAGGACATCCCCAAATGCCAAATCACTCCTCCCAAAATACCAACCAAGTGATCTCTTTTTGAACCACTCCAATAATCTTGAAAACGCAGTGGAGTTCCAGCAAAAGGATAACGCATTAGCAATCCATTAAAAACAAAATTACTCGCCACAATACCTATAGCAAACAATACCAAAGCTGTGTAGGGCGTGAGTTTACCTACTTCTCCAATTTCAAAATCAGTAGCCATACTTACAGCAACATATTTATAAAAAAAGCCCATTAGTACTCCAGCTACAATTGCGAGAACTAAACCTTTTACAGAAAAAGAACCAGTATCTTTCGATACCTGTTTGTATGCCCTCGCATTCAACAAAATGGCAATTGCAATTAGCGCCACACCTCCAAATAATATGGTTACATTTCCTTGCGGATTGGCAGAATAATTAACCAAAACTCCTAATATTAGCGCAATTCCAATTCCTACTGGAAAAGCAACACTCATTCCGGCTAAAGCAATAGCAGAAACCAATAGAATATTTGCCAGATTAAAAACAATTCCTCCAATGAATGCAGAGATCAAATTGCTATTGTCTGCTTGTTCGATATTTTCTAAAAAGGACATTCCTACAACACCATTGCTTCCTAGTGTAAATGCCATTAGTATTGACAATATTAAAATCCCAAAAGCATAGTCCCAATAGAATAATTCAAAACGCCATTTGGTAGAGCTCAGTTTGGTAGTATTAGCCCATGAGCCCCAGCACAGCATTGTGATGAAACAAAATAATATGGCTGTCGAATAAGAATGAATTACAAACATAATCTGTTATTTAAATATTATAAAATAGTGATGCTTTTCCAGTAGGCACTGCCTCCCTGTTTATTACTTTCTTTAATTAATACGTTCTGAAAAAGACGAATTTTTACTTCTTGTCCTTGAAATTTTGTCAAATCAACATTAACTT
>Ga0123337_10003235_pt1 | contig 17610 bp, 11 predicted proteins | sample frozenSSSSmetaG_FD_89792 | JGI IMG/M metagenome (GOLD analysis project Ga0123337, IMG submission 89792) | Glacier valley bacterial and archeal communities from Borup Fiord, Nunavut, Canada, to study Microbial Dark Matter (Phase II) -... | ecosystem: Environmental > Aquatic > Freshwater > Ice >... | reverse complement strand
TGGTTTTGTGGTGAAAACAAAAATAATCAAGTTTTCCCCAACGCCCTCTTTTTGGTCGTTCGCTACGCTCACTTACCAAAAAGAGGGCGTTGGGGAAAACTACAACCTTGTGAAACTAAACAGATATCGATAAACTGATAATTAAAAAATTAAACACGAAATTTAAAATTTAAGATAAATAAATTAACTAATGGATGCTAAGCAAGCAAATGATATTTTTAAAGAAAGCATAAAAAATTATCATAAAACGGATGATATAAATTTTCAAATTCAAAATCCATATTCACCTGATACTATTAACAACCTCTTATATTTAAAAAATTGGATTGATACCGTTCAATGGCATTTGGAAGATGAAATTAGAAGCCCACATATTTCTTCAAGCGAATTAGTTAATATAAAACGCAGAATAGATAAATCCAATCAAGATAGAACCGATATAGTAGAGAAAATTGATGATTGGCTGTTGGAAGAATTTAAAAATATAAAACCAAAAGAAAATGCAAGAATGAATTCTGAAACCCCTGCCTGGTTATTAGATAGAATGTCAATTCTTCAATTAAAAATTTATCACTTTAAAGAACAAACAGAACGAAAGGAAGCATCAGAAGAACATATTTTAAAAGCAAATAAAAAACTTGAAATTTTATTGGATCAGCAAAAGGATTTAATTCAATGCTTTGATGAATTAATTGATGATTTTAAAAAAGGTGAAAAATTTATGAAAGTTTACAGGCAAATGAAAATGTATAACGATCCAAATTTGAATCCGATATTGTATTCGGACAATAGACAATAGACAATAGACAATAGATTTGAGACGAAAAGAAGAAAGAAGAAAGAAGAAAGAAGAAAGAAGAAAATTATGTCAGTGCTAGGATTAGATTAGCTTTTTTTTGTTAAAAATCCCACCTAGCAGTAAATCCTCTATTTTTTGTTTCTTTTGTTTCTTTTGTCTCTTGTCTTTTGTCTTTCATCTCAAAAAAAAATGCATTTATTAATTTTTCGATTTTCGGCGATGGGGGATGTGGCTTTGATAAATCCTGCTATAGAAAAAATTGTAGAAAATTATCCTGAAATAAAATTAACAATAGTTACAAGAAATAAATTTTCAATTTTTTTTGAAGGTTATAATAATGTAAAAATTTTTGAAGCAGATTTTGAAAATAAATACAAAGGATTTTTTGGTCTGTTATCACTGTTTTTTAAATTATTAAATGAATATAAGCCAGATAAAATTATTGATCTGCATCAAAACTTAAGAACTGGAATTTTAAAATTATTTTTTTTCTTTTCTGGAATAAAATCATTTACAATTAATAAAGGAAGAAAAGAGAAGAAAGCATTAACAAGGTTTAAAAATAAAATTCTTATTCCTCTCCCTCATACAGTTAACCGTTATTTAAAAACATTTGAAAAAGCAGGTTTTTCAATAATAAACTCTTCTCAAAAACAATCTTTTTTTAAGTTAGATGATAATCCAAAACAACTAAATGAGTTTTTTAAGGAAAATGATTTAAATATTAGTAAAAATGAATTTTGGATTGGTCTTGCACCATTTGCACAACATCAACAAAAAATGTGGGATTATGAAAATTATATTCCTCTTCTCGAAAAAATATATGCTTTTGATTGTAAGATAAAAATATTTCTATTTGGAGGTGGTAAATTAGAAATTGAAAAATTAGAATATTTACATACTTTATTTCCTCAAACTATTGTTGCAGCAGGGAATATTGAATTAGCAACTGAATTAAATCTTATAAAAAAATTGGATTTAATGATTTGTATGGATTCTGGGAACATGCATTTAGCAGCATTAAGTGGTGTGAAAGTATTATCAATTTGGGGAGCTACGCATTTTTATGCAGGATTTGGACCTTATAAACAGGAGAGAGAAAATATTTTAGAAATAGATACAAACGATTTAACCTGCAGGCCGTGTTCAGTTTTTGGAAATAAACCTTGTTTTAGGGGTGATTTAGCATGCTTGAAAAGGATAAATCATCAAATGGTCTTTGAAAGGTTTGTTTTCCTTTTGGAGAAAAATAAAACAATTTAAATTGGTATGATCTTTTTTATAAAATAATAAAAAATTTATGAAAAAAGTTATAATAATTTTTAGCTTGATGCTAATAATATCTTCTGCAAATGCTGGTGAGTTTATTTCCCATAATCCCAAATCTCTTAATGAAATCTCAAAAACACTTACAGTTAAAGAGTTTTTAAATTTAACCCCCGAAAATGTACAGGATTTACTTGGAAGAAAATTAAATTTTAAAGAAAGATTGAGTTTAAAGCTCAACCAGAAAAAATTAAAGAAACAACTGGCAAAAAATCCTTCAATTGGTAATGATTATAGAAGACATACTAATTTTTGGATTGGTTTATTAATTGGAGTTGTAGTTGTGCTGGTAATAGTGCTGTTGGTTTCAAAAAAATAATATCATAACTTTTTCTAAAACATGGATAGAAACGATAATGTATAATTTAAATTAATTAAGATCGTTCAAACAGTATCATTATTATACTTTTTGAAAAAAAACTATTATTATATTTGTTTTTTTTTGAGGTTAAATACCCTATTGAACGCATGAACAGAAATTATAAATTATTATTCTTATTATCAGTTATTTTATTTTTTACATTTATAAACACTTTTAATCAATTATATGCTCAAAAAGATAAACAAGTAAAACGTGGAAAAGATGGTGAGATTGAAAATACTGAGGTTATTATTGAAAAAAATAGAAAATTAGATTTACCTGAAGCGGAAAGAAATTTTGAAAAAATAAATTCACCAATTAAAAGGACGGAACCACAAGCACAAAAATATGATAAACTAGTAGAACCTGCCTATCAACTGCCTGATATCAATACAAAATTCCAACTTTTACCACCTGCTGAAGAAATTCAAAAACAAATTCCTGGAAATTATATTAAAGGTGGTTTTGAACCAATTTATTCAGGTACTTATTTTGAAGCATTTTTAAATAATAATAGGAATAAAAATTATAGTTATGGTTTACATGCAAAACATTTGGGTTTTGCTGAAGGACCAGTTAACAAAAAGAATTCTGCAACAGGGGATCAAAGCATAAAAGGTTTTTATAAATATTCCCGCGATTTTTTAAATTTTAATTCTTCATTGGATTATTCACGAAAGCAATTATATTTTTATGGATATAAGCCTATCAAAGAAGTTAAAAGAGACACGATCAAACAAATATTTAATATTGTTAATTTTAAAACAGATTTAACTAACAGAACAAGTGATAGTTTAATTGGTTATAAATTTAATATTAATGTCAGGAATATATCTGATGCCTACAAGGCAAAGGAATTTGAATTTGGTTTAAGATTGGGGGGCGATTATGTAATAAGTAAAAATATTTCTGCATTAATAAATTCTGAATTTTATTTTACAACAAGGAAAGATTTAGCAGGATCTTTAAATAGAAATTTATTCCGATTGCAACCAACAATTAAATACACCCAAGGTTTATTAAATTTTGAATTTGGCTTAAACTTTGTTTCTCAAAATGATACAACTAGAAACTTATCTAAATTAAACGTTTATCCAATTGGAAAAGTATATTATGGTTTATCAAACCATTTTAGTGTTTTTGCTTCCTTAACAGGCGATATACAAAGAAATACGCTTAATAATTTTGTTGCAGAAAATCCATGGATCAATCAAAATATAAGTTTACAAAATACAAACAAACAAACAGATTTTACTGCAGGTTTTAAAGCAGGAATTGGAAATGCACTTTCCTTTCAACTTTCAGGAAGTTATGAAAGATATAAAAATTTATACTTTTTTGTTAATTCCGCAAAAGATTCAACAAGGTTTGATGCTATTTACGAAGGGCTTTATACTAAAGTGTTTAAAACAACTGGTGAATTAATTTTTGATCAAAATAATCTTCGGATGGGTTTGAAGGCAGACTTTTATAATTATTCACTAACAACTTTTTCAACCCCTTTTCATAGACCAACATTTGTTGGAAATTTTTTCGCCAAATATAATATTGGCAAAAACTTGTATTTTAATATTGATTTTTATTACATTAGCGGTATTAAGGCGAGAAAAAATTTGACAGAGCAGCAACCACTTAGTGCAATAGCAGATCTTAATTTAAAAGCAGAATATTTCTTAAAAGGAAATTTTTCTGTTTTTGCTTCTCTAAATAATGTTTTTTCAAACAAATATCAACGTTACCTCAATTATTCTAACAGAGGTTTTCAATCCATGTTAGGATTTACATATGCTTTTTAATCATGAATATAGAGAAACACATACGTCAACTATTATTCGAACAAAATTGTGTAATCATTCCTGAATTTGGAGGGTTTATAGCCAACTATGTAAGTGCTGAAATTCATCCTATTCGTCATGTATTTGCACCACCATCAAAATACATTGCTTTTAATGAATTATTAAAAGTAAATGATGGCTTATTAATTAGCCATATAGCTTCTAATGAAGATATTTCTCGTGATGATGCAACAAAAGCTGTTAAAGAGTTTGTAATAAAAATTAGTGAAGCAATAAATAATAATAAGAAATATTATTTTGAGCAAATCGGTAATTTATATTTAAATCACGAACAAAAATTACAATTCGACCCTGATAAAACTATTAACTACTTAAGTGCAAGCTTTGGTTTACCTGATTTAATTTATAAGCCTATTGAGCGCCAAATTAACCCTTTGCGTGTTAAAGATAGACCTGTTATTAAGAGTGAAGTAAATGAGGTTATACAAAAGGATACAATTAATGAATTGAGTGAACAACGGAAAAGAACTTTTTCAAAATTTCAAGCAGCTCTTATACCAGTTTTAATTTTTCTGGCTGTTGCGTTTGGATATTTTTGTTTCTTAGATAATGGTGACAATGCATTAAGTAGCTTTAATCCTATTCCAGCAAAATTACTTGGGATATTTCACAAGAAGAAAATTGTTACTGATAATAAAAATGTGGCAATAGTTTTACCAGAAACTACGGCAGTGAAGAAATCTGAAAAAACTGATATGATTGCTGCTGAAATTGAAACAGAAAAAGCAAAGCCAGTGATTAAAGAAGAAGTTATAAAAAAAGAAAAACCGAAAAAGATTGTTAAAAAAATTTCCAAAAGTTCTGTAAGATATTATGTTATTGTTGGCGGTTTTAGTAGTGAAGCAAATGCAGAAAAATTAGTAACTAAGTTAAAAGAAGAAGGAAATAATAATGCAAAGGTTTTACCTCCAGTAGCAAATAATTTGCATAAAGTTTCATTAGGTGATTTCGAAACTTCTAATGAAGCTGAAAGTAAATCAAAAGAAATAAAATATAAATTCTCTAATGCTTGGATTTATAAAAATTAAAAACATCCACAACATTAATTAAGGCTTTAATTAATTTAAGGTCTTTTCTTTTTAAACTACTTTATAATAAGTTTTTAATTATTTAAATGTCGTCATTACCTGTTGAAAATTTTGACGCAAAACCGGAGAGAATAATCATTCTAGATTCCTTAAGAGGTTTTGCTTTGTTTGGTATTTTATTGTCGCATTTAATATTATCTTTTGATGGAGGAGCGCTTCCATATTTCAATAAAATTTCAAATTATCCTCATTTCGATGAATTTGTTTCCTTTTTTAATAATTTATTTGTTAAGGGTAAGTTTTTTACCATATTCTCCTTCCTCTTTGGTATAAGTTTTAGTATCCAGATTTTTAAAAAAGGTGAACCCAAAACAATTTTATTAAGATACGCCTGGAGGTTAATTATTTTAGGTATAATAGGTTTTTTGCATGGCCTATTATGGAGAGGTGATATACTACTAATTTATTCTATCCTTGGATTTGTGATTATGCTCGTAATCAAATTGCCTGATAAATGGTTGGTAATTCTTTCTTTTATACTTATAATGAACATTCCAGGAAGAATATTAAATTTTGATTCTCACATTTTTAAACCGCAAACTTCTTCTGTTTTGAAAAAGCAAAATTTAGAAACTGAAGAACATTCAAAAGATTTTTATTTGATTTTAAAAACTGGAAATTTCAAGGATTTAATTATTGCCAATTTTTACGAAATAAAGCCAAAGTTCATATTTCAATTTTCAGGAAGAATGCACGTTACACTTGGTTTTATGATGCTTGGTTTGTATGTTGGCCGGAAAAAAATATTTAATAATTTAAAAATTAATAAATTTTTAATTATAAAAGTATTCTTAATCAGTTTAATTATTGGGGCTTTAACATTAATATTTATTGTTGAGAGTAAGGCTTATTTTAAAAGTCCGCTATTGTTTTTCATTCGAGAATTTGTTAGAGATTTAAACCATTTTTCTTTTAGTATATTATATATATCAGGTATTGTAATTCTTTATATGGAGGATATTTTTCTAGATTTATTTAAAAATCTGTCAGTGGTGGGTAGGATGGCATTATCAAATTATATTTTACAATCAATTATTGGAGGATTTATTTTCTTTGGGTATGGATTTGGCTTAATTGGTGATATGCCGGCTTTTATTGCATTTTTATTAATATTCCCAATTTTTATTATTCAAATTTATTTGAGTGAATTTTGGTTAATGAAGTTTAAATTTGGTCCATTAGAATGGGTTTGGAGATCATTAACCTATTTTAAATTTCAGGATATGAGAAAATAAAAGAAACAGTTAAACTGGTTCTTTTATTTCTATAATTTTATTTCTTCAAGAAGATTTTCTTTTTGTAAAATCATTTTTATTTTTTTTGTTAAATCTTCTGATGCTGAAACCAAAGGCAATCTTACATCATTTTCACAAATACCCAAAATCTCTAAAACCTGTTTAATTCCTACAGGATTACTTTCTTCATACATTAATGGATTAATTTGAAGTAATTTAAATAAGTAATTTTTTGCCTGATCATAATTTCCATTTAAAGCATTATTTACCATTTGTGTAAATATTTCAGGGAAACCATTTGCCAATACTGAAATTACACCACAAGCTCCAAATGTAATCATTGGAACTGTTAACAAATCATCGCCTGAAATTAATAAAAAATCATCATTTTTATTTTTTGCAATCTCCATTGCTTGTATTAAATCACCGGATGCTTCTTTAATACCAATAATATTTTTATGTTCACTTAATAAAAGTGTGGATGAAGCACAAATGTTTGATGATGTTCTTCCGGGAACATTGTATAATATTACTGGAATAGGTGAAACGTCTGCTATTGCTTCGTAATGAGCAATAATCCCTCTTTGCGATGGTTTATTATAATATGGGCTTACAGATAATATAGCATTTACGCCATCAAATCGCTGAGATTTAAGTTTATCTATTATGCCTAGAGTATTATTTCCTCCTAAACCATATACGATAGGCAATTTTTTATAATTATTTTCAATTACAAAATTCAATACTTTTAATTTTTCTTCTTCATTTAAAGTAGCGGCTTCACCTGTTGTACCCATCACTACCAGATAATCAACTCCTCCATCGGTTACAAATCTTATTAACCTTGCTAAGCCTTCAAAATCTATTTCCTTTTTTTTAGTAAAAGGTGTTATTAAAGCAACTCCGTTGCCTTCAAATTTTTGTAACATTAGTTTAATTTATTATTCCTCAACAAAAATACATGTTTTACGATAAAAATGATAGAGTATATTAATTTTTCATAACTTTTACATAATATAAGAGTTGATTGAGGGAAGTTTCAAGATCATTATTAGTTGATTTTTCTATCATCAATTCAAAATTATCTGCGTTTGCAACATTATGAATTCCCACCCTGCATTTAGCCTGACTTTTTTTTAGTATCATATCAAATGCAGGAAATGGAACATTATATGTGCAAAACAAATAATCAAAATTAAATTCTATAAAATTGTTGACCTCCTGATTTAATATTTCACCCATTATAGAAATATCTTTTTTGTTAAAAATTGTTATTTCTAAATCGGTTTCAATATTCTTTATTTCAGAGGTATAAACTAAAACTTTAACAAAATTTTTCTCAAGCTTTATTTTTTTTACAAAATTTTCTAATATTGAAAAATCAATATTGATATCCTCATAAAATAATATTCCAATGGATGTTGCCTTATCAAACGCTATATTTTCATGAATAACATTTTCGTTATTCTTATTATTTAATTTCCATTTTATAGCTAATTCTTTTATTTTGTGCATATCAATTTAAACTTCGAGCATTTTAATAAAATCCGATTCATTTATAATTTTAATTCCGAATTTTTGTGCTTTTTCCAATTTTGAAGGACCCATATTTTCTCCGGCCAGTAAAAAATCTAATTTCGCTGAAACTCCAGATACAACTTTACCTCCATTAGCTTCAATTTTAATTTTTAAATCATCCCTTTCAAAATTTTCAAAAACACCAGATATCACAAAAGTTTTATTTTCCAATAAAATACTTTCCTGAATTATTATTTCATTATCCGATAATTCCACTTTAATTCCAGCAACTTTTAGCCGATTTATTATAGATAAGTTTTCTTCATCTTTAAAAAATAATAAAATGCTTTGAGCAATTCTTTCTCCCACTTCATTTACTTTAAGTAATTCATCTAAACTTGCATTTATTAACATATCTACATTACCAAAATGGAAAGCTAATTTTTCAGCAGTGTTAGCTCCCACAAATCTAATCCCGATAGCAAAAAGTACTTGTTTAAAAGGTATTTCGATTGATTTTTTAATTCCTGCCAAAATATTACTTACTTTTTTTTCTTTAAATCCTTCCAAGGTTAATAATTGTTCTGCTTTTATATCATATAGGTCAGCAGGATTTTTCAACCAACCATTTTCAAATAATGCATCAATGGTTTCTGGTCCCAAACTATCAATATTCATAGCTTTTCGTTGAACGTAATGTTCAATTTTGCCTTTTATTTGTGGTGGACATCCTTTTTCGTTAATGCAATAATGTTTTGCTTCACCTTCATTAATTGTTAATGGTCCATTGCATACAGGGCATTTTGTTGGATAAATTATTTTTTCACTGCTTTCTTGTCTTTTTTCTAGAATAACTTCTACCACTTTTGGAATAATTTCTCCACCTTTTTCAATTTTTACAGTATCACCAATTCTTAAATCCAGTCTCTCAATTTCATTCGCATTGTGCAATGTTGCCCTTTTAACAGTAGTCCCTGCCAGCAAAACAGGTTTTAAATTTGCAACTGGGGTAATCGCACCTGTTCTACCAACCTGATATGAAACCGAATTTAAAATAGTTTGTGCTGATTGTGCTTTGTATTTAAAAGAAATGGCCCAGCGTGGCACTTTGGATGTAAAGCCAAGTTCCTGTTGTTGCTTAAAACTATTTATTTTAATAACAATTCCATCAATGGCAAGTGGCAAATTAAATCTTTCTACATCCCAATATTTAATAAATGTAAAAACTTCATCAAGGTTATTACATAATTTATAAGTGCGTGATACATTAAAATTCCATTCTTCTAATTGTTCAATTGATTCAAGATGTGATTTATAAATTTGTTTTTCAGTTAGTAACGAATAACTATAAAAATTTAAATTTCTTTTTGCTACTTCTGCTGAATTTTGAAGTTTTAAAGCTCCTGAAGTAGCATTGCGAGGATTGGCCAATAAAGTTTCTCCTACATCTTCTCTTTCTTTATTTAATTTATCAAAAACTTCAAATGGCATAAAAACTTCTCCCCTTACTTCAACATAATCAGGTATATTTTTAGAATTGATTTTTAATGGAATAGATTTGATAGTTTTGGCATTGGCTGTAATTTCATCGCCTTGTGTTCCATCTCCTCGTGTTACTGCTCTGGTTAAAACACCATTTTCGTAAATTAAACTTAAGGATACGCCATCAAATTTTAATTCACATACATATTCAAAAGACTCATCTTCAATTACTTTCCTTATCCTCTTATCAAAATCAATTAATTCCTCTTCCGAATATGTATTTCCAAGAGAAAGCATTGGTTGCCTGTGAAGGACAGTTGTAAAATTTTTAGTAATTGTTCCACCTACTCTTTGTGTTGGCGAATGGGGTAGTTTAATTTGAGGATTTTTATTTTCTATTAATGTAAGTTCGGTTAATAATTGGTCAAATTCTATATCCGAAATCTCAGAAACGCTTTTTTGATAATATAAATCATTATAATAAGTAATTTTATGGATGAGTTCATTCATCCTTTGTTCTATTAATGGATCAATAACTGACATATGTAATTGTTTTATACAATTTTAAAATTTATTTCTTTTTAAATAAAAAAAGTAAATAGAGCGTAAATATTAGAAATGAGAAAAGATTACCCAACATTTTACAAGATAATTTGTTCTTATTTTTTTTATCAGGATTTTTTTTAAAAATATTAATTTGCGTTAAAATATTAATTTTGTATGAAAAAGGTGTTGAATATTATTAAAATTCCTTTATATTATTACTTTGATTCTGACTCTTATTATTCTAAGGTTTTTTTTCCCTGCTCAGGCAATAGAAATAAATTCTTCGAAAGGCAATTAGCACAATATTATATTTGATAAAGTTCATAATTTTATTCAAAACTGCGAAGAGGTTTTTAAGCAGGTTTTCATTGAAAAAGGTAGAGAAGTGATCCGCTAAAATTTTAAGACCCCATCTTTTAAAAAAATACAACTTTAATTTAAAATTTCAGTTAAAGGATAAAGTTTATTACAATAATAATTTTAAGAAACAATTCTTAACTTAATCTATCCTGATAATTAATCAAACCTATATTAACTTAAAACATATTTTTTAGTAACATGGAAAACAATTCACAAATAAAACAAAAACTATTCGAGGCTTGTATTGCTGCACAAGAAAAAATTATATTTAATGCCAAAGAAGTTATTGAGGAGGCTTCCGAAAGTGCAAATGAAAATACTGATAATGAGGAAGAAGCTTTTGATGCCTATCGTGAACAGTTGCAGCAAAGAAAAGACATGTATACCACTCAATTATTAACTGCGAGAAATGATCTTGATTATTTAAAAGGAATAAACCTGAATAAAAAAGATGTAATTGGAGAAGGAGCAATTGTTAAAACTAATTTACAAAACTTTTTCATAATTATTAGTCTAGGTAAAATTTCTATTGAAGACCAACAATTTTTTGCAATTTCATCCTCCGCTCCCATTTATTCAGTAATGGATGGTTTAAAAAGTGGAGAAAGCTTTCACTTTCGTGATAGAGATTATAAAATTTTGGAAATATTTTAATTTTGAAAACAAAACTTGATTTAAATAATTAGCAATGATATAGACTATAAAATGCAGAACCTTTTTAAATAATTATTTGTAATTTACAATTTCTCTTAACTTTCGGTAATGGATTATTTAAAAAATATTGAAAACGTTAATTTTGGTTTCTGAGATAAAAGATTTTCAAAAATTATAAAAATCATTGACCTAGTTTTTATGCTTAATAGATCTTCAAAATATCAGCAAACATTTGTATTTATTGGAGCATTGCTGGCATGGTTTGCTGTAATTTTTCAATTTTATCTGATAATTGTTAATAGGAATTATTCAATTTTAATCACAATTATAAAGTTTTTTACATTTTTTACAATTCTTACTAATATAATTGTTGCTATTACTTTTTCATCAATTTATTTTAAAATAAACAGAGCATTAAAAAATTTCTTTTCTCAGCCGAAAGTTTTAACTGCAGTTACAGTTTACATTACCATTGTAGGTTTGGTTTATAATCTTATTTTAAGGTTTACATGGCAACCACAAGGCCTGCAAATGATTGTGGATGAATTACTTCATACAGTAATACCTATATACTTTATAATTTTTTGGCTGAAATTTGTTTCAAAAGAGGAATTAGAATGGAAAAATATTTTCCCATGGTTGCTTTATCCATTTATTTATTTATTATATATAATGATTTGGGGTCATTTTATAAATCAATACCCATACCCGTTTATAAATGTTATGGAATTAGGATATGAAAAAGTTTTAATTAATTCTATTCTTCTTTTTATTACGTTTTTAATTATGTCACTTCTTTTTGTAGGAATAGGAAAATTGATGAGTTTTAATTCTAAATAACCTAATGAACAATTACCAACCTGACATTTTTTATTGAAGCATCATTTTTAGTGATTTTTAAAATATAGTTTCCTGGATTTATATTTTTAGTATTAATAACGTTTTCTTCACTTAAATTAAATTTTCCATTTAGTTTTTCGTTTCCTAAAACATCAAACAAAATCCAATTAATCTTATCAGAGGCATTGTTTTTTATAATTACTTTCACTTCTTCGTTAGCGGGGTTTGGATATAAATAAATCCCAGAAAGTTTCTCATCTTCAGTGCCATTTATTACATCAGGAGTAAAATTCGGTTCAACAAAAGCTGATTGGTAGACCTCTTTGGTATTATAATTTTGAACAACAACCACTACAGCAAGATTTTTTGGGTCATTTACAATATTTGTATTTAAAAATAAATTTTGAACCGGCATTGAAATCTCTGATCCAACTACCCAACTATTAAATAATTTTACTCCGGTTACATCTGGAAATATTTTTCGCACAACATTTCTATATGTTTGATTGCCTATAGAAACTAATTTTTCAACCAATAAATATTGAATAGTGAGGGTGTCATTCGAAATACTTGTTGATTTAATTTTAGATGATACTGTAATATTATTTTTCGCATCAGCTGCTAGCGATACATCGATTTTATATTTTGGTATCGAAAGTTTCTGCGTTCTAAAATAATTAAAACCAAATGGTGATGAAGACAGTTTTGAATTATTAAAGACGCCATCAACAACAGTTCTAGGTGTTTGTGGGATTCCATAATATAAAGCCTTTGCACTCAAATCGTTTGGATTTGCATTAAAAAAAGGATCGTTGGCGCCAGGGAAATTTGTATGGTATTGTACCTCAATAGCCTCGTCGTTAGTATTAAAAACTAACTTATTTATAATACCATCTTCTGTAACACATTCCGCACTAGCAGTATTTGTAAAGTGCTCAAGTAAAACAACGTGATCTCTTTCAGTAATACTTACATTATCAAAAGCAAATCCATCAAAAGGTTGGGTTAAAACATTATCTCCATTACTACTGAAGGCAATTCTAAAACGAACTGTTGAAACATTGATATAATTATCTAAATTATAAACTGCCCTTCTCCATAAAGAATCAGTACCAGACCAGCCTACCGCTCCTGCACCAGGAGGTTGCTGACCCGGATTGCTTAAAATTGGGGCTGCATTAAACCAATTTAATCCTGAATTTATATCTCCTAACCTATCCCAGATTTTGCCACCATCAATAGAGACCTGCATAACTGCACCATCCCTAAAAGGCTCAGTACTGTTAAAGATATAAAGAGAAATCATTGGTTTTTTTAAATCTGAAATATTAAAGCAAGGACTATAAACATAAGAATTTTCGTTCGGTAAATAACTTGTGTCAGATTTGTAATCTGTTACCCATGCTGTTGAACCTTCGTACGCTTTTTTGATCCTTGATTTTAAAGAAGAAGGGGTTTTTAATTTCCAACTGTATAGCGAATCTTGCAGTAAATTATCAGGTACCCAACCTCCAGAACCTTGTTCAAACCCTTCAAAATACTGTTTTGCTCTTGTGATAGTTATGTAAGGTAAGACATGTACTTTTTTAATAACATCATTAAGACAACCTTTAGCATTAGAAATTCTTAACCTTACCATATAGGTACCAGGTGAAGTATATTTGTGTTGGACATTAATACCTGAAGTTGTGTCGGAATTCCCTGAAGCAGGATCACCAAAATCCCATTTGTAAGAATTAATATTATTTAAAGCATTTGCAGAAAAATATGTTTCTCCACCTTCACAACCACCATTAAATGTAAAATTTGGAGATGCAATTTCACCAATTGTCACCCTACCCGTTACTGTATTCCTACATCCATTATTACTAGCAACTGTTAATGAAATTGTGTATGTACCAGGAAATGCATAATATTTTGTTGGATTTTGAAAATTATTGCCGATAGGGTCTCCATCTCCAAAATCCCAAAACCATTGTGTAATTTTATCACCAAATGTATTATCAATAGTTGAAAGATCATTAAATACTACTTTTTTTCCAACACAAAAATTATCAGCCGAAAATTTCGCAATAGGTATTGGAGAAATTTTAACTTGTTTAGATACTATATTAGTACAACCCTTACTATTAGTAAATTTATAATTGATGGTGTATATACCGGGAGCTAGTACACCTGGTATAAAAGTTCCATTTATTGTTAAACCCAAAAATCCATAAAAAACACCTGTTCCACTAGGATCATCATTAATTGGTATTAATTTGACAATCTGATTTGAGGTATCTTTACAATAAGTTGGGGATAGACCAACAAAATCAATTGTTGGTAATTTATTAACAAATATATCAGCTGTACTGATGTTCTTACAATTAGAAACAGGATCATTAATTATATAACTAATAGTATGATTACCTGCACCTGCTTGGGAAGGATAAAAATTATTTCCATTAACACCTTCACCAGAAAAAATCCCACCTTTTGGTGAAACAAAAACGGTGAGATCTACTGGACTATCATCCAAACAATAATTGTCCGCACCTGCATCACTAAAAAAAACTACTGGTTTACGATTTATGTTCACATTCACATCAATAGAGATCGCTAAACAAGGTCCTGGTCCATCTGGGTCATTAGTTGTTAAAGTCAATGTTACTTTTCCAGTTGCAAAATCATCTGCGCCAGGTATATATCTGGCATTATAAGAATTTGCAATAAAAATAAATCTTCCTTTAATTCCAGATGATGACCATGTAGCAAAAGATGCTGCACCACTTATGGAACCAAATAAAGAAATTGTATCTCCTTCGCAAATTATAGATTGTGGTGAGGAAGCAGAAACTTGAGCCGTTACAGTTACTCCAACAATTGGTTTAGTGTCTAGAGTATCCGAACAATTTGTATTAGGATTAAATGCTAATATCGAAAACTTAGTTGTTTTATAAAGTTTATTTGTATTGATTAAAATTTCACTTCCTGTTCCTCCAGTAGTTATACCAATTTGAGTATTTGTTGAATCGAATAAGGAATAATTTACCCCAGATTGAGATTTTACAATTTTTATTTGTGAAGAACTTCCCTGACAAATTAAAGGATATACTGGAAATGCAGCAAGATTTGTTTTAGGTGCTTGGTTAACAGTTATATAAATGATTGAAGAAGTAACAATACAACCTCCTGAATTTTTTGCATTTGCATAAATTTGGTTTAAACCTAAAGGTAAAGAATCAGTTTTATAAACCCCGTTACCTACATAAACTGATATATTGTTCACAAAAAACTGATAACTAATTGCTCCCTGAGCATTAGCAGTAAATGTAACCGCGTTATGCTGGCAAATATTATTTGTTGGAATATCTTTATTAAATAAAATTGGAGATGGTGCAGGTAAAATATTTACAGAGATTTGAGAGAAAGGACTGTAACAGCCAAATTCATCTTGAACCCTTACATAAAAAGTATGATTACCGGTAGCAAGAGTTGTAGTTGAATATTCCGGATAATTGCCAGTTTGTGTTTGATTAATCAGTGCAGTTCCATCTAAATAAAACTCATAATTAACTCCAACATTTGAAACCGCTTTTACTTTAAAGGCAAGCCATTGACAAATAGAACTGGATGTTTCTGTTAATGTTGGCGGTAGTGGTACTGATCCAATATTTATTAATTTTCCCGATGAAAGAGTGCTTGAACATCCAATTAAATTTACTCCCTGAACCTGATATATTCCATTTTGAGATGCAATATAAGTATTCGTAATTGCCCCATTAATAATAACAGCATCTTTATACCAAACATAGGAATTAAAATTCCCACCTATTGCAGTTAAGGTTGTTGCAGCACCAGAGCATGCAACAGGTGCTGAAGATGAAATAGATGGAGCTGGAGCTGAACTACTTAATCCTACAGTTGCAGTTCCTGATAAAGTAATTGAGCAACTACTATTTGAAGCATCAAAAGCAGTAACTTTATAATTACCAACCGGTTCTAAACCGAAAAAAATAGTATCGGGTGGAATGGGTGTTGTTATTATTTGTGTCGCAACTACTACATTATCACTTGTCCGAAATAAACTATATCCATAACCAGTTTGTGGTTTAACTAATTTAACTTGAGCTCCATTTTGCCCAATACAATAATTTCCACCTATAATGGTTTTATCCGCAGGAGGGATAGAATTAGTGATAAATATCCGTCCATTCATTGGTAATGTACAACCATTAATATCTTTTGCAATTACTGTATAATTCCCTGTTGGTTGAAATCCTAAATCTATTGTTAAACCTGATCCCGGAAATGTTTGCACAAGTGTTACATCATTATTATACAATAAATAATTAACTCCAATATCAGAATTCGATAAAGTAAGCTTTACACCTGGTGCACCTTGGCAATAAGTGGTAGTTGCAGATTGCAGATTATATAATTTTATTGGTTGACTTGAGGTAACCGTTGATGAGCCGTTCATTAATTTGGAACAAGAACCACCTGAGGTTGCTTGTACAGAATATACACCAGCTGTTTGTAAACCAAAATTAAGAGCACTACCTGTGCCTCCGAAAATTCCAACAAGGTTGGCAGGGATTATTGCGCCTTTATATAATGAATAACTAACCCCTGCTTCAGATCCACTTAAACCAACGCCAGCTCCAGAGGCACCACTACAATATGCACCACCACCAGTAACATTAAAAACAACCAAACTACCTGAATTAGTTATAATTATATTTCCGTTCATTGCTTTTGTACAATTGGATCCGTCTTTTGCAACACCAGTATAGTTTCCAGCAGGTTGAAAACCTAAATCTAAAACACCACCTACACCTGGTGAAGTTTGGATAAGGGTAACTCCATTATATAATAAATAATTAATGCCATTGTCTGAATTCGATAATGTAAGTTTTACTCCCGGACCTGAGCAATAAGAAGTGGTAGCTGATTGAAGATTATAAACATTTATTGCAGGACTAACTGTTACAGTTGCCGAACCATTCATAACTTGAGTACATGAGCCTGCAGCGGCTTGAACCTGATAGCTTCCAGCCGTTTGTAAACCAAAATTAATTGCACTTCCAGTTCCTGCAACGGTACTTACTAAATTTACAGGTGAGATACTTCCTTTATAAAGGGTATAATTAACTCCACTTGTAGAGCCGCTTAATCCTACATTTACCCCTGTACCACCGTTACAATATGCACCACCGCCAGTAACATTAAAAACAGAAATATTATTTCCTGTTTTAAGATTACCATGGTTCTGGCTTAATGGATCATTTCCGTTTTGGAATTGATCATTTGTACCTGCTACACGAGTTAAATTTGTCGAAACAGGAATAGGTGCAGAAGCAATTGCTTTAACTTGAATTCCAGAAATTGTAAAAGAAGGGGCAAAAGAGCCTTTTTGTTTAAAGTCAATAGTGAAATTAGCTGTTGTAGTTGTAATAATTGCAGAAGTTAAATTAAAAGTCGACTTACCAGATGAGTCTTGCATTGTCATTGTAATTAATGATGCAGGATTGAATTGAAAATAAGTCCCATCAGCAAAACC
>Ga0123337_10003234_pt1 | contig 17614 bp, 13 predicted proteins | sample frozenSSSSmetaG_FD_89792 | JGI IMG/M metagenome (GOLD analysis project Ga0123337, IMG submission 89792) | Glacier valley bacterial and archeal communities from Borup Fiord, Nunavut, Canada, to study Microbial Dark Matter (Phase II) -... | ecosystem: Environmental > Aquatic > Freshwater > Ice >... | reverse complement strand
CTACTAATTTCTCCACCAAAGCAAATTTAGATGTTTTGACCAGATGTTGTATCAAGTTAATGACGCTGCGATAATCTAAAGTGTCTTTGATCGCGTCAGTCTTGGCCGCTGTGGAGATATCCAACCATAACTTTACATCCACCTCAAACCATTGTCCTAGCACCTGTTCTTCTGGCAGATACCCAGTGTAGCCATAGCAGCGAATTCCCGTTAAATGAATGCAGTCCATAAAAGTTTGAGAGCAAATTGTGGATTTTGTAGAAAGTGGAGCAAGTTTGTTTAGAGATTTTCTTTCCCACAAACTTGTGTGGTGGTGTTGGGTTCCATCACCGCATTTATCAGGGTTGACTTGCAACCCACCTTTACAGTCAAGCTACTTTTGAAGTTCCGAGGTTTGGCTTCCCCGCATGGGACTTCTCTTCACCCAACTTTCCCAGATGGATTTTAAATTGAATTTCCCTAGACAAAATCTAAAATTTCAGATTGTTTTATCAAAATGTTTAATTTAATACCGATCGCCTTTAAAAACGTTAATCAAGTTTGGGCTTATATTTTAACAGAGACGCTAAAGCGGTTGGGATTGACTTGTGCGATCATTTGTCCTGGATCACGCTCTACACCCTTAGCGATCGCCTTTGCTCAACAAATACCTGAGATTGAAGCGATTTCCATTCTTGATGAACGTTCCGCCGCCTTTTTTGCTTTGGGACAAGCTCAAGCAACGGGACGCCCTGTGGTACTTGTTTGCACCTCTGGTACAGCAGGAGCAAATTTTTATTCAGCAGTCATTGAAGCCTCATATAGTCGCGTACCACTGTTGATATTAACTACCGATAGACCGCCAGAATTGCGAGATTGTCACTCTGGGCAAACTGTAGATCAATTGAGATTATATGGAAACTACCCAAATTGGCAAACAGAGTTAGCTTTACCCTCCCCCAACATGGGAATGCTAGCTTATCTGCGACAAATCGTTATTCATAGCTGGGAAAGGGCGCAAACTCCGACAAAAGGACCAGTACATTTGAATATTCCCTTTCGCGATCCCTTAGCGCCTCTTCCTGATGGAACTGACTTGAGTTATTTGCAATCACAGTTTCAACCAGAAGACTTTTTCGCAGGAATAACAAACACTACCCTATTCACCACTCCCGTTCGGCTACGCTCACGGCAAGCCCACTCCCATTCGGCTACGCTCACGGCAAGCCCATTCCCCATTCCCCAAGAATGGAAGAAATGCGATCGCGGCATTATTATCGCAGGTGTTGCCCAACCACAGCAACCACAGGAGTATTGTAGAGCGATCGCGCACCTTTCCCAAACTCTCAAATGGCCTGTTTTAGCTGAGGGACTCTCCCCAGTCAGAAATTATGCCCAACTCAACCCCTATTTAATTTCCACTTATGACCTGATTTTGCGAAATCAGCAACTAGCAAAACAGTTAGCGCCCGAAATGGTGATTCAGGTGGGTGAAATGCCTACAAGTAAAGAACTGCGTAACTGGATAGATGCAACGCAACCTCGACGTTGGGTAATTGACAATAGTGATCAAAACCTCGACCCTTTGCACGGGAGAACAACGCATTTACGGATATCTGTAGAAGATATAAAAGTAGAAGAGAGAAATTTATCTTTTTCCTCAGACTATGGAAAGAAATGGTGTGATGCGGAAACTCAGGTTAGGTTAGTTGTTGAGCAGACGATGGGGAAAATAGATGAAATCATTGAGAGTAAAGCAGCTTGGTTAATTTCTCAGATTTTACCGCCCAGAACGCCTCTATTTATTTCCAATAGTATGCCTGTGCGGGATGTGGAATATTTCTGGAAACCGAATAATTTAGGAGTGCGATCGCACTTTAACCGGGGTGCAAATGGCATTGATGGCACATTATCCACAGCTTTAGGAATGGCCTATCGCCAGCAAAGTAGTGTGATGTTAACAGGAGATTTAGCGCTGTTGCATGACACCAATGGTTTTTTAATCCGCAATAAGTTTGTTGGACATCTGACGATTGTGTTAATCAACAACAATGGCGGTGGGATTTTTGAAATGTTACCCATTGCGAAGTTTGACCCACCATTTGAAGAGTTTTTTGGCACTCCCCAGGATATTGATTTTGGTCAGTTATGCGCTACTTATAATGTACAGCATGAATTGATTACTTCTTGGAAGCAGTTGCAGGAAACATTAAACCCACTTCCAACTACAGGAATTCGAGTTTTGGAGTTGCAGACAAATCGGAAAACTGATGCTAAGTGGCGACAGGAGAATTTGAGAAAGTTTGCCGCAGATATTGAAATTTAACTATCTCATTAAGTGTCGCTGAATAGAAGTATACAAATATAGCGTTTGTGGTATTAAAGTTAAAAGTACTTTACCACAAGCGTTTCAAGTACTGCTGCTGACCCTTGTAAAATATTAGAATTAGTAGTACAATAACGACTCTAGCGGATTTAGCGATAAATGTGACAAGACGCAGAATATAACAATCATGAGACTGAAGAAGGTATTTCATTTTTGACAACTATTGAAGTGGTTAAACTTCTTAATATTCACCAAAGAACTGTACAAAGATGGATATGATCAAATAATCTTAAAGCTACAAAAGTATGCCCAAGAATTTGGCGTATTAGAAAAAAAGACTTAGATGATCTCCTACAAAGGAATAGCAATAGAAAACAAGCAGAAGAAAATATTAACTGAAATGGCAACAGGAATACCTAGTAGAAATAGTGGTAAAAGTAAAAAAGAAAATGTAATTCCTTTTCGTTTGGAATATGAAGGTAAAATTCCTATAGAAGATATATTAAAAATTCCGGTAGCAAAGTTACACCGGATAATAAGTGTAGATGAACATCCAAGAAACAGACTAATATATGGAGAAAATTTAAGAGTTCTTAGTTCGTTCTTGAACGATGAGACTATCGCTGGGAAAGTTAGTTTAATTTATATTGACCCCCCCTATGCAACAGGAAGTAGTTTTGAATCTCGTCAAAGAGACCATGCTTACCACGACCTAATGGAAGGTGCAGAATACTTAGAGTTTTTACGTCAACGACTGGTTTTATTAAGAGAAGTTTTATCAGAGGAAGGTTCTATTTATATACATTTAGATGACAAGATGGCTTCTGCTGTCAAAATTATAATGGATGAAATTTTTGGTTCTAAAAACTTTCGCAATTGGATTACCAGGAAAAAATGTAACCCAAAAAACTATACACGTAAACAGTACGGGAACACCGCTGACTACATTCTATTTTACACAAAAACAGATAATTATATATGGAATCAGCCTTTTAACCCTTGGACTGAAACTACTGCAAAGAAAGAGTATCAATATGTTGAAAAGGAGACTGGAAGAGTTTATAAGAAAGTTCCTGTTCATGCACCAGGTGTAAGAAAAGGCGCAACAGGTCAACCCTGGAGAGAAATGCTACCTCCTCCAGGTAAACACTGGCAATATACTCCAGAGACTTTAGACCAAATGGATGCACGCGGAGAGATTTACTGGTCTCCAACAGGGAACCCAAGGAGAAAAGTTTATTTAGACAATAGTCAGGGTATTTCAGTCCAAGATATTTGGCTTGATTTCAAGGATGCTCACAATCAAAATATTAAAATTACTGGCTATCCAACAGAAAAAAACCCCGATATGATCAAACGAATAATTGTAGCCTCATCTAACGAGGGAGATATTGTGTTAGATGCATTCGCTGGAAGTGGAACTACTGCTGCTATAGCCGAAGAGTTAGGTAGAAAATGGATAGCTATTGATAATTCACAACTTGCGATAGCTACAATAGTTCAGCGTTTAGTTAAAGGAACAGAAGTAATGGGTGACTTCATTAACGGAAATACTTCCGCTAAACATGAACCACAATGCTTAATAGGTATAAATCGAATTTTACGAAGCGGTCTAGATTTGTATATTGAAGAAACACCCGAATTAGAGTTTATCTCTGATACTGTAATACATGATTGGGATAGCAAACTCAACTTTCAAGCCAATCTTGTGTAAATCTCTCATCAAGCATTTTCAGAGTGCATACCATTATTTTGTCAGTACCATAGCTTTCTAGACGAGCATAATCATTCCACATAGATCCTAGTAGTAATCCTGGTCCATCATTCAATCCCTAATAGGGATTTTGGTAAATTGCAATTCTTAGCACAAAATGCAAATCGCTGAAACATAGTTCCATAAGGTGCGCGGATGGTTTAAAAGTAACATTGCCCTCAAAGTCTTGTATAAATGGAGATGCAACATTTTTTTGTCTCTTCTCATTTTGTACACCTACCCATCCGCGCATTTGGCAAGAAAATTAGTCTGATTGTAGAGAACTATCTCTATTAAAATAAGCGATCGCCTAATACTTGCACACCTTATACTAAATCAGGGAATACCAGTTGCACAGCAGGATGTACTAAGCGATGATTCTGCACATTCACACCCTTAGCTAATGCTGGGTTAACTTCCAGTGCCAAAATTCCCAAATTCGCCAACTGGACAACATAAGGTAATGTACTATTATTGAGTGCCTGGGTTGCTGTCCAAGGTACTGCTCCTGGCATATTGGGAACACCATAATGCACCACACCCTCTTCAACATATACCGGATTTGTGTGGGATGTAGGATGTAAGGTTTCTATGCAACCGCCTTGGTCAACAGCAACATCAACTATTACAGAACCAGGACGCATTTGTTTGACCAATTGGCGCGATACTAGTATTGGTGCCCTACGTCCCAGTACTAACACTGCACCAATGAGCAAATCGGCTTCAATGACTGCGGCTTCAATATGTGCAGAGTTGCTATAAAGCAATTCGACTCTAGAGCCAAAGAGGGTTTCTAAGTAAGATAAGCGCTCGACACTTACATCTAAAATTTGCACGATCGCACCCACGCCCACAGCAATTTTAGCTGCTTCTGTGCCAACAACGCCACCACCTAAAATTACTACTTTTCCTGGTTTGACTCCAGGTACACCACCCAAAAGAACACCTCTACCACCTTGCTGACGTTCTAGGAATCTCGCCCCAAATTGTACTGCTAGCCGACCAGCAATCACACTCATCGGGGTGAGCAAGGGTAGTTTGTTAGCACCAGCTTGTTCTACGGTTTCGTAAGCGATCGCACAAGTGCCACAATCAATTAAATGCTCTGTCAATTTGCGATCGGCTGCTAAATGTAAATAAGTAAATAATATCTGCCCTTTCTGCAAAAATTTATACTCAGATGTCAGAGGTTCTTTGACTTTAACAACCAATTCTCGATTCCAAGCCGTTTCTGATGTGGGGACAATTTCGGCTCCAACACTTCTGTAGTCGTCATCTGAGAATCCAGCACCATTACCTGCTTGCGTCTGGACAAAGATGCTATGACCATTTTCTCGCAGCACCCGCACACTCGAAGGACTTAACCCTACCCGAAACTCTTGATCCTTATTTTCCTTGGGAACGCCGATTTCCATATACCGCCTCTGATAATTTTTTTGTTTAACTGTAGCCTGCCAAGCTCAAGCTTGCTACTTCCATCTTGCTACTTCCGTATTAGAGATAGCTAATCTCTGTTCTAAGTTTCTTAATTTAATCTGAGTAGCCCCAAACTCTTACCCTTGACTATTGCCCCAGTATTTATACAATATATAAAGAATAGTAACAATTTATTAAAAGAGCGATTGTATAGCTCCTTACTAAGAAGCTTTTGCTGAATTTCTCAAGTCATCTTGGCATTCAAGCACTGCAATCAGCTCATCAGCTACCAAGTGTAGGGGAAAGGTTAAAAGGAAAAGAACGAGTCAATTCCTTTAACCTTTACCGCTTATCTCCATTTTCCCAGGCTTCTGCCAGAAGTCTGATATCAATTCCCGTTTGCCGAAAAAAGGTTTCTTAAAAATGACACAAACACAACCAACGATTACACCTAAACTAGAAGAGCCTAAGTTTGGCTTTAACGAATATGCTGAACGCTTGAATGGTCGAGCCGCTATGATTGGGTTCGCTTTGACGGTAGTGATTGAATATGTCACCAATCAAGGGGTGCTATCATGGCTGGGTCTGAAGTAGTGCCACCAACAAGCACAAGGTAGAAGTTGTAAGCTAGTAGTTAAAAGAGTTTTAACCAGCTGGAGCAACCAGTTGGTTTTGACTTTAACAATTGATAGCGAAGTACTTTGCCCTAAATACTTTAATTAGACTTATTCGTAAATTATTGCCCTAGAATGTAACTAAGAGAGGAATCAAAATATTTATTAGTGATCGAAATATTATACACTTGCAACTACTATATACAAGACGATTAAAGACTACACTTCCTCCCCTACTAAAGAAAATCATAATTAGTGTCTGCCTTCGATAAGAAAGGTAAATTATGGGTGAGGTATTCTTGATAAATATACACAAAAGGTGAACTGGAACCAACTAAGCTGTGATGAATGCTGTATTACCTCGTTTTTTGAAGTCAACCTACCGAAAAGAGCCAATAATCAGTGTATTGATAACGATGGGCGTTATGGATGCCCTGATTGGCGGATTCAATGATAGTTGGTCGTTGTTCGCTTTTGGTTTGGGAACGACAGGGATAGCGCTAGCCTTTAAGTTGTGGCGTTTCCAACAGCGTCGTCCTCTACCAGAGGAACCTGTAGTGCAACATTATTTGCCCTCTCGTTCTTCTAGTCCGCCTTTACCAATGTTAAGTGTTTCTAAGAAAAAACCACGTCTTTAAAAAGCGCAGAGTTATTACTTAAGTAGAACAGCGTTAATAATTAAAGGTTTGTAGTAAGCGGCTCTAGCCCCACTTTGAGAGCTAAAGCCCTCTCTACGAGCAAAATTATTCTTTTTAACATTACTTAACATACTTTTATTTATTCTCGCCTACTTACTTAAATAACTCTGCAAAATTGATTGTCATAACCAGATATATAAAAGTGAGGAAAAAGAGTGAGTAGTGAGGGAAGAGATGGGGGTAATTTTCTGCGGCGGTATATTATCCTGGGATTTATCGCAGCTGTTGCGCTTCCAGTGACTACCTGGGAAGGGTTTTACATTCATCAGGCTCATGCTGCCGTTGAAATAACGCCAAACTCCCAAACTAGCAACAGCTTTGCTAATAATGCCCAACTACTTTACACACTCAAAGGACATAACGGAACCGTTAAATCCCTTGCTTTCAGTCCAGATAGCAAAATTCTTGTGAGTGGAGGTGCAGAAAACGAGGGTGTAATTCGCCTGTGGAATCCAGTAAACGGCAAAAATTTGGGGAATATTAGTAAAGCACACAATGCAGCCGTAGAATCTTTATTAATTTCCCCAGATGGGCAAACCCTCGCTAGCTGTAGTGATGACAATACGATTAACCTCTGGAGCCTGAAGAATTTAAAATTTAGCCGCTCTTTTGTCAGACATACCAGTAATGTATTATCCTTAGCGGTATCTCCTGATAGTAAAGTTCTCATCAGTGGAGGTTTGGATGGGATTCGTCTGTGGGATTTGCTACAGCAACGCCCACTTGGTACTCTTGTAAGTTTTGATAATTTGATTTATACCCTAGCGATTAGTCCTGATGGACAGACCTTGGCTAGTGGTGATAATAAGGGTGTAATCAAGCTGTGGAATTTGAGTACTGGTAAATTAATCAGTGAATTTGTAGCTCATTCTAATGCTGTTAGCGCTGTCATCTTTACACCAGATGGACAAACATTAGTTAGTGCTAGCCGCGATCGCACCATAAAACTGTGGAATATTAATACTGGAGAATTAGTCCGCACGCTCATAGGACATAATAACTGGGTGAATGCGATCGCCGTTAACCCCGATGGAGAAACTCTTGCTAGTGCCGGTAGAGATGGGATTAAGTTGTGGAATTTAACTACAGGTGAGTTAATAAATACATTGAGTGGACATACAGACTGGGTAAGTGCGATCGCTTTTAGTCCAAATGGTAAAATTCTTGCCAGTGGTGGATTTGATCAAAAAATCAAGATTTGGGGGATTCCACTCAAACGTAAGTAATAGCGATCGCACAAAATAAGCCTGAACTAGATCACCGATTTCTTTAAGAAGTCGGGGATCTAAATTGTCCTAGATTTTGACCGAAAAGGGGACTGGTGACTAGGGACTTCAGTTTTTACCATATTTTGCTAAAATTTGGTCTGGCCTTTTCAGAGTTGTTATATTGACTGAAGCTCTACGCTTACCGGAAAACTTGTACAAAATCAACCAAAGCTCAGATAAAATTTTGCCAGAACTAGCCAAAATCAATGATGGTAGCAACCAAGAGCGATGTGATGGTCACTGACTTGTGCCGAGCGCAGCCGAGGTAGCTTGTCGTACCCCTACGGGGAAGCAAGCTCAAGCTCGCAGCGCGATGCCCTGAGCTTGCCGAAGGGTCTCGTAGAGAAGTGCGGGCTATGTCTACCCCAAATGTTGAATAATTGTGAATACTTGATGAAATACAGCCGAGCTAATATCTTATCCAGCAAATTACTGTAACTATAAGCATAGCTAATTTAAAATCATCTATGCAGTTACTTGCCCTCTAGAATCGGAACAATTTCTGAACTTGGACAATCTTAGAAATGGTCATCGTCAGTAAATGCACTCAGGTAAAAATCACTATCTCGCCTGAAGCAAAGGTTTACAGCCCTTGAGCGCTATTTGCAAAGTATGACAACTTGCTACTTAAATAATGTTTAATTTTCCCGAACTGCTTTTGATCCCCATTTAGATAGAATGAATGACTAGGCAGAACCCTAAAACTCAAAACCGCTTTTGACTGCGACGCCCATGAATCAATTGAACAATGGTTTTACGCTATTTCTAAGTCTGCTAGTCGAGGCGATGCCTTTTTTGCTTCTTGGGGTTTTCTTCTCCAGTTTGCTGCTGTTTTTTGTTGATGAGCGCAAATTAGTCGAAAAAATGCCCAAAAATCCGCTGCTGGGTGCTTTAGTTGGCAGCATGATCGGCTTTTTATTTCCGGTGTGTGAGTGCGGGAATGTACCGGTAGCGCGGCGGTTCCTGATTCAGGGAGTACCCACACCAGTCGCAATTGGTTTTTTGCTAGGAGCGCCAACAATTAACCCAGTTGTAATTTGGTCAACTTGGACAGCATTTCGAGATCAGCCAGAAATAGTGGTCTTACGAGTCGTATTTTCCTTAGCAATTGCCACAATTATCGGATATGTTTTCAGTTTCCAAAAGGACTTAAATCCCATAGTCCAACCTGCGATCGCTCGTTATATGAAGTTTAACCCACCCGCGCCGCCTGAAACTAAACGCCGTGGTAAACCTTACCAAGAACAGGAAGCAATGGTACCGAATATCTTGCAATCTGGGACTTATATCTTAGGAGGAAAAGCAGGTATACCTCTGCGGATAGATGCTAATTTCGTACCGCCCACCTCAAACTCTACTTCCAATAAACCGCTTGCAGATAAACTGCGCCTAGTTGTGGATAATAGCATCCAAGAATTCCGAGAACTGGGCGGAATCATGGTTATAGGAAGTGCGATCGCTGCTGCTATTCAAATCCTCGCTCCTCGTGAATTAATTCTCAGTTTGGGTGCTGGGCCGATTACCTCAATTGTGGTCATGTTGATATTAGCAGTAGTGGTGTCAATTTGTTCTACAGTTGATTCTTTCTTTGCCCTATCTTTTGCCTCAACCTTTAGCAGTGGTTCATTGTTAGCATTTCTAGTCTTTGGGCCAATGATTGACATCAAAGGCATTGGTTTGATGTTATCCATTTTTAAACCCAAAACTGTTTTTTACTTATTTGCTTTAGCAGCACAATTAACATTTGTTTTCACCCTTTTCCTGAACTTGCACGTCCTTTAAAAAATTATTTGTCATTTGTCATTTGTCCTTTGTTAATGACCAATGACTAATGACCAATGACTAATGACCAATGAATAATAAAAATCCCAAATCTAAAATCCGAAATCTGTTACTCCCTTGGCTGGATGCTATAGCAATTACAGCTTGGGGCGTTTTGATGTTGAGATATTGGCTAACTAACAAGCTGAACCTGTTGATTCACCCAAATTACATTTGGTTCGTAGTCCTGACTGGTATCAGCTTAATCATTATTGGTTTCTTGAAGATGCAGGAACTTTGGCAACGGCGTCGCCGTGATGTGACATCAAACTCCCCGCATATTAGTTTATTTCCCCCTGGTTGGGGCAGTGCTTTGTTATTGACGACAGCGATTCTAGGTTTTATCATTACACCGCAAGTTTTTGCTAGTGACAAAGCACTCCAAAGGGGTGTGACGGCTGATTTATTGGGAAGCACACGCGTCAAACCCCAAGCCTTTCGGGCTACTGTTCGTCCAGAAGAGCGATCGCTTGTAGACTGGGTACGCACTGTTAATGTCTATCCTGAGCCAGATACATATACAGGTCAAAAAGTCAAGGTGCAGGGCTTTGTCATCCACCCGGCGGATCTAGGAAAAGAATATTTATTTTTAGCACGATTTGTCTTAACTTGCTGTGCCGCAGATGCTTACCCTGTGGGCTTGCCCGTCAAACTACAAGATAATCAAGAGCGTTACTCTGCTGATAGTTGGCTGGAAGTCGAAGGACAAATGGTAACAGAAAATTTGGCAGGTAAACGCCAACTTACCATTGCCGCTACCTCTTTCAAAAAGATTCCTCAACCAGAGAATCCTTATAGTTATTAGTCATTAGTCATTTGTCCTTTGTTGATGACTAACGACCAATGCCCAATGCCCAATACTTCTCTACGAGAGGCTGCGCCAACGACTTCTCTACGAGACGCTACGCGAACGCTCAGTACAAGTGCCCCATGCCCCATAACAAATGATTAAATCTAAAGCATTTATCCAACCACTGGATCGGATAGCGATCGCACTAATGCTACTGTTGAGCGTGCTGATTGGGTTAATCCTATTGCAAGGTGATGTGGTGACTGCTCGTGTCCGGGAATTTACCTGGCAAAATCAACAAATTGGGGCAGAAGATAACTCCTTCACCTTCACCTTCAGCCGCCCAATGGAAATAAAAAGCGTAGAGGATAACTTAAAAATTCAGCCACCCCTAGCAGGCAAATTCAGTTGGGCAGGGCGGCGGATGGTTTATACACTGGTGACACCAGCACCCTATGGCACGAATTATAAAGTGGAGTTACAGGGAGCTAAAGATAAGTTTGCGGAGCAAGAAGGCAAAAATCGGCTGATACAGCCCTTTGTTGGTAGCTTCCGCACACGCGATCGCGTTATCCTTTACATTGGAACCGATCAAGAAGAACAGGGGCGGTTAGTTCTTTACAATTTGACTCAAGAGCAAAAAAGGGTACTTACCCCTAAAGACTTGACAGTAATTGACTTTGAGTCATTTCCAGATGGGGAGAAAATTTTATTTTCTGCTCGCGCCGCAAATAACCAAGACTTACTTTCAGCCCAACTCTACACAGTGACAACAGGCGTTTCTGGTAAATCTGGAAAAGAAGCAGAAGCAGGAGGCAAAGTTGACCTGACTTTAGATAGTAAAGATTATCAAAACCTAAAATTTGACTTATCACCCGATGGGCAAACTATTGTCATCCAGAGGGGAAATAAAACTAATCCTGGCGACTTTGGATTATGGTTTATGCCAGCAACCAGTGACAGTTCAGGAGAAAAAACCGCCCCGAAACGCCTAAAAAGCCAACCGGGGGGAGACTTTATGATTACGCCAGATAGTAAAGCCGTAGCAGTTGCCCAAGGACAGGGAGCAGCGATTTTACCACTGCAAGATGATGCCAGTAAACCCCTAGATTTTCTGCCGCAGTTTGGTTTGGTACAGGCTTTCTCCAAAGATGGCTCTCAAGCAGCGATGGTAAAGTTTAATACAGATTACACGCGAGATTTATTTTTGGTGACAAACCAAGGTGTGCAGAAACAGCTATTAAAAACTACAGGCTCAATTCTCAGCTGCCAATTTGACATCGCCTCACCCACCCTCTATTGCTTGCTGACACAGCTAATATCCAAGGAACAATACATAGAACAGCCTTATGTGGTGGCAATTGATCTGAAAACCGGGCAACAGAAACCACTGCTAGTACTGCCTCCCGCTCAACGGAATGTGCAAATGACATTATCTGCCGATGGTTTGGGCTTGTTATTTGACCAAGTAGTGCCGCAGACAAACCCGACAGCATCATTACCGGCAAACACTTTGAAAACTGATGATGGAGATGCGATCGCTACCAGTAGCCTATGGTTAATGCCTCTGTTACCCATCGCTGATGCTGCGACTGTTGAAATTAGACCAGAAAAACTCCCCTTAGCCGGATTTCATCCCCGGTGGCTACCTTGAGAGAATAATTCGTAATTCGTAATTCGTAATTCGTAGGAGCCGGACAATGACTTATAAAAAGTATAGTAGCGCTTTAGCTTCAAAAATCATAAATCTAATGCACAAATTTAGTCTTGTCACGGTTTAGAATGCGTTAACCTTTCGCATGGTGAGGTTCTCTGGGTTTAATAAGTAATCAAGCGGATATGATATTACGAATTACGAATTAGTAATTATTTGTTGATAATTTATCCAAGCTCCCCAAAAATATAAATTGATAGTATTCCTAAGAGGTTGTTTGAAAAGTTTTTCGCTGTGACTTTAGGTACTTTTAGATCCCCCCTAACCCACGCCACTTGCTCAACTTGGGGAGACCCCAAGACCGCAGTGGCTCCCCTTAAAAAAGGGGGAACCGGAATCAAAGTCTCCCTTTTTAAGGGAGATTTAGAGGTATCAAAAGTTTTTGATACCGACAACAGGACTTTTCAAACATCCTCTAAGAAAATACGAAGCACTAAACTCACACTATAATCTGGTAGTTTTGGCGATCGCTCAAGATTACAGAATTATCATCAAATACGAGATACTTATACTGACATCAATCCTAAGTAATAAATGAGTCAGTAGAAAAATGTATTGAAGAAGATTATTTTAAATTTATATCTTAAGAAAGATGCGATTATAAATAATAAAGTATAGATATGTGCAGTTTTTTCATGTAAAAAAATTTTATCAGCCAATACAATTTAGTTTTTAAGTATGGGGTTTCTCCTCTCACCCTCATCCTCTTCTTGACGAGGAAGAGGATCATAGTGTTATAACGGCATCAGTCCAAATCCAAAATATTGATGATTAATTGCTGGTGCTTGGAGAGAGTTAAACTTAGCTTTTAGAGCAAATGCTGATTAGACACAGTTGATAAGCAATGCTAATGCCAGCACTGCTAAATATTTTTAAGCAGGTGGGTCAAGAGTGATGAATGAAGCTGACACCTCAAACAAGGGGGCTGTGATCGAATCCCTAAATTCTGCTAATTCGCCACAATCAGAGCAGGCGAGTTGTCCCTTTTACGCAGTTGTGCCTAATGACAATGTGACAGTTCCAAAACTGCCACTCCTCATGCCAGCTGAAGATAGACAATTTTCACAAGATAGCACCCAGCAGGACTGGGTTGCAGAGCCAGAAAGCGGCAAACAAGCACTTATTGACTCGGAATTTCAGAACCTGCTGACATTGAATGAAGAATTGCGTGCGGCTAACAATAACTTGTATGGACAAGTGGAGCAGCTAAAAGATAACTTAGCTGAGTCTGAAAAGGTTTTGCAGTGGCAAAAAACGCGTTCGAGCGTTAGTGAGTCGATGCTCAACCAACATACTCAGGAACTGGCTGCGGCTCAAGAACAGATAAAATCCCTATTTCAACAATTAGAAACTGCTGTACAAACTGTTCAACGCCAGGAACTTTTTATTGATAGTTATAAAGCACAGCTACAAATTAGCCAACAACGCCTCGCCCAGTTAGAGCGAGAATGTACGTTGCTACACACTAACAGCAACGAACAGTCTCAGCAGCTATTGCAATCAGAAAATGCTTGTCGGGAGTTACGTACTAGACTGATGCGACAACAACGCCAGACGCTGCAATTTAAAGCAGCTCTGGAAAAATGTCTAGATCCACCTCGGATTACCTATGACTCCCTAGAGGATACTGCAAAACATCCCAAAGATATAACTAGTGGACAAGGAAGATTCTCTAAAAAAGCTCGGTCTTTGTTTCCTAACGCCCAGCCAATTCAACCTTGGTCAACAGAATCAGAATCCTTAACTGATGATCTAGATAATTCTTGGGGCGAACCCTCAACACCAGTCCCATTTCAAAGAAATGAAGCCACTCCGACAGCATCATCTTCTTGGAACTGGTCAGTTAAGAAAGACACGCCAACGCCAGCACAACCGGAACCCTCTGCAAAAATTGATGATTCCCCAGATACACCGGAAGCTGTTTCACCTTTGGGTTCATCAAATTTAGATCAGCAATTAGATAGTCTAATCCAAATGTTTTTCACCTCTCAGACTGCATCTGCATCACCACCGCCGACTGCGAAAACGGATGTCGATAGTAATCCGCCTATCTGGGAGACTTTAGCAACAATCTTAGAAGACGATCAGGAGCTAGAAAATCCACAGGAGGAGCAATTGGAGGCAGAAATTAATCGCCTTGCAACTACCTCCACTTCTGGGACGATAGATTCTGGGCTTTCACCAGCCAATAATTTAGCAATTTCCTCTACTTCACCTCACACTGAGACACCTGTTGAAGAAACTGAAGACTATTGGTCTGATTCACAATTGACGCAGATGGAATTGTCGGCGACTGATTTTTCCCCAGAGTCATCAGGTGATAACACTGATGATGCCAATTCACCTTCACCAGTGGTTTATCCCCAGCGTCCACCCAAGGGGCGTAAGTCATTGGCATCTGTGGAACTGCCGAATTTTCGCCCCAAGAGTTAGGAGTTGGGAGAGACGCGATTAATCGCGTCTGTACAGTTAGGAATCAAGTGATTAATGCCCAAGCCCAATGACTAATTAAGAATCCTTGCTTCTGACTTGGGAATTATGGCTTCTGGGTTGGCTTTTGCTACTTGACTGCGCGATCGCGGTTTTCCTGTGGCGATCGCATAATTAATCGTCAATAGCCACAGCCATAATCCCGGATTCCGGGGTTCCAGCCAAAAACCTATCCGGCTCAAGAAGTCCCCAAACCACGGACTCAGCAAAGCACTAACCAGGGCATGACGACCGAAGTTGAAATAACTACCAAGCCATCTGAGCAAATCTCTTGGCCCAGCAAGTTGCCAAATCCATATAAGCAAGGCGGGATTTTTGCTCGCTGCTTTCAGTGCTAGGCGGTTAAAGGTTAACCAATCACACCGATCTTTGATGAAGTTATCTGCCACCTCTACGGGTTCGTCTGCTAACAGCCCAAAAAAGGTGTTGAGCATGGAGTTAATTCGCTGGGGTGGTAAAAATTTCCCTGTGGGCACCATCATGCCTTTGGAAAATAGCCAAGTCACTGAAACGTTGCTTTGGTAGGCGCGAATTTGGTTCAAGTGTCGGAAACTCAACAAGTTATGTTTGAGAGCAGTATCCAGTAGCGTTGTCAAGCGCTCTAAGTTGCGAACTAGGGAACCAAAACCGGTGAAGACGAGGGGAGACTGGAGTGATGCAGCATCACCGATCGCAATCAATCGATCAAAGGCAACTGTGCGATCGCTACTTCCGACACTAAAATGCCCCGGTATATACCCAAATGTCGGCTTTTTCCAGACCAATTTGTCCATGTCACACCTGCGATACTCTGGCAAAATCGTGAAAAAGTCCTCGTACATCTCCAGCAACGAACCGGGATTTTCAGCGTTGACTTCATGGTAATGAAATAAATAAATCGTCAGTTCATCATTTGCTCCCGGAAACAGTTCCCAAATCAACTGCCTTCCCCGCGAAATATCCCCATGACTGTAAAGAACGTCCCCATATTGGGAATCCCACACCCCCGGCTCAAATCCGCTCTCAATTGCCGCTCCCACTGTCGGACATACACTATCAAAAGCCCGACCACCATTTAATTGCCAAGCGATGGGCGATGCAGTTCCCATTGCATCTATTAGTAGTCGTCCACTTACTTGCTTCTCACTTTGACTGGGTAAGTGCTTGACTTTCAAAAGTACTTGTGATATATCAATATCTGCACGGATAAACTCTGTTTCATCCCAGATTTCACCGCCTGCCGCTTGCAGTTTTTGCCCACACATTTGGAGCCATTTTTCGGAATCTAAACCCAAATTTAGGACTGTGGGTGTGTGGAGGACGGGCGATCGCAGTTTGACTGGATTATTGGCATCAAAAAACTTATTGAATCCGTCTTTATATTCCCTAGCAATGATAGTTTCTAACTCAGTGGGGGTGACTAAACCCAGGTTAACCAAGCTTTGAATCTCATCGCGGGAAATATTCCATTCTCGGTTCATCCGCCCAAAGGGCATTCGTTCCACTAACAGAACTTTATATCCGAGTTTTGCCATCAGTGCCGCATGAATCGCGCCTAGTGCGCCACCGATGTAAATGATGTCGTATTGGGGATGGGGCATGGGGCATTGGGCATTGGGCATGGGGAATAATTGAGCATTAGTTATTTCTCCCTGCCCCTCTGCCCCTCTGCCCCCCTGCTCCCCTGCTCCTCTGCTCCCCTGCTCCCCTGCTCCCCTGCTCTGGGAAAACACGACCTGCTTCGGTTGCCGAGGGTTCCGTACTCCTTCGCGCCATCTTTGTTCCCACCAGTAGGCACGCGTTAGGTCATATTCACCGTTGGGCATTTTCTGAAAATATTTGACGGTGAGGGGGTAAACAGAGCCTAGTGCTGTAAAAATTGACTGTTGGGATAAATCAATTGCTGGCGGTTCTGGGTAATCATGCGGAAAACGGCTTCTAATTTCCTTGGTCAGGCGTTGCAGAATTTGTCCCTCATTGGGAAAGGCTTGTTCTGCCCAACGAAACACTTTTAGATAGGTAGTTCGTTGCACCGACCAGACAAATACTGAAAGTTCCGCAGGCAAGTTTTCGGCAATAGTCCCAGTAGCAGTTGTAGTTGCAGTGGGTATTTTGAGGCGAAAACCTTCCGAGGTAAGCACTTTTTCTCCATTTCCGGGTTCAAAATCTGTTTGTAACCAGTTACGCACAGTTGCTATATCCGAAGTTGGAACTTCTAAATAAAGGATTTCTCTCATCTTTTCCTGACATCTCCGAGCAATCTACTCACTAAGACAGATTTTATGAAGGCACAAAGTAAGGTAAACTCCGCCCTATTAGTTTCGTAAAGATTCAGTGAAGAAATTTTAAGAGTTTGTGAAAGTTATTGTTCATTTTCTATTTCTCTAAACCTACGCCATGAATTATCCCATTCCAGAGAGTCCCCAGGAAATTGTTGCCCTGCGACAAAAGCCGATTGATGAAGAACTAGTTGCCAGTGCGATCGCTGGAGTTATTAAAATTGTCCGCGCTCAGGGTCAATCTTTGGAAGAATTAACCGCTCAGTTGCTAGCAGATGATCCACTGCTGGATCAGCAACAACGTCGCTGGTTGAGCCAATTAGTTGCCCAATCCTGGGAAAATTTCTCCTAAAACCTTGCATAGGATGAAGTTATTGTCGCAGCATGAGATATTTAGGTCTGCACCTAAATATTGCAATATTAGCGATGCCCTTCTCTACGAGACGCTCCGCGAACGACAGGCTCAGGGTAAGACCTGCGGCGGGCG
>Ga0123337_10003233_pt1 | contig 17614 bp, 14 predicted proteins | sample frozenSSSSmetaG_FD_89792 | JGI IMG/M metagenome (GOLD analysis project Ga0123337, IMG submission 89792) | Glacier valley bacterial and archeal communities from Borup Fiord, Nunavut, Canada, to study Microbial Dark Matter (Phase II) -... | ecosystem: Environmental > Aquatic > Freshwater > Ice >... | reverse complement strand
TCTTCTTCCCCCACTCCCTACTCCCCACTCCCATTCGGCTACGCTCACGGCAAGCCCACTCCCTAAGCGATCGTCACATCCGGCGACAAATAAACATCTTGAATGGAGTGAAATAGCTTCACACCTTCCTCAAACGGGCGTTGAAACGTCTTTCGCCCAGAAATTAATCCTGAACCACCAGCCCGTTTGTTAATTACAGCCGTGCGAACTGCTTCGGCGAAGTCATTTTTACCAGTCGCGCCACCAGAATTAATCAGCCCCACACGCCCAGAGTAGCAATTCAGTACTTGGTAACGAGTTAAATCAATTGGGTGATCAGTTGTTAATTCTGTGTAAACGCGCTCATCAGTTTTGCCGTAACTCTTACCCGTGGCTTTGGCAAATGCACCGTAACCATTGTTATTTTCGGGTAACTTTTGTTTGATGATATCAGCTTCAATAGTTACACCCAAATGATTCGCCTGTCCGGTGAGGTCAGCCGCAAGGTGGTAATCTTTATCTTGTTTAAAGGCGTTGTTCCGCAGATAGCACCAGAGAATAGTCACCAAACCTAATTCATGGGCGCGTTTAAAAGCTTTGCTGATTTCCTGAATTTGTCTGGTAGACTGCTCTGAGCCAAAGTAAATTGTCGCACCTACCGCCGCCGCACCCAAATTCCAAGCTTGTTCCACATCAGCAAACAATACCTGATCAAATTGATTCGGGAAAGTCAGCAATTCGTTGTGATTGATTTTGGCAATAAAGGGTATTTTGTGGGCATATTTGCGCGATATGATACCTAATGTTCCCAAAGTGGTAGCAACAGCATTGCAACCTGCGGCGATCGCTAGCTTGATAAGATTTTCTGGATCAAAGTAAATCGGATTGGGCGCAAAAGAGGCACCTGCTGAGTGTTCAATCCCTTGGTCTACTGGTAATATAGACAAATAACCAGTATTCGCTAGACGACCACTAGAGTAAAGTAGCTGGAGATTTCGCAATACTTGGGGATTGCGATCGCTGTTGAGCCAGATTCGATCTACAAAGTCTGGCCCCGGCAAATGTATTAAATCATGAGAAACTTTTGCTTTGTAGGTAAGCAGGTCTTCAGCCTCTTTACCTAGCAATGACTCGATAGAAGTAGCTTCTTTGAGCGTTGTAGTCATAGTATTATCCTCAACAATTGAGCAAATGACCTTGCTTTTAAGATAGCATTTATAACATTGCTAACCTGCTTGTACGGTCATTACTTATGTGTATTCTTTCTGAATATATAGCAATCTTCTTTTATAAAGGAAAATCAAAAGGCTGAGATTTCCCAATTATTTTAAGAAATCGGGAATCTTGTTGTGAATGATTAAGTAGGGCTATACTACCCAAAGTATTGAATCAACTTTCGGAATTGAGGTTTTCAACTTCAGTTACCAGCATCAAACAGTAGAATTCTACTATCTTCGGCTTATAGCTGAAAATTTAAAACCTATCTTCCCCCGATAGTGGTAATAATTGTGAACAGAATAAATACAATTCTATGAGTAAGTTTCAAATCGATATCGACTTCAGCAATATAGATTTAGCTTCCCTTGAGACAGAAGAAGATTTTCAAAGAGAGGCAAAAATGTTACTACCAAAGGCACTGGTGAAACTAGGTGAAAGTGTGGGTGAAAAGACTTGGGAAGAATTACAGCAAAAGCTGCAAGGAACTGGAGGTATCAAATCTTCTCCAAGCGAGAAACGCAAGTTTATTCAAGAAACCGGAAGAACTTATCAACGAAATGCTAGTAACAGAGAAAAACAAGAACTAGAAGACTATATAGTAGAGCAATTACGCCAGCATAAGCAGTAAAGATCCACTTAAGCCTAATGTACCTGTATTCTAACTTCTATTTTTAGCAGTAGTTTTGGTAGGGTGCGTTAGCCTTTGGCGTAACGCATCACTTTACTAACTTTTAGTATTCAAAATCATTGTAGCCCTTACGTCTTTGATACTCGTAAATGAGTCTTTGCGCTCCTAACGCGGTGTACAACTTTCTCTTAAACCTAACAAGAACAGCCCCTTCCCTACTAGCGTTGGGGAGCAAGACTTAAAACCTTTCCCCGCTTGGCTAACGGCAGGTTGACGCCAACGGGGCGAGGAATGGAAGCGGGGTTTCAAGAATAAGTATAAGTCGCACATGGCACACTCTTATTTAATACTCGACTTTGCTAAATCAGGATATTAAAGAGTTTCACGTGAAGGCGCAAAGGTATAAAGAACAATTCATAGGTTAATTCAGCAACGCCAACTTTTCTTTTACTTTTCGAGAGTTTGCACCCCAGGATATGCCAGAATTTTGGCATCAACAGTTAGTAACGGGCAGCTGTAAATTCTGGCAGTCGCTACAATAACTTGGTCAAATGGATCTCGGTGAAAACCTGTGAGTTTGGTTGATTCAACGATAATTGGAATTGTTAGTTCGAGTAGCTGCACTGCTGGATAAGCTAAAGCTCCTATTAACCACTCCTCAATTGGATACGGTAGAGTTAGCTTGCCAATCTCTACCAATTTTGCAACTTCCCAACAGGACATAATACTGACTCCTAACCCTTGTGATTCATATTGTTGCAGCCAGTTCTGATGTTGTTTGGTCAGTTTTGTATCACCTTGAACCCACCAAACCCATATATGGGTATCCAGTATAATCATTGCAAGACTTCCCAATCTTCCAGAGGCACAGCAGGTTCAAAAGGATCATCATAACGGTACGGTTGTTTGCCACGCAAAGGATACAAATTCGCTTCTTGGGAATGAGTGTGACTTTCTAGAATGATAATTTCAACGGCTTCCCCAGCCTGAAATGGTAAGTCTTTGATAATCAAAGTTCCGTCTTCAGTTAACTTTGTTTCAATTCGGTGTGCTTTCATAGTTACTCTGCAACTCTTCTTTAAATTTATCAGCGAGCGAAATCCAATTTAAACGAATGGTGCTATCTGTCTTAATCCTTCCTCATGCCAATTATCATCATTCTCCCCTTCTTCTGAGTTAAATAATCTTTCTCTACACAGAATTTGTAACAACAGTGGACAGCAGCGACTTTGTGTCAAAATCCACTCTACATCTTCATCAGTGAAAGCAATGGGCGAACTCGCTATCAATTCTCGCGCTTTTATCTCAGTCAATGCTCCCAGATATGCGGTGTAGCCTGCTATTAATATGGTGAATGGTCAATACCGAGTTGAAATAGCGCTCAATACTAAGGGACTTATTATTAAGTTAGATATTGATAAAAGGCAATGCAAAGCAGTAGAAGATATTGCCCAAAAGCAGGTGTAGTAAGCCAACATTTCCTGGGCTTTGTTGGGTTGCGCTTTGCTTAACCCAACCTACAATTTTTTTAACCGAATCGTATTGTAACGCACCCTACCAAAACACTAAAGGACTAGAAATTAATAAGGAGTTAGGAATAAATAACTCCTAACTCCTAACTCCTAACTCTTGTAGAGACGCGATTAATCGCGTCTCTACTTTTTACACCCCACAAGTCAACTCGCCGGCTTTTTGACTAAAGCGGTGATTTTCTCGATAATCTACGGGACAATCTATCACGGCGGGTACATCTTGAGCGAGGGCTTCTTTAAGTGTGGGAATCAAATCTAGAGCTGATTCAACTCGGTAGCCTTTTAAACCCATACTTTCGGCAAATTTAACGAAATCAGGATTGCTAAAATGCACAAAAGATGAGTTTCCTTTGCCAAATTGATTTTCTTGCTTCCACTCAATTAACCCATAGCCACCATCATTGAAAATTATGGTGACAAAGGGTGTACCGACACGCAAGGCTGTTTCTAATTCCTGAGAATTCATCATAAAGCCGCCATCGCCTGTTACAGCAACGACTTTGCGGTTAGGATGAACGAGTTTTGCTGCTAAAGCACCAGGAATGGCAATACCCATGGCCGCGAAGCCGTTGGAAATTATGCAAGTATTGGGGCTATGGCAATGATAATGACGAGCCATCCACATTTTATGTGCGCCAACATCAGAGATGACGATATCATCTGGGCCCATCACTTGCCGTAAGTCATAAATTAACTTTTGCGGCTTGATAGGAAATCCGTCATCATGGGCGTATTGTTCGTAATCAGCGCGAATTTCTGATCTTAAGCTGATGGCAAAGGGATCAGGTTTACCTTGTCTGTCTGCTAATTTTAAAATTTCATAGAGGGAATCTGAAATATCTCCTACTACTTCGGCGTTAGGAATATAACTACTATCAATCTCCGACGGACTTACCCCAATATGCACAATGGGAATTTCACCATTACGATTCCATTTCTTCGGGGAAAACTCAATCAAATCATAGCCGATCGCAATTACTAAATCTGTGTTATCAAAGCCACAGGTAATAAAATCTCTTTGCTGTAATCCCACTGACCACAATGCTAATTGGTGTGTATAGGGAATCACACCTTTACCCATGAAGGTATTGGCAACAGGTATATTCAGCAAGGTAGCAAATTGCGTGACTGCATCACTTGCATGAGCGCGAATTGCCCCATTTCCGACTAAGATTAATGGGTTAACTGCTTGGCAAATTGCGGCTGCTGCTGCCCGAATACTAGCAAAAGATGCATAGGTTTTTTCGCTATTATCCTTACGCAAAGGTTTGCCTTCGACAGGCATGGCAGCAATATTTTCTGGCAAATCGATGTGAACTGCACCAGGTTTTTCTGATTGCGATCGCTTAAATGCTTTCCGCACTACTTCTGGTGTAATACTCGGTCGCACAATCTGCTTATTCCACTTGGTAACAGGTGCAAACATTGCCACCAAATCTAAATATTGATGGGATTCAATATGCATTCTATCTGTTCCCACTTGACCGGTAATCGCCACTAAGGGCGCACCATCAAGGTTAGCATCTGCTACCCCAGTCATCAAGTTGGTCGCCCCAGGTCCAAGAGTAGAAAGACAGACTCCGGCTTTTCCTGTTAGGCGTCCGTAGACATCGGCCATGAATGCTGCGCCCTGTTCATGACGAGTCGTAATAAATTTAATCGAAGAATGTTTGATCGCTTCCAAAACGTGCAAGTTTTCTTCGCCAGGGAGTCCAAAAATATATTGCACTCCTTCATTTTCTAGGCATTGCACCAATAATTCTGCTGTATTCATTTTATTTCCTAACTATTGACAATAAATATTGGGCATTGGTAATTAAGTTTCTTTTCCATTACCTATGCCTTATTCCCTATTTCCCTATTTCCCATGCCCCATGCCCTACCCATAATCATTTAACCCACACGGTTTTAATGTTGACAAACTCATGTATACCTTGAATACTCAATTCTCTGCCATATCCAGAACGCTTGATGCCACCAAAGGGCAACTGGGGATCAGATTTGACCATACTGTTGATAAACACGGCGCCTGCTTCGATTTCCTCAACCAAGCGATCGCATTCTTGGTCGTTGGTTGTCCAAGCACTTGCACCTAAGCCAAAGGGTGAGTCATTAGCGAGTTTAATGGCAGCATCGATATCTGGAACCCGGAATAACAAGGCTACTGGTCCAAAAAATTCTTCTTTGGCAATCGGTGTATCAGTGGGGATATCTATGATAATCGTTGGCGGATAAAAGTTTCCAGGACGATCTGATAAAGGATGTCCACCAATGAGGACTTTACCACCACTGCTAACAGCATTTTGCACTTGTTGATCTAAATCCTGGAGAATACCAGGTGTTGCCAGTGGACCTAAATCGGTATCTGGTTGCATGGGATCGCCTACTTTCAGCGCCTCGAATTTTTCTAAAAGCAATTTTTCAAATTTGTCTGCGATCGCATCTGCGATAATAAAACGTTTGGCTGCAATACATGATTGCCCGTTATTCAACATCCGCGCTGTAGTAGCTGTGACAACTGCTGTCTCTAAGTCAGCACTTGCTAACACAATAAATGGGTCACTTCCTCCCAATTCCAAAACGGTTTTTTTAATTTGTTTGCCGGCGGCGGCGGCGAGGGATGCGCCTGCTGGTTCGCTTCCGGTCAAGGTGGCAGCTTTTACCCGGTCATCAGCGATTAAATCGGCAACTTTAGCAGCGCCTATTAACAGAGTTTGAAAAGCACCTTCAGGAAAACCTGCGCGTCGGATAATATCTTCAATTGCTAAGGCACACTGCGGCACATTGGAAGCGTGTTTGAGTAAGCCAACATTTCCCGCCATCAATGCTGGTGCGGCAAAGCGGAACACTTGCCAGAAGGGGAAATTCCACGGCATCACCGCGAGAATTGCACCCATTGGTTGGTAGCGAATAAAACTATGACTAGCATCGGTTTTTACAGAAACATCAGCTAGGAAACTAGGGGCGTGTTCGGCATAGTAGCGACAAACGACGGCGCATTTTTCGACTTCAGCGATCGCAGCTTTCAAAGGCTTACCCATTTCCAGAGTCATCAACTTCGCAAATTCTGCTTTGTCTTGCTCTAAAATATCAGCAGCCTTTTGCAGCCAGTGCGATCGCGTCAAAAAACTAGTCTGACGGTACTTTTCAAAAGCCTGATTAGCCAAATCGAGTTTAGCGGTAATTTCTGCATCATTGAGCGGCTCAAAGGTTTGAAAAGTCTCCCCAGTGGCGGGATTAATGGTGGCGATCGCCATTACCTGACCTCCCTTAAAAAATAGCTTGAGTAGGCTTCCTAGTGTTACACAGATCAATTCTGGAAGCTACCACTCAATACCTTTGAAACGATAATCTCCCATTTCCTGAAAGTCTGAGGGTTGTGAAAGCATTTTATGGGTGGCTTCACTAATCACACACTCACTAGGGGGACAAACAGCTTCCATGCGAGCAGCAAGATTAATCGTCGCGCCTAATGCCGTATAATCTACCCTTTGGGAGCTACCGACATCTCCGACCACAGCTTTACCGCTATTAATCGCAATACGTAATTGTAGGGGTTCTTGCCAAAAACCATTGGCATTAAGATGTTCGAGACGATTGAGCATTCCCTGAGCAGCAATAACAGCGCGATCGGCATGATCTACTTGCGGTTCTGGAGCGCCAAAAAATGCCATAATACAATCGCCAATATACTTATCTAAAGTGCCGCCGCAACCAAACACTTCTTTTAGCATTTCTTCAAATAAATTATTTAATATTTGAGCGATCGCAGTTGGTGTTAACCGTTCAGAAATTGCCGTAAAGCCAACCAAATCCGCAAACAAAATACTGATTTCGCTCTCGGCGGGAGCTAAACGGCCACCCGGTAATCCGCCGACAGAGATCAACTGCTGTACCACTGCTGGAGAATGATAGCGCTCTAGTCGGTGACGAATCATCTCTTCAGTTTTGAGTTTCTCTACCAGTAGCCAACGCTGCACACTAGAAGCCACAAGGTTTGCTAAAGCTGAAAAAAAGCTGAGTTCTTCTTCGCCTTCATTTGCCCAATGGTAAGAAGAAAGATTGGCATCGGCATACAGTACACCCACAACTTTATTTTCATCCCATAAAGGTACTGCCATCGCGCTGCGAATGCCTTTGACCAAAATACTCTGTTCACTAGCAAACCGTTCATCCTGATGAGTATCAGCAGTTTGAATAACAACTTTTTCCTCAAATACCTTTTGACAGATAGTATGACTAATCCAACTACCATCAGAGGGGAGATGTTTCTGTTGAGAAATATTTCTAGTAGCAGCGTTCACTAACTCTAACTGTCCACAACCATTGACATCAATTAGTAATGCCAAGCGTTCGATACTATCAAGGTAACGAAAAACTACTTCTTGAACCTGAGAAAAAATCTCTTCTATAGACGCCGCCGCACAGAGATTTTTTGCTATGTCTACTAAGTCTTTGAGACGGGCAATGGTTTTGTCCTTATTATTGATGTCGCCATCCTTGCTATCAGCTGCGATCCATTGCTGTTGTAATTGCTCGACATTGTGAAGGATTGTTCTTTGCTCATTAATGTCCGAAGTTCCGGGATACTTAGCTTTCAATAGGGAAACAGGGCTTGTAATCTGCACTACGAGGCTAACATTCCCCAGCCAAACGATATCGCCGTGATGTAACTCTTGGGGAGAGCCAACAAAATATTTATTGACTTGTGTGCCGTTTTTGCTGTCTAGATCCTCAATAGTCCACACTCCCTCAGCCGTTTTCACCAGACGAGCATGGTTGCGGGATACTCCAGCAAAAGGTAAGTACAAGTTACATTCCGGCAAACGACCAATTGTAAATACATCTTGGCCAACTGCGATCGTTGTCTCGGTATCTCCCTCTTGTAGGCATAGCATGAGTTCAGTCATGAGTGTGATCCGATCCATCGAAGCTATAGGTGCAAGCAACTCTAAATTAAGTTATACCTTACAGGTTAACTTTCACCTTTTCTTTATGACATTGTTAACTGCATTTCGACAACTGTAGATGACGGATATTACATTCTGCCACCCTGATTTAATTGGGTGGTAATTCCAAACTAATTTCACCTAATAACCCCTTGCGAAAATCTGTTAAAAGTTGCCTTGCAGCTCGCTCTATATCACCTTTGTAACGATGCTCCGCCAATGCGTGCAAATAGATATCTCCGGTGTCGGATATAGAATCGAGTTGGTAGCGGGACTGTAATGGTTTTTTTGGTAATAAATCTGTAGCTACAGCTTCTAAATAGTTGAGTAAATCCACTAGGGCTGCTGCTACTAGCTGATTATCGTAAGATGCTTCCCCGATATCATCACAAATCGCTAATTTCAATGCTGCCTCTTGGTCTTCCAATCTGATCGGGATGACACCAGGAGCATCTAGCAATTCCAAATGTTCGGAAATTCGCACCCAGCGTAGTTGGCGAGTTACCCCAGGACGGGCTGCACTTTCCACTACTCGCCGTCCTAAAAGGCGGTTAATCAAAGCTGATTTACCGACATTGGGAAAACCAATCACCACAGCCCGTACTGGACGGGGTAACATCCCGCGATCGCTTCTTCTTTGATTGAGTTCTACGCCGGCGGCTTGCGCTGCCCGCGCCACTTCTGCGATACCTTTACCATGTTGAGCGTTGGTAAAATAAGGGACTTCTCCTTGACGTTTAAACCAATCTATCCACAGCGATCGCATTGGCGGCGTAATCATATCTACTCGGTTAAGTATCAACACCCGTGCTTTACCCTCAACCCACTCCGCTATTTGGGGATGGTGAGTCGCTAAGGGAATCCGGGCGTCTCGTACCTCAAACACCACATCTACGCGCTTCAGCTGTTCTTTGAGCTTCCTTTCAGCTTTAGCAATGTGACCTGGATACCATTGAATCAGGTTTAATCTATAATTTTGAGTTATGGCCATAGTATATTATTAACTACTAATTACTAAAATTATCGCCAATAAAAGGGAGTGGGAGAATAATAAGTCCTAACTCCAGGGCTATTTCGTTCTAGACAGAAACCGCCCAGAACTGAAGTTCAGCGGCTCATAGCTAAAGTCCGTTTTAACGGACTATAACCTTTTCTTAGTCGTCTTTAGACGACTTTCGCTATTAGACTCAGAATTCATTCTGAGGCGGACTAGATGAGAATAAAATAGCCCTGCTACAAACTCCAAACTCCTGTACAGACGCGATTAATCGCGTCTGTACAAACTCCAAACTCAGCACTCCTCTTTGGCTTGATGTAAAATTAGACGATTGCCATCAGGATCATAGGCATAAATTTCTCTGCCGTGGTCAGCAATGGAAATGTTTCCTGGCGGGGGATAGCCCAAAGCGGTTAGGTGAGCGATCGCATCTTCTAAGTTACTCACCTCTAAACACAAACTTATCTTACTTTTGGTGTAGACACAAAGGGGCTTGTCGTTAGATATCGCTTCAAATTCAGATTCGTTTGTGTTCTTGGGTTTAAAAATACCTAATCGCATACTAATCAAATTAAACTCAGCATAAACATTCGGAATTAAAATAACTGGCTTTTGCTCCAGCAATTTAGTATAGAAATTCACTAACTTCTCGCAATTAACCGATGCTATGGTGACAAATGCGTTAGTGTACTGAAAAACCATATTTACCTATCGCCCTTTAACAGTCTTTGAGATGATTATCCCGATTTTAGATATGCGTCTATTCCGAGAAAAAGAATGGTTATTTAGCCTACTAGTAATATCTCTAATTCTATGGCTGATATTTTTGGGAAACTCCCCTTTACGAGATTGGGATGAAGGTACTGTGGCACAGGTTGCCCGTGAAATTTGGCGTGCCCCACTTGGTTCAATGCATTGGCTTTACCCCACATTGGGAGGTGAACCTTATCATAATAAGCCACCCCTGATACACTTGCTAATAGCTTGGAGTTACTCCATCGGAGGCGTGAATGAGTGGACAACACGTTTACCGGGCGCAGTGTTAACTGCCTTGGGTGTGCCTTTGCTTTACTTAGTGGGATGTTTGCTTTTTAACCAAAGTTTACCAGCTCTGTTTGCTGCTTTAGTTTACCTGACGATGTTGCCTGTGGTGCGTCACGGACGGCTAGCAATGCTAGATGGTACTACTATTACCTTTTTCTTGCTGTTGTTGTTTTGTTTACTAAAAGCACGTCAAAATCGTCGGTATGCTTTAGGTGTGGGATTTTGTCTAGGGTTAATCACTCTCACTAAAGGGATGATAGTTTTGCTGCTAGGGGCGATCGCTTGTTTATTCCTGATTGCAGATCGGCAGTTTGCTTTGTTAACAAGCCCCAATTTATTAGTGGGAATGTTTTTCGGAAATGCACCTGCGATCGCTTGGTTTGCTGCTCAATGGCAACATTATGGTATTAATTTCTTCCAAGTTAATTTTCAGGCACAAACCTTTAATCGCCTTGTCCAAGTTGTTGAAGATCATAGTGGTCCTCCCTGGTACTATTTAATTGAGTTAATTAAGTATAGTTTTCCTTGGCTATTATTTTTACCGGGAGGTTTTTATCTAGCTTGGAAAAAACGTCATACTACTTGGGGTCGCCTAATTATTATTGGCACAATTATTTACTTAGGAACTATCTCTTTAATCAGAACTAAACTCCCGTGGTATGTTATGCCTGTATATCCATTTTTAGCTTTGGCAATTGGTGCTAAACTTAGCGAAATTTGGCAGTACGGTCATTTTAGGGTGCGAAGTTGGACAATATTTATGGCTATTATTGCTATTGCTGCTTTAGGAGGTTGTGTTTACTTTATTATTGCAAATAAAGAGCCTATTTTAATAGTCATGAGCATTGTTTTGGCAATAAGTATGGCCACTGTAGCATGGCTAATTAAACAGCGCGATCGCAACTTTATTCCAGTGTTATTTTCTGGGATGTACTTAGTTTTAGCACTGTTGATGAGTTCGCAATCATGGATTTGGGAATTAAAAGAAGCTTTCCCAGTTAAACCAGTAGCGGACTTAATTCGGGCAAATGTTTCACCAGGAACCCAAATTTATACTTCTTTTGCTTATGGGCGTCCTAGTTTAGACTTTTACAGCGATTGCAAAGTCACTGCGGCAACTGTGCCACTTTTACAACAAATGTTATCTAATAAATCTTATTTGCTGTTAGACAATGTGGCTTTACAGCAAATCAATCTAACTGGTAGTAAAATTATCGGAACAGCGAACGGATTTACACTGATTTCACCATAAGTTAAAGATGTAGAAAATCTTACTTTTTTCACCTTAATTAATTTATCAAAGCAGAATAAAGGTGTCAGAATTCAGCATGAATTTTGAATTCAAAAACGGTCATGGTACTATGATCCTTCGTTAGTTATTTCAACAGTGGATTGACTAGATTGAGCTAGATAGATACCTACTAAAACGACGGCAAAAGTCAGCCAGTCAAACAAACCTACTTGTTCTGAAAAAATGAACCAAGCAAAAATAGAGGACAGGACTGGATTTAGGAGAAGAGTAACGGCGACAAGGGCTGATGAGAGTCTGCTGAGGCTATAAGTTACAAGTCCCTGACCTAATACTTGGCAAAAGAGAGCTTGAAAAATGATCAAAAACCACCCCATCCAAGAATAGGGAAATAATCTCTCTTCAATGAATGGGAGGACAGGTAACAGAAATATTGTAGTCACTCCACAGCGCCAGAGCATTATGGTTGCGGTAGTAAATCGGGTTTGGAGTCGTTCTATCAGCAGCAGATACGTGGCGATAAAAATCGCACTGAGAAATGCTAGCGCATCACCAAGTATTTGGTCATTCGCAAATTGCATCTTATGAAGTTCAAAGGCGATCGCTCCTAAAAGCGCCATAACCATACCAATAACAAATCTATTATCGAAGCGCCGACCAAATAACAGATACCCAGCCGCAGCAACGAATAATGGGTTCAAATTAGACAACAAAACCACGTTAGCAACGCTAGTTTGACTCAGCGACCAAGCCCACAACAAAAGGGAAATCGTTGAAGCAGTTCCCATTGCCAATAACAGCCACAAGTCCTCTTTTGTAAAAGGCTTCTGTTCTATAGGTTGATGATTAGATTGTTGGCGGCGCAAAACCTCAAGTCCGTTCCACAGCCCAAAGACGACTGCGGCGATCCAACTGCGATGAAATCCTATGGCATTTGCACCAATTTCTTGTTCGGACAATTTTGCCAGAGATGGTGCCAAAGATAGGGGAATTAGGGCAAAAAATAATGAGACAGTTCCGAGGAAAGCTGGTGTTTCGGAGAATTGTTGCTTTAGTATTGACAGTTTGCTCGTCATACTTTTAACGAAAGTTTTAACTATACTTTTGACTGACTCCTGGAACGAGTAATTAATAGTACCTTGGCTAAATACGGCTAAGTATAAGCCGATTAAAACTACAGCGAAACCTCCCCAATTTGAGTAAGTTAATTTTTCCGAAAAAATTACCAGAGCGAAAATGCCGCTAAATACTGGCTCTAACAGATGCACTAAGGAGACAACCACAGAAGAAAATGTGGCCAGGCTATAGGTCAAAAGCCCATGACCTAAAACTTGGCAAATCAAGGCTAGGGAAATGACCCAAAGCCACCCATTGACTGTAGAAGGGAAAACCTGATCTTGAGTGAACAAAAGTATGGGGAAGATCACTAGAGCCGCGATCGCACAGATCCACAACTGGATTGTCGCCGGAGAAAATTTGGTTCGTAATTTTTCTACGATCAGCAGGTATGCACTCAAGAAAATCGCCGAAACGATCGCAGCCAAGCCGCCTTGAACTTCATCTGTGGCCATTTGCAATTCCTCAAATTCAATGGCGATCGCTCCCCCAAGTGCGATCGTCATCCCAATGATGAATTGGTTCTCAAAACCCTGACGAAATAATAGCCACACTCCTAAGCTAGTAGATATCGGCGCAAGATTATGTAAGACACTAGAAATCGCAACGCTAGTTTGAGTCAACGACCAAGCCAAAAACACTAAAGTGGCAGCCCAAAAAATACCGCCACCAAGCAATAGCCACAGATCCTGACTGGTATAAAGCTGCCGTTCTACAGGTTTCTCTAATGAAAGTCCTTGACATATCGCCTTGTATCCATGCCAGAGCAAAAAGACCACACTACTAAGCCAAAGGCGATTAAATACAGTGGCATTGGGGCTGAGTTCAGTTTCGCTCAATCTCACGAAAATAGAACCAAAAGATATGACACCTACACCTAGAAATAATGAAGCAAGGGCTATCTTCGTTTGATTGGATACATTCATTAGGAAATTTAAATTCAACTTCTTACTAGGTAAAACCTTCCCTCTTTGACGGGCGAGAGGGACAGACTTGAACTTTAGTTTAAGGCTCTTAGAGGTCTGTCGAACTCACGCTAAATAGACATAGGCGTGAAATTAAATATGCGTTACCCAGAACCCTTGTAGAGACGTAGCACTGCTACGTCTCTACATTCTTTTTCACGCCTATGTCTAATATATGGATCAAACCTTCTAACCAACCCAGCGCTCTTGGGCAAATCCTACAGCTATTTTGGCTAGTAATGTCACAAAAGCGCCCAATATTAAATATCCCTGACGAGGATGGCGAGATAGCAGCAAACCAATGGCTATATTCAAAGGGACAATACCGTAGGCGAGACGGCTTAAGGAAATAGTGCCTCCAGAGGCTAGCAGCAAACCAATACCACAAAAGCCATAAATAACTATAACTGGGGTCAGCTGCGTGTGTAAGCGCCACAATACATAACCACCACCTAAGACCATGAACAAGTTGAGCAAGTTATTGATCCACTGTTCGCTTGCCAGAATCAACAAAAATAACACGAAAGCATAAAAGGCATAGAATAATTTCCCAGAACGAAAACGCCATAAAAGATAGCCACTGGCAAGAATCGCACCAAGCAGCAAGAGATACCAGGGATCTTGAATCCCGCCAGAGGAATTTTGAACCCAACCATGTTGCCAATTTTTTCTACCAACTGCAATTTGCATGAGCATATTTAACCAACCCTGCCAATCAAACCCTAGAGTTGGTCGCCATCCCCGTTGTGCTTCGATAAAAGCGAAAGGGTTGCCAAAATAAATCGCACAATACAAACTGAATAGAAGTATGCCAATAGCGGTAGTCAAACCAGCTATGTAGGCTATGGGTGGTCGGCGTTCTTTCCAGGCTGCGATCGCAAATGCTGGAATTAGTGCCATACCTGTAGGACGTGTTGCTGTCGCCATCGCGCCCCAAAGGGCAGTCCAGCCATACTGTTTTTGATCAAACGTCCGCAAAGCTGCCGTACTCAAAAACAAATACAGCCCCTCTGTATAAACCACCCCGGTAAACATCGAAGATGGATAACAGGAAACCACAGCAATGACCCAATACGCTGCATTGATGCCATAATGCTCTTTGATCCAAAAGTACAAACAGTAAAGCGCTGCGAAAAATGCCAGGTTGTTGACCAGCGTACCTGCTAATTCAAAGGATAAGCCCAACTTCATCAAAACCCAGATGCTTGAAGGAAACAGGGGAAAGAAGGCGAGATTATGTTGCTTGCCGTCATTCACAAATTCATAGCCAGAAGTTGCGATCGCTCGATAATGTATACTATCCCAGGCATCAAAAACGCCCCAACCAAAAGGGGGCAAAAAATCTTCTGCTGGTAACGGTAGCTTTGGCGCAACCAGCAACATGGCAGTCCAGATCAATATTCGGCTGGCAAGCCATATTGCTGCTAGAAACAGGAAATCATTTTTCCATAAAACTTTTTTTATAACTATCTGAACTTTGACCATAAAGTTGAGTGCTTCAAAAAACTTCTTTATGCATCCTTTCACCTATGGCTGCAACACAGCAATTTATGAGTAATATTTTGCATATTAAATCCTCCACCAACATAATTAACAAACTGGACAAATCGCCAACTACCTCCGCGTCAGTGTATCGATTATGATGATTGCTGTGATTAAAGAGTCCCAAGCAATTTATAGTGGGAGTTGTCTGTAAATCCTTAAGCAATTGTGAAAGCGATTACTCTCGTTGGTTCTACTGGTTCTATTGGGACTCAGACTTTAGATATTGTCACTCAGTACCCAGATCAGTTTCGGATTGTGGGATTGGCAGCTGGGCGCAATGTCGAAATATTCGCTGCTCAAATTCGGCAGTTTCGACCGCAAATAGCAGCAATTTGTTCAGAAGAGAAATTACCAGCGCTCAAAGAAGCTATCAAAGACCTTGATCCTCAACCGATTCTACTGGCTGGCGATGCCGGAGTGATAGAAGTCGCTCGCTACGGCGATGCCCAAACCGTTGTTACGGGGATCGTTGGTTGTGCAGGTTTGCTACCCACGATCGCAGCTATTGAAGCTGGTAAAGATATTGCCTTAGCGAACAAAGAAACCCTGATTGCTGGCGCCCCTGTGGTTCTACCCCTAGTGGAAAAACACGGTGTAAAATTACTCCCAGCCGATTCTGAACATTCCGCTATATTTCAGTGCCTCCAAGGTGTGCCAAAGGGAGGCTTACGGAAAATTTTGCTCACTGCATCTGGTGGGGCTTTCCGAGACTGGGATGTAGAAAAGTTAGCAGATGTAACCGTTGCTGATGCCCTCAAGCATCCTAATTGGTCGATGGGGCGTAAAATCACCGTAGATTCTGCTACTTTGATGAATAAAGGACTGGAAGTAATAGAGGCTCATTTTCTGTTTGGGTTGGATTATGACGATATCGAAATTGTTATTCATCCCCAGAGCATTATTCACTCACTGATTGAACTACAAGATAGTTCAGTTTTAGCCCAACTCGGTTGGCCAGATATGCGCTTACCCTTACTCTATGCTCTATCTTGGCCCGATCGCATTTACACTAACTGGGAACGACTAGATTTAGTCAAAGCTGGAAATTTAACCTTCCGTGAACCAGATCACCAAAAGTATCCTTGTATGCAGTTGGCTTATGCTGTGGGTAAAGCTGGTGGTTCGATGCCAGCTGTGTTGAATGCCGCCAATGAGCAAGCTGTGGCTTTATTTTTATCAGAAAAAATTCGGTTTTTAGATATTCCCCGGTGTATCGAATCGGTGTGCGATCGCCATCAAAATGATCACCGTGCTAATCCCTCTTTAGATGACATTTTGGCAGCAGATAAATGGGCAAGACAAGAAGTTTTAACAGCGACTGAAAACTTAGAAACTCACTCGCGGATAATTTCTCTGCGATAAAAAGCTTCAGTTCAGATTGGACTGGGGATTAGAAATTAATGCCTAGTCCCCAATCTTTAATTCCCAGCCTCTAATCCAATTAATATGAAAATCATTTTACTTGATACAATTAAACTCTATTGAAGATAGTCAGTGGCTTCCGGATCAGCCATCAATTTTATGTATATCTATAATTTATCTACCAACAAAAATTAAAAATATTTACAAAAAATTTGCAAAAAAATATCTGATTTTTAGTTAAAATATCCCCAGGCTAATTATCACAAAAATCCCCATTCTAGTGGATATTAAAAATTTGGTTTAGCATCTTTTATACCAGTGAGATTTACCAAAATAAAAACCCACCCTTTCTGAATAAACCCACTCTCAGACAAGGGCAATTATTAAGGAATTAATATATATGATTGCTACGCTGATTGTAGCTTGGATAGTCTTCATAATATTGTGGAAGTTGTTGAAAGCAACGTTGAGTAATGCATTAACGATTGTGGCAATCCTTGTTTTATTAAATATTGGTTTTGGTATTACTCCCCAAGATATTTGGCATTACGTAACGCAGTTTGCTCAAAATTTGTCGCATATCCAAAGTAGCAAGTAAAAATCCATACTTTATGTGGAAAAGCCCACGAAAAAGCTAACCCCCTAACACCAATTTGAAAAATGATTGTGACAGATGGAAACCTGAAACGCTTATCCAATAAATGTTTTATAATCCAAAATCTAAAATCTAAAATGGTATTACCCCCTTCCCGCGACGAGAAGGGGGAAAATTCAAAGTCTCTCTCCTTTTAGGAGAGAGATGAAGAAGAGAGGTTTTCTAGATACCGTGAAAAGTCAGCAAAATTTCTGTGGTGTTTACTTATTTAGGGACTGACAAATAAAAAAATATCCAATTATTTATTGTGGGGTGGGCGACACGTAACTAAAGGTGGCAAGATGCCCAACCCACAAGTAGTAATAATTTATTTCTTGGAAATCCCTTATTTATTGAATGCTGAAATCTTGGCTAACGCATCCTTAACACTCGCCG
>Ga0123337_10003231_pt1 | contig 17622 bp, 11 predicted proteins | sample frozenSSSSmetaG_FD_89792 | JGI IMG/M metagenome (GOLD analysis project Ga0123337, IMG submission 89792) | Glacier valley bacterial and archeal communities from Borup Fiord, Nunavut, Canada, to study Microbial Dark Matter (Phase II) -... | ecosystem: Environmental > Aquatic > Freshwater > Ice >... | reverse complement strand
TTTTTAGAGTGTTAAACAATGCCCAACGTGTTGAATTAACTGCGGCGGCATCTTTAAGTGGTTGTTTTGCTTGTCGCTTAATTTTCTCTAATCTAGACAAATCTTTTTTAAGAAACTCGTCAATTAATTTAGTTCCTTTTTTCGTATTGCACCGTTCGCAACTAAGAGTTAAATTGCTGACACGATTAGTCCCACCCTTCGATTTTGCATGGATATGTTCAATCTGAAGAGGTACACCTTCTTTGTCGCAATAAGCGCACTTGCGCCCCCATTTTTCAAGCAAATATTCACGACATTCATAACCAGCAAGTTTGCCTTGTTGATATTCTACGCCGCCAACTTCTGCATTTTGCATTTTCTGGGTGTCGAACTTAACCAACTCCATTGCTATTTGATTAATTGGCGCGTAACGGCATAGTCGTTTTACCCAAGTCTCGATAGTTAAAACACGATGCGTTAGGGATGGGGCTAACCATCCTTCTTTGCGTTTGCGGTTATTAAAACGTGCCGGACGATATCGTGTTTTACGACTGCGCCGACTAGCTCGTAATGACCTTCTAGACTGCAAAGAATCTTTGATTTGCCATCCTCTATGTTCTAATTCAGCCGCCCAAATAACTTTGTTGTCGTCAAGAATTGCAACACCTGTAAATTTGCTTCCTGGGTCAAGTTTGATGGTTAACGGCAACGGTTGCGGGTTCTCTACTGCATATTTGAGAATGATACAAAAAGGGTACATTCTAAACACAGCAGCTTTCTGTTTTGTTAACAGTTCCCTTGCTCGTTTTGGCGTAATCGGATTAAGAGGTTGTTTGTTTTGGTCGATAACGAAAACATAATTTTGCATTGCTGCATACTCCTTGCGGGTAAAGTTTGCTTCGACATTGTTTAGAGTCGGTAACTATCCAAGCGACACTGATTTATTCTCTATAAGTCTGTTTAATCGCCTAGTTCCAGGGTTCAGGACTAGCAAGCATCCTGAAGTGGGTCTTTAACTCTTGCTCTAAACTATTAGTCTGGTCAGGTGAAGTATCCTACAAGCCCCTAGCTTTTAGCTATGGGGTTGGTACTCAACTAGAGAACCCTGACAGATTCAATCGCTGATTCACAATTATCGTTAAAGCTTGATATTCCCTGATTAATTCAGTGCGATCGCCCACTATGGCACTGTGCTGTAGTGGACGGCAATGGTAATGACCACGATCTGGTCTGATTACTTTCCGAAAATTTAGACTAATGACTTGCTCAACATAGGAGCGTCATTACGAATTACGAACTTGTACTGAGCGCAGCCGTTGGCGCAGCCTCTCGTAGAGAAGTATTACGAATTATTTTAATAAGTCCAGTTTTGCTTGGTCTGCAAGCTATAGGTTCCATCTTTCACATTCACCCGCTCAGGAATCAGATTTAAATCTCTAAATATATTTGCCTGATGCTGTAGAGCAGTGAGCGATTGGTCGTCAATCGGGATAATGGCGCGTTCGCCACTATGTTTCTGTAAAGTTTCGACGATGGATGGATCGATTTCATGGTGTTCTGTCAATCGTTGAACAGCTTCTAATTCCTGTCTCTTAGCCCAAGTTCCAGCTTCGTTTACCTCTTCTAAAATCACCTTGAGCAAGTCGGGATAGTCGCGTACTAGCTCTGGAATCGCGTAGTAATAGGTCGGAACTTCTACGGAGGTTTTATCACCAAATATGCTCTCTAAGTCTGCAATCGTTCGCCCTGGATAAGCGCTTCGGGCTTGAGTTGTTGTGTAGGGAACCCAAATCACCCAAGCATCGACCTCACCCCGGCGGAATACGGGTAGCGCCTCTGGCTGTGTCAGATAAACTGGCTCAATGTCACTAAAATCAAGGCCAACTTTTGCCAGCGATCGCACAAGTATATAGTGTGCGCTTGAGCCTTTGTCAAAAGCGATCTTCTTACCCTTGAGATCGGCAAGGGTCTGAATCGGCGAACCTTCCGGTACGAGAATTGCTTGACCTTTAGGAGATGTATATTTTTCTTTAGCTACTCGCACAAATACATGATCCGCCGCTTGAGAAAAGATGCTGGCCGTGCCACCGCCGCCGCAAAAGTCAATCGTCCCGTTGCTGAGTGCTTCGATCAGAGAAGATGCTGATAAAAAACTTGTCCAGGTAACACTCAGCCCATAAGGTCGCAAACGCGTTTCCAGCAAGCCTTGAGTATGGAGAACTTCTAAATTTGTCATCCCCTCTGGATATCCCATTTTGAGTTGCTTGAGCCGCCGCGCTTGTTCCGCTAAGGGCGTGTTGCTAGATTGACCAGAACGGCTAGAAAACCAGCGATCCAAAACTATACAGAAAATTATGCCTCCCACAAATAGTCCCACGGTTTCCAATAACTGCATTATTGAGTTTTTGGGTAGTTTGAACTGATTCATTAGAGAGGATATCTGATTGCCAGATTCAGAAGCCGCAATAGCATGACCGTTAAAAACTAGAGTCAAGACCAAAATTGAGACAAGACCGATGCAAAATAGAATTGCAAATCTGTAGGTAGCCGATCTACGAGTAGCTGATCGGAGCGATCGTAAGATGTTTTGACCTGTGCTTTTAGGCAGAAGGTCAATCAAACGGCTAATCATAATGACTCCTTTGATAGATATAAGTGATAAATGTTGTCGGCTGAATTGGAGATAGGAGATAAAGTCAAAGCACCACTTGATATGTATAAAGTACCAGATTGGCTCTGAATTACACCCAATATGCGATACTCACATTATCATATCGATATTGTGGAAATTCTCTACAACAGTTGAGCGATCGCTAGTTTTGATCATCAGACAGGTGTTGAGTGAGGGATAGTAATGGATTGGTTAATTGCAACAATTAAAATCGGGCTCGCTGCGGCTGTGGCAACAACCTTTGATGACAATATTTATCTGACTGCCTTCTTCAGTGAGGTTAATCGTACTTTTCGTCCTCAACACGTTGTGGTTGGTGAGCTTCTAGGGTTCACGGCATTAGTAATAGTAAGTTTGCTTGGTTTCTTACTGGGGCTAGTGATTCCGTCAACTTGGACGGGGCTACTAGGAATTCTGCCGATACTCATTGGCATTAATAATTTGCTCAACCTTAATAAAGATGACTCAGCCGAAGATAAGTCAGCCAATCTAAAAAGAAACTCTAAATTTCGAGGATTTGATTCAAGAAAGCGATCGCTCTGGGACGTAATCCGCGATCCGCAGACCTATCGCGTCTCTGCGGTAACAATTGCCAACGGCAGCAACAATCTTGGGATCTATATTCCCCTGTTTGCCACTAGCTCAATCCAAAATCTGTCTGTAATCATACCTGTTTGCTATTTCATTGTTTTCTGCTGGCTATTTATGTCCTATAGTCTGACACATCTACCTGGTATCGCTTTGATACTCAGCCGTTATGCCCGGAAGATTTTTCCCTTCGTGCTGATGTGGCTAGGTTACAGAATTCTGATGGACAGCGAATCCTATCGTCTTTTTCTACCCAAAACTTGACCGAAGAGGCAGGGGAGCGCCCTGAGCTACGCCATTCGCGCAGCGTCTCGTAGAGAAGGGTCGGAAGCGATGCCTTGAGCAGTTTGGCAGAGCTACCTGTAACACCTGCCGAAGGGTAAAGTTTTGTAATGCAGATGAATAATCGGCGTTTTTGCACCCCCACCAACCAGAAAAAGCCAAAGGACTATTAACCGGAGTAATTGATGAGCTTTTGGAGTCTCCGGTTCTGCTCCTGAGTTCTGAATTCTTCTTATAAAAAATTATTTCTTGTTCTTAAGCCCTTAAATATCGTGTTGAAGTATTCAAATATCGTGTTGAAGTACCCAAATATCGTTTTGAAGTACCTAAATATCGTGTTGAAGTACCTAAATATCGTGTTGAAATACCCAAATATCGTGTTGAAATACCCAAATATCGTTTTGAAGTACCCAAATATCGTGTTGAAGTACCTAAATATCGTGTTGAAGTACCTAAATATCGTGTTGAAGTACCTAAATATCGTGTTGAAATACCCAAATAGTGAAACCAAATTGACGCTGATTAAAATTATTTACACTGCAATCTGGATATTTTTCAACTTCGTGATTTTTTATATGCTTTATGCCGCGATCGCAATCTTGTAATTGGGACGATAGCGAATGCTATACAGCATAGGTTTTTCGTGCATGGCGGTAAGCGTAGCCATGCCGTCAGGCTGATCGCGCTGAAGGTTTTGAGTCCGTCAAATTTTAGCTAAAATGTTCTAGTGCCGTGATTTATTAGCGATCGCTCGATGAAATCGGCAAAAGATGTTGAGGCTCAACCTATTTTTGATACGCAGCGCGTTGGGCTTTGCCCCGCCGCCAGGGGAAACGCATCTTATTTACTATTAATGTGGAGCCGAACAAGAATTGATATTTGCTGAGTTGAGAGAATTTCGACTAAGTTTAGGAAGGATATTTTTCCCCCTACCTCGCGCTACAGCAGTGGCAGAAGCAGCTGAGTAGTGTTTTTGCTCACGATTACCCCCATGTCACCCACCAAAAATTGAGTTAGGGGTTTTTCTAACGCTCGCCCCCCCCCTGAACGGATACGATTAATCCGTTATTCATCGCAAAAAGTTAAGAATCCGATTGAAGGTGAAAATATTAGTTATGGAAGAAGATTTAGGACGAGAACCTCATGAAATGCAGGAAGACGCGATCGAAGCACTGCAAGAAATGAAGGAAAAGCTAGTCGAACAAAAAGCCGAGCAACGCCAGGAGCGTCAATCGCTGAATTTAATCGGTCTTTCTACAGCTATTCTCTCAACACTAGCCGCGATCGCTGCTATGCAAGGAGGTTACTTTGCTAATGAAGGAATGCTGGCTCAAATCAAGTCGAGCGATCGCTGGTCAGAATTTCAAGCTAAATCTACCAAGCGTCATATTGAAGAATCGACGGTAACTTTACTGCAATCTCTCCAAAAACCAGTTCCTGTGAAAAGCGCCAGTGAGCTGGGTAAACTCAATCGCGAACAACAGGAGATTCAGCAAGAAGCTCAGAAGCTCCAAGTAGAAGCCGAGCAGGATCTACAGCATCATGAGCTATTTGCGCGTAGTGTCGCAGCATTGCAAGTCGGAATTTCGATGGGAGCCATAGCCGCTCTAACTCGTAAACGGATTGTTTGGTATGTAGGCTTGGGGATAGCAACGATCGGGATTGGGCTTATGGTTGCGGGAACCTTACCTAGTCATGAAATAGCTATCCCTGCTAAGGAGGAAAAAACTGGCACCCCGGAACATTAGTTTTAAAATTATCCCGAATCTGTAAAGTTACTTAGTGGAAGATTTTGATATGCGTTCCTATCTTGACAAAAATGGTACGGCACTATTAGCAGCATCGATATTGTTTTTACCAGTGATTTTATCTGGGACTGTGTTTGCTCAAATCCCTGCCTCAAATAACTCACCCATCACTGAACTTTCTGCGAAAACAACTTACAAAAGTGGAATTGAAGGAATTGTTATAATTAGTCCCGTTAGTCCAGTAGAACGACCAGGGACAATTAACTTTCGTCCTTTCCAAGCTGATATTACTGTTCTAAATGCCGCAGGGGAGACAGTGACGCAATTTCAAAGCCTCTCTCCTAAAAGGAGAGAGGTCAAAGTGTATTGCATCCAAAGGAGAACCGCTATATTTGCTCTAACACTATCAGCTTTGCCCTTACGATAAATGTGGTTAACCGTTGTCGCTTAAATAACCCCAAAAACCCAAACTGATGAATCCCCAACTTTCCACATTTTGGAGCTTACCCACGGAGCAGGTGCTTCAGCAGATGCGCTCTACAACCGCAGGGTTAAGCCGTCAAGATGCGAAACAACGCCTGAGCGAGTATGGCGCAAACAGCCTCAAACAAAAACACAAATCGAGCGCATGGATGCTGTTGCTGAATCAATTCAAGAGTCCGATTATCTTGATTCTGATTTTTGCGGCGGTGCTGTCGATTTTTCTTCGAGATGCGGCAGATGCCACGATCATTTTAGCGATCGTCCTGATCAGTGGGCTATTAGGATTTTGGCAAGAGCGAGGAGCCTCGAACGCCGTCGAAAAATTATTAGCATTAGTGCAAGTTAAAGCAACTGTTTTGCGGGATGGTCAATCTCAAGAAATCCCCAATGAGGAAGTAGTTCCTGGCGATATTGTGTTGCTTTGTGCAGGTAAAAATATTCCGGGCGACTGTCTAGTTTTAGAGTCGAAAGATTTATCGGTGGATGAAGCAGCACTAACAGGAGAAACCTATCCGGTTGACAAACTAAGTGGCGTATTGCCTGCGGAAACTGGACTGGCCAAACGCACCAATTCTCTGTATATGGGAACCAATGTAATTAGTGGAACGGCTTCATCAGTAGTCGTTCATACCGGAAAAGAAACTGAATTCGGCAAAGTATCGGAACGCCTGAAACTCAGACCGAGTGAAACGGAATTTGAAAGGGGACTGAGCAAATTTGGCTACTTTCTCATGGAAGTAACCCTAATTTTGGTCGTTCTAATTTTTGTCGCCAACGTCTACCTCCATCGCCCAGTGCTGGAATCCTTTATGTTTTCTCTGGCGCTGGCGGTCGGTTTGACTCCCCAACTGCTGCCTGCGATCGTTAGTGTTAATCTGGCTCGTGGTGCTAAGAAAATGGCGAAAAAGCAGGTGATCGTCAAGCGCTTACCCGCGATCGAAAACTTTGGCAGTATGAATGTGTTTTGCACCGATAAGACGGGTACGCTGACCGAAGGAGAGGTGAAAATTCACTCTGCGGTTGATGTGGAAGGGAAAGAAAGCGATCGCGTTCTACTTTACGCTTATTTGAATGCCGCATCTGAGTCGGGTTATGTGAATGCGATCGATGCAGCGATTCGCCAATACAAAACATTCGATATTTCCGGCTATCAAAAGCTAGATGAAGTGCCATACGACTTTAACCGCAAACGTCTAAGCATCCTGTTCAAGACAGAGAATACGCATCTGATTATCACTAAAGGCGCACTAAAAAATATTCTGGATGTTTGCTCAACTGTTGAGATGGCTGAAGGAAAAACAATTCCCATTGCAGATCAGCGACAAAAACTCCACCAACAGGCTGAAGACTTGGGCAGTAAGGGATTTAGAGCTTTGGGTGTGGCTTATCGTGATTTTAATCAAGATTCCTTCAGCAAAGATGATGAAACAAACATGACATTTATCGGCTACCTTGCTCTGTTCGATCCGCCAAAAGCTGGCATCGCTGACACCCTCAAAGAGTTGCAACTGCTAGGAATCACCCCGAAGATGATTACCGGAGACAGCAAGGCGGTTGCGATGAGTATCATTCAGCAGGTAGGACTGCCTGAACCAAAGGCGTTGACAGGCTCCGAACTAGAGAAGCTCAGTGATGAAGCCTTGATGCAGCGAGTCCAACAGACAAATGTTTTTGCCGAGGTAGAGCCAAACCAAAAAGAGCGGATCATCATCGCCCTGAAAAAAGCCGGGAATGTCGTTGGATATCTGGGAGATGGCATTAACGATGCCTCTGCGCTTCATGCTGCTGATGTCGGCATCTCAGTTGAGAGCGCAGTTGATGTTGCCAAGGAAGCGGCTGACATTGTGTTGATGGCAAAAGATTTAAATGTCCTCATCGAAGGTGTAAAGGAAGGACGGATTACATTTGCCAACACTTTAAAATATATATTTATGGCAACTAGCGCCAATTTTGGCAATATGTTTAGCATGGCGGGAATTTCTCTGTTTCTGCCCTTTTTGCCGTTGCTACCCAGTCAGATTTTGCTAACGAACTTACTAACCGATTTCCCGGAATTAACGATCGCCACAGATCGCGTAGATAAGGAGTTAACCAACAAACCTCGCCGGATGGATATCAAGTTTATCCGCAACTTCATGATCGTGTTTGGTTTCCTGAGTTCAATATTTGATTATCTCACGTTTGGGGCGCTGCTGTTGCTGCTGCACGCTCAACCAGAACAGTTCAGAACAGGCTGGTTTTTGGAGTCTGTAATCTCTGCTTCGCTAGTTGTGCTAGTCATTCGTACCCGCCAATCCATTCTCAACAGTAAGCCAGGAAAATATTTGTTGACGGCAACCCTGGCAACCATTGCAGTGACAATCATCATTCCCTGGACACCTTTGGCAACCCTGCTCGGATTTCAAGCATTGCCATTGAGTTTTGTGCTTGTGTTAGGGGCGATCGTCGCATTTTATATCATCGCAGCCGAAAGTGTTAAACATATATTCTACAACCACGTAAAATTTTGAGCCATCTGTATCCAAGGGAAGGTAAGTAGGATGTGGATTAAATGGATTGGCCTCATTTGTATTTTAACTTTAGTTGGAATTGCACTGGCTAGCATTTACGGTGGATATCGGTGGCAGTCAAATACCGATAAATTACGCGCCAAGTTAGCAAGTGGACGGCAGATAATTAAGCCCAAAATCTATGACCAAAAAGAGATTGAAGGCTTGCCAGCTCCAGTGCAGCAATTCTTTCGGACAGTACTCAAAGATGGACAACCGATGGTGGCTGCTGTCAAAGTCGTCCATCAGGGACAGTTCAATATGAGTGACAAAAAAGCCAAGTGGAGTTCGTTTACCTCCACACAACTTGTTATTACCCAGCGTCCAGGTTTTGATTGGGATGGACGCATCCAGATCGCACCAGGACTGAAGGTGTTTGTCCATGATACCTATGTGTTAGGAGTAGGCACCTTGCACGCATCATTACTCGGTCTGATCACCCTTGCAGATGTGCGCGGTACACCTGAAGTAGCCCAAGGTGAACTGATGCGGTTTTTAGCAGAGGCGGCGTGGTATCCCACTGCCCTGTTACCCAGTCAAGGTGTGCGCTGGGAAGCGATCGATGATACCTCCGCTCGCGGCACTCTGACAGATGGTGCAACAACCGTATCCCTAATATTTTGTTTTAATACCGAAGGATTAATCAGTAGCATCCATGCTGCGGCTCGTTATCGTACTGTTGGCGGTGATCTGGTGGCAACGCCGTGGGAAGGTCGATTTTGGGACTATACGGTTCGCAATGGAATACAGATCCCCTTAGAAGGCGAAGTGAGATGGCAACCGCCAGAAGGCTCTTGGCCGTATTGGAGAGGGCGGATTACAGAGATTAACTATGAATAAAAAACTCCACCCACAAGGGGGTGGAGTTTTTGGGCATGGGGAATGGGGCATAGGGCATGGGGAAGAAGTTACCTGTTTGGCCCATGCCCTATGCCCCAAGCGGCGGGGCGGCTATCCCTCTCCACCCACGTTAGCGTTCGCGCAGCGTCTCGTAGAGAAGCGGGACGAAGTCCGGGGATGGAGTTTCCCGCCGCTTTCAATGAATTCGTATCTTTTGTGCCTTTATACCTTTGCGTCAGATAAAAAAGATGTGCTTTATTTACCTGATGTTAGTCGTACCATCGCTGAGTGCATAGCAGTCAACCGCCGCACAATCTGATCAATCTCCAAATCTAATATGCTGTAATCAATGACTGCCTGACGAATTGGTGTATGTCCTTGATTAACAGTTAACTCTTGGATACGGGCTGTACGCAGTGCTTGTAGGTGCGGTTGGATTTTTTGCAGCGTTTCTTCTAAGTCAGGTAAGGGCGGTGGGGTAATTTCCTGCTGTACTGAATCAGCTAACTGTTTTAAGAGTAGCGAAATTTGGCAAACAAAGGTTTCTAATTCCGGGAGTGGCACTGTTCCTCGAAAATGTTCGAGATGTACTGCTAAAACTGTCACAGCCTTAGTAAAACGTCCCATGTACATTAGCAGCGTCATCACTGGTTCTACTAATTCTTTGTGCATTTTGGGTTCGCGCAGCAATCCTTGGAATGAGGCTTGAGCATTACCAATTGCCAGTCCAGTTTGTCGCCGTTGACTGATAATGGTAGAGTCACGCTCCTTTTTCCCCTGGTATACAGCCATCACATCACTAAAGTATTTGTGACATTCTCGTAGCGCCGTGGCGAGTTGACTGGGTAAACGATCGCGTTCCCAATTTGGCCAGATAAAGTAATGACTCGCAAAAGCTAGTCCCGCCCCAATTAATGTATTCAACACCCGAAAGCCAGCAAATTGCCAACCAATCGGATGACCAATATCAATAATCAGTAAGACAAATATTGATAAGAAAACCACTGAATACCCATAGTTGAAACGGATCAGGGAAACGCCAAAAAAGACTGTCAGCAGAATTATTGTGTCTAATACAGGCTTACTCGTGATGGTTGCAAGTAAAACAGCAGCTAACACAGCTCCCAAGATAGTCCCGCCAACTCGCTGGAAAAACCTCTGGAAAGTTGCACCCAAGTTCGGTTTGAGAACTAGCATGATGGTCAGTGTCACCCAATACCCCATTGGTAAATTGGTAATGTTGTATAATATTACGCCTACAGTTAGACTTACAGCAATACGGAGAGCATGGCGAAAGATTGCTGAGTCTAAGGTGAGGTTTTCTTTGAGTAAATTTAAGAGCGATCGCTGTTCGTCTGCAACTAAAAGAAGTCTATCTACATCACGTTGACTCATCTTGCTACGATCGGCCAGAGATTTAGCTGTCTGAGCCGTATATTGCAATTGCTTGATCAGCTTTTCGATCATCAACACCAGGTTACTGAGAGCAACCAGAGTTGTATAATCTGTCTCACTCCCGGCAATTGCTTTTCTTTGCAGACTTTCTTGTTCTTTAAGTGCCTCATAGATGCGGTTGAGATTTCCCAGATCGATGCTGCTAGGCTTGCCAGATATGGCTTTCGCTATGGCTTGAAGAATGACTGATATTTGTGCAAGTGCATCGTCTACTAATTGCTGGACTGCGTGATATTGCTGTTGTTGGAAGTGAGTTTCTAGTAATTCTGTTAAGGCAATAACTGAGCCAAGCAAGCGATCGCCATCCTGAATTAGCACCAATAACTGCTCATTCATCCAACTCCGAGCCGACTGTCCAATCCGTAATGTACCTAAAGTAGTGCGTGCTGTCTCTAATGCCTGTCTAATTTCGAGAATATTTTCAGTTTTTGCTACTTTACCTACAAATGCCTGAATGTAGTTGGTGATACCACTGAAACAAGAAGCCACAGCTATCCGTAGTGGATCATAAGGTTTAAAAGGCCACATTACTAAAGAAAGTAGCATCGCCCATCCACCTGCAATTAGACATAGCAGCGATCGCATGAGTGCGACTTCCAAGTTTCCTGGCTGTGCGATCGTGGAAATAAATGATATCCCTACCACCAGACCGACATTTGCACCAGCATTACCGTACAGCGATGCCAAACCAGAAGCAAGTCCCCAGAGAAATGTTAGCACCACAGTTAGGGCTGGAACTTTCGCAACTAAAGTACCTACAAATACTGAAACAGCTATTCCCAAAGTAGCCGCCACCATCGCCCTAGCTTTGATCCGGTAAGGGCCACCAACATTCGCTAAGTTGACAAAGTAAGCTATTAAACCAACAAATAACCCGCTTTCCCTTTGGTTGATTAGTTGCCCAATTAGCATGGGAACCCCCAACGCTAACGCAGCTCGCAAACCGTTGGATATTGCTGGTTTTCCTGGCTCTGACTGGATCAGAAATCTGAGGAAATTACTTCGATTCAACTGCATGGTTTTTGTTAACAAAACAAAACTTTTATCTGGATTTTCTTGATATTCTTATATATATAGCCGTCCTGGAAGCGATAAGATCAAAAATAAATTCATGTTGTGTTTATGGCAACCCAACTCAGTGAAGCCAAATCCCAAACTGAACTGGTAATCTCTTGGGAAGCCTTGCCCAAGGATTTTCAACTAGAGGATGAACCAGTGGAGAATACCGGTCAGCCACTTTTGGCTGGTGCTTTGCGTGAAAGCCTAGAAATCAGTGGATTCATCCAACCCCAGATGTTGATAGCTTCAAACTTTGGTCTTTGTGCGACAATCAACGGGCAATTTATTGCCAAAGCACCTGACTGGCTTTATGTCCCATCGGTTAATCAAGTTTTGGGCAATCGCAAAAGTTATACACCCAATTTAGAAGGAAATATCCCAGCGATCGCCATCGAATTTTTATCCCACGCTGAGGGTGGAGAATATTCGGTAAAGCGAACTTATCCACCAGGAAAATGGTTTTTCTACGAGCAAATTTTGCAGATTCCCATCTACATAATTTTTGAACCAGATGGCGGTTTATTAGAATATTATCAACTGGAAAATAAACGCTATGAGTTAAAGCTACCTGACGAAAATGGTCGTCATTGGATTGATGTAATGGGCTTATTTTTGGGAACTTGGCAAGGAACAAAAGAAGCTCACACTGGTTATTGGTTGCGCTGGTGGGATCAAGCTGGTAATTTATTACCGTGGGCTGTGGAACAGATTGAACAAGAACGTCAACGCGCCGAACAAGAACACCAACGCGCTGAACAAGAACGCCAGCAAAAAGAACGACTGATTGCTTATTTACAATCTCAGGGTATTGACCCAAATAATTTGCCGCCGTTCGAGTAGAAACTAAAAACCGCGTTTCGGAAATTAAGTAACGCCGTGTGCAACTTCTCTCAAACCTAACCCCCAACCCTTCCCTAAAAGGGTTGGCTACGGTGTACACACAAGTTATCGAATCACTACTACCAGCCCTCGAATTACCCCACCCTAACCCTCCCCTTGCAAAGGGGAGGGAACTAGATTTTCCGGTTTCCCCCCTTACCAAGGGGGGATTAAGGGGGGTAAAACCCGGATTTGAAAGTAACATCCTATTTGTGTGTACACCGTAGTAAAAGGGTTGGGGAGCAAGAATCAAGCAGTCACAATATAAGGCGAGTCGATCGCTGCTACACGATTAGCATCTACCAAGGCTTGGTATACCATCACCGCTACCTCAGCGCGTGTAGCATCGCGGGTAGGATTAAGTTGTTTGAGATTCGGGTGATTGACGATAATCTCCTTTTGAGTAGCCTTGATTACTTCATCCTTGGCATATTCGGGAATCTTTGCTTGGTCATCGAAAGTTTTGATGGCGGTTGCACTATCAGCAGATAACCCCAATCCATTCACTAGGGAGACAATCACTTGCACGCGCTGGATATTTTTGTTGGGGCTGAAGCTATTGTCAGGAAAACCAGAGAGAAATGAACCTTGATATGCTTGCTGAATTACTTTGGATGCCCAAAAGTCTGCTGGTACATCTTTGAATTTGATCGCGGGGCGGTTTGGCGATGGGTTGAAAGCTTTTACCAGTAATGCGGCGTATTGCGCCCGTGTCATTGTCGCATCTGGTCTAAATGTGCGATCGGGAAAACCATTAACTATCCCTAATTTGACTAATTCCCGAATAAACTCACCTGCCCAATGATTACTAATATCAGTTAATTCGATAGTAGGCGTAGGTGTGGGTATTGGTGTAGGCGTGGGCGTAGGTATTGGTGTAGGCGTGGGCGTGGGTATCGGTGTAGGCGTGGGCGTAGGTATTGGTGTAGGCGTGGGCGTGGGTATCGGTGTCGGCGTGGGCGTAGGCGTGGGTGTCGGAACCGAACTATCTGCAAACTCTACATTTCCTGTGACTTTAGACGCATCTATTTTATTTCCCACGGAAACCAGCTTGTTGGAACTGGCATTTTGCAAATCAAATTTACCGTTATTGCGTAGAGTATTGCCGCCTGGGTTATTGGTACTGCCGATATCTGGTAGGGCAGTTGCAATCACTGTGATCCCATCGTCGGTATTATTTTCACTGACATTATTACGCAATACCGGACGAGCATTACCAGAGATGATAATCCCAGAACGGTTTTCAGAAATTTTGTTATCTATAAGTGTGGGTGATGCAGTATCACTAATGGCAATACCAAAACCTGTTTTGAAGCAAGTGTTACCTTGAATTTGACCAATGGAATTTTTAGCGATCGCAATTCCATTGGCTGCATTCTGACTGAACACATTACTTAGAATAACTGGGTTAGCCTCGCCTGTAGCAAATACTCCCTCCCGTTTACAGTTGGTGAAGGTGCTATTAGCAACAGTAGGGGCAGTTGATTCAATCCATACACCACTACCACGGCTAGCCAGATTTGTGACAGTGACCCCCCGGAGTTCGGCTTTATCCAGCAACACAAATGTGACATTCTGACCAGCAAAAGTACGGCTTAGGTAGTTACCACTTCCTTCAATCAAAATGCGATCGCCTTTGTTTGCTTCATCACCCACCACTATCACCCCAGATGGAATAGTTAGCGGAAAGACTTCACCGCTAGCAGCATTATAATTTCCATCTGCCAGTTGAATCTTAGTGTTATCTGTAGCTACCTTGAGGGCTTGGGTAATAGTTTTGAAAGGGGCTTGTTGGCTACCAAGGTTGGTATCGCTGCCTGTTACTGGATTTACGTAAAAAGTTTTAGCCATATTTATACTTTAAAAAACACATAGCTATCCTAGCGCTAACCATGAAAGTGGGTAGCGGTTGATGCATTAAATAACTTAAAGTACTTTTGAGTCCCAAGTTAAAAAATTACGTAAATGCTTTTGGTTTCACTAGTACTCCACTAACCTAAAATTGCTGGGAGTCAGGAAGCAGAGGTAGAGTTTCTGACTAATGACTAATGACTAATGACTTATGAATCAAGATTTAACACAACAGTGGTTGACGGAAATCCAGGTACTCAAAGAGCAGATGGCGGGACTTCAACACGATCGCAATGCTGCTTGGGAAAGTGCCCAAAAATGGCGTCAGCTTTATAACACAGAAGCAGAACAACGCCGCACAGATGCCCAACTGTCCCAACAGGCGATCGCATCCCTGAAGGCAGATATGCATAAACTCCAGGGTCTTGAGGTCGAGACTCTGGCTACTGGGACACCAGTAACAGCAAACCAACAAGAAATAGAACAACTAAAATCTGTGGAGGATTTGCAAGCTAAACTAATCGCCGTGATCAAAGAACGCGATCGCCTTTTGCAAGCTTTGAAAACTGAGCAGGATAACCACGCCCAAACCCGCAATAACCTAACTACTGCCTTGGGTGATGCTATTGATAGCTTGACACGGGAACGAGCCGCAGGAGAAAAAGACCCAAGAGGACAAGGCGACAAGGAGATGGGGGGACAAGGGGCTAGCTAATACCGTTTCACTTTAATAATAATGATACAAATACGTTGGTAGGGGCATAGCAATGCTGTGCCCTTACGAGAAATCTATATCTCTTGCGTAAGTCCTATTCTGGTTTCAGGAAAGTCCAGGTGTTCAAAAATGGCAATTTACCGATGCTGCTATCTTTTTCTGAGATGAGTGCAAGATGCCATTAATCTCTCTATCGACTTGCTATCCACGGCTTGGGAGAAATAATATCCCTGTGCGTACTTGCATTTCATCGCTCTAAGTTGTGTCATCTGTTCCCCGGTTTCTACGCCCTCCGCTATTACATCTTTATTTAGACTTTGGGCTAGACTGATGATCGCCTGAATAATCTCTAAGTTTTCTCCATTAGCACTCATCTTGGTAATAAAAGAACGATCAATTTTCAAGGCAGTACTTGGAAAACGGTGCAGGTAACTCAAAGATGAATAGCCTGTGCCAAAATCATCTAAGTGTAATTCAATATTCATCTCTTGCAGTTGCAAAATCATAAAAGTTGCGAATTGAATATTTGCCATAAGTACGCTTTCGGTAATCTCCAGTTTTAAATTGCTGCCTTCGAGTCCAGTCTCTTGGATAATTTGCTTAATTCGTTCAATCAGCGCAGGTTCTGAAAACTGTTTAGTGGAAAGATTTACACTGATTGTCAAGGGTGGGTCAGCAGGAAATTGTATTTGCCAAGCGTGCATCTGACGACAAGCCTCGCGGAGTACCCAATAACCAATAGGGATAATCAGCCCAGTTTCTTCTGCCAGTGGAATAAAATTGTCTGGAAAAACTAATCCCTGTTGCGGGTGCTGCCAACGAATCAGAGCCTCGAAGCCAATAATCTTGTAAGTTTCTAACAAAACAATTGGCTGGTAGTAAATCTGAAACTCCTGACGTTCAACTGCCCGTCGTAGATCCATCTCTAACTCTAATAGCTTCGTTACTTGGGTGTACATGGTTGACTCAAATATCTTATGGCATCCTTTACCCGATCTTTTAGCCTGATACATTGCAATGTCAGCATCGCGTAGGAGTTCCTCCGGTAGGTTGTAACTAGGATTGCTCAGGGCGATGCCAATGCTGACGGTGGTAAATACCTCATTCCCACTGATTTTGAACGCAGATTTCAGAGCTTGGTGTATCCGCTCCACTACGCTTGTTATGTCATTAATGTTCTTGAGATCATCAAGCAAAATTGTAAACTCATCTCCCCCTAGACGGGCAACTGTGTCTCCACCACGCAGGCACTTTTCCAATATGCGAGCAAGTGCAGTTAATAGTTGATCACCAATCAGATGACCGAGACTATCGTTGACTACTTTAAAGCGATCTAGGTCTATAAAGAGAACAGCGAATGTATAGTCCACACGTCGTTTTGCCGACATGATCGCACGTTCTAGGCGTTGCAGAAATAAAGCGCGGTTTGGCAGACCGGTTAGTAGATCGTGAAAGGCATTATAAATTAATTGCTCCTGGGCAATTTTTAGAGGAGTAATGTTGCGAGCGATACTCAAAACAAAATATACTGAACCATCACTAGCCAATTCCGGCACAAGACGGGTATGGTAATGTTTTGTTTCCCAAGCGATCGCTAAACTGCATTCAAAGTCCACCTCTTGCTTAGTTTGGAAAACTTGCTGGAAGTGATGATCACATATCTGGCAAAATTCTAACGGCAGATTTAACTCTACGTTTGTTTTGCCGACAAATGTTTCGGCTGATATTCCTGTAACTTTTTCAATAGCTGGATTAACGTAAACGTAGCGTAATTGAGTGTTAAATCTGGAAATAATATCAGGTGCATTTTCAACTAGTGCTTGGAATTCTTGCTCACGACGCCCTAGTGTCTCCAATATCTGCTTACGCTCGGTGATATCCCGAAAGACCAAAACTGCACCTGTAATGTTACCATCGTCATCTTTAATCGGTGCAATACTATCATCAATTGGTATTTCTGTACCGTTTTTAGCAATAAGTATCGTTTCTTCTGGTAAATGGACAGTAACGCCAGACTCAAGGACTTGTCTTATAAGACTTTCAATTTTTATCCGAGTCTTTTCATGAACAATATTGAATACTTCTGTTGCTTCTTTACCAAAGGCATCTGAATATTTCCAACCCGTCATTACCTCCGCAACAGGATTCATAAAAGTCACTGTTCCTAATGCGTCGCTAGTAATCACCCCATCCCCAATACTTTTAAGTACGGTAGTCAGCCATTGTTCACTTTGTTTTAATTTTGTTTCCATCCGATGTTTGGATAGGGTAATTTCAATATTAAACTTTAATTCTTTTTCTTTAAAAGGTTTGATAATGTAGCCAAACGCATTAGTTACTTTTGCACGTTCTAATGTTTTTTCATCGGCATCAACAGTGAGATAAATTACTGGAATATCAAAATTATTATGAATTATCTGGGCAGCCTCCACACCGTCCATCTTTCCCTTGAGGATAATATCCATTAAAACTAAATCTACAGAATTATCTGCTGCTTTCTCAATTGCTTCTTCTCCAGAATCG
>Ga0123337_10003229_pt1 | contig 17626 bp, 13 predicted proteins | sample frozenSSSSmetaG_FD_89792 | JGI IMG/M metagenome (GOLD analysis project Ga0123337, IMG submission 89792) | Glacier valley bacterial and archeal communities from Borup Fiord, Nunavut, Canada, to study Microbial Dark Matter (Phase II) -... | ecosystem: Environmental > Aquatic > Freshwater > Ice >... | reverse complement strand
GTCGCGACCGGGCGCGTTGCGCCGGCCTCGCCGAGCGAGACCGCGCCGACGCGGTCGACGACAAGGGCCACGCCGGGCAACTGCGCCGCGGCCGGCAGCACCGCCGCGGCGGCCAGGCCGATGGCGATGTCGACGACGACGACGACGACGACGCTGGCGAAGATCCGTTCTCGAAGTCCCATCGTGCCCGATCGTGTGCCGGCGAATTCTCACCGATCGTGGCGACCGAGCACGTGCCGCTCACCGGGATGAGGGGCCGTCGCGCACGAAGGCGCGCTCGATAATGCGCGGTCGTCCCGATCCCAGGAGCCTTCCGTGTCCATTTGCCTGCTGCGCCGCATCACGGCTGGTCTCGTCGTCGCGGCGCTGCACGCCGGCGTGTGCGCCCAGTCGTCGGGCGACAGCGACGAGGCGCCTCCCGAAGTCAGCGCCAAGGAGCGCAGCGCCGCCGCCATCGCCGCGCTCGACGCACGCTCGGTGGCCGTGCACCAGCAGCTCGCGACGGTCACCGATCCGAACGAGCGCTTTCGCCTGCTCTTCGAGCTCTCCGAAGCGTTCCATCGCGCCGGTCGCATCCCCGAGTCGCTCAAGGTCAGCGACGAGATCGTCGAGGACAAGCTGATCGGGCCGGGTCGCCGGTCGCTCCGAGCATCGGCCATGGCGCTCAACATGTCGCTCGCCGGCGACTACGCGAAGAGCCAGCGGTACGTCAACCGCGCCAAGTCGCTGGCGCGCGAGACCTCGCCTGCCGAGCTCGAGGAGCTGCCGCGCGAGCCGTCGTTCTCCTTCCTCCATGCCGAGGCCGAGATCTACCGACGCTCGGAGAACCGCCACGACCTCGCGCTGGCGAAGACGCGCGAGACTGCCGAGCTCGCCTGGGCCAGCTTCAACGACTCCTCGCTCAGCGAGAAGCGGCGCCAGGCGGCGGCGTCGGAGCTGCTGAGCAACGTCAACGTTCACGTGCGCCTGCTGGTGCAGAACAACCGTCGCGACGAGGCGATGAGCTACATCACCGAGATCCGCGAGCGGATCGCGACGCTGCCCGACCTGAAGGCGTCGGCCTACCAGATGGCGTCGATCGACGAGGCGCTGGCGATCGCGCTCTCGTCGCAGGACGACTACGACGCCGCGCTCGTCGCGATCGACTCTGCCGTCGCTCGCCACACGCGCCTGAAGACGCCGGAGTTCGATGTCAACTACGGCCTGGCGATGCGCATGCGGTTGATGATCACGCTGGCGCTCGGCCGGATCGGCGACTACGGGCGCGACGCCGACGCGCTCACTCGCGGCCGCGGCGGCAGTCCGATCCTGGCCGGCAGCTTCCCGCCCGAGGAGTCCGACTCGCTTGCCTTCGCGTCGCGCGGCCAGTGGAGCGAGGCCGCGACGCGCATCGGCAGCCATCTCGATCGCGACGCGCGCCGGATCGGCACCGAGAGCCCGTTCTACAAGTACCGGGCGGCGATGCTGCTGCTCTATCTCATCAACGATCCGGCGCGGCCCGACGCACAGCCCGACATCGAGCGCTTCGTCGCCGCGCTCGCCAACGACGACGGCGACTGGGCCGACGCCAGCTACCGCGGCTCGTACGTCGAGGACGGCGCGCTCTCGTCGTCGCTCGGCAAGCTGATCCCGGCCGGTGGGCGCGCCTCCGACTCGGCCGTCGCACTCGCCTTCCGCATCTCCGAGCTGCTGCGCAGCAGCTCGTCGCAGGGCGCGCTCGCCGACGGCGCGTCGCGGCTGGCCGCGAGCAACCCGAAGCTGCGCGGCCTGATCGAGCAGGAGCAGGCGCTGCGCTTCGATCGCAACGCGAGCCGGCGCACATTCTCGATCGCCGTGAACCGTCTCGAGCGCGCGCGCGCGCCCGACAGCGGCGACGAGGCGATCGCCAAGCGGCGCGAGGTCGAGGTCGCCGACAGGGGCAAGGCGGTCGAGGCAAACAACGCCAAGCTGAAGCAGCTCCGGCGCGAGATCTCGGCGCAGTTCCCGGTCTATCGCGAGCTGGTCAGCCCGAGCGTGCCGAGTGCAGCCAAGCTCGGCGCGGTGCTCAAGCCCGGCGAGGTCTACCTGAACCTCTACAGCGGCGCGACCGCCGGCTACGCCTTCGTCGTCCAGCCCGGCGGCAAGCTCAGCGCGACCCGGCTCGACATCACGCGGGCGAAGACGAAGAGCCTGATCGCGACGCTGCGCCGTCCGTTCGACGCCTCGACGCCGCCCGAGCGCGCAGGCGATCTCGGCGGCTTCGATCTCGCCGCCAGCCGCGAGCTCTACGCCGCCTGGCTGGCGCCGGTCAAGGATCAGCTGCAGGGCGCGACCACGGTCTACATCTCCGCCGGCGGACCGCTCGCCAGCCTGCCGTGGTCGGTGCTCGTCACCCAGCCCGCGAAGACGCTCGCCGAAGCATCGTGGTGGGTGAGCCAGATCTCGCCGGTGCAGATGCCGAGTGCGTCGTCGCTGGTGCTCGCGCGCACGCACGCGGGTCAGCGCGCGAAGCGTCCGTTCTTTGCCTTCGCCGATCCGAGCTTCGACGGCCGCGAGGTCGCGCCCGCAACCGCCGGCACAACGCGCGGCGTGCGCGCGTCGGCGCTGGCGCCGAACACCGCGCCGCAAGGAGCGGAATACAAGAGCCTCAACCGCCTGCCCGAGACCTTCGACGAAGCGCGCGCCATCGGCGCCTCGCTCGACGCCGGCGACGACAGCGTGATTCGAGGCCAGGCCGCGTCGCGCAGCCGGGTGATGAAGGAGAACCTGTCGGACGTGCGCGTCGTCGAGTTCGCGACCCACGGCCTGTTGCCGGGCGAGCTGCCGGGCATGCTGCGCGCCGGCCTGGCGCTGGCCTACGAAGGCCAGGGCACGCGCGACTCGGTGCTCACCATCGACGACATCGTCGGCCTGCGTCTCAACGCCGACTGGGTGATCCTCTCGGCGTGCAACACGGGCCTGGCGAGCGGCACGGCGGGCGACTCGATGTCGTCGCTCGCGCGCGGCTTCTTCGCCGCCGGCACGCGCACGGTGCTGGCGACGCAATGGGCGGTGGAGTCGCATTCGGCGAAGGAGTTGACCGTCGGGCTCTTCAAGAGCCTCGGCGCCGATCCGGCTTCGTCGAAGGCCGATGCCTTGTCGAAGACGCAGCGCGAGATGATCGCCGGCAAGTACGGCGCGCTCTACAAGCACCCGTACTTCTGGGCGCCGTTCTTCATCTCGGGCGACGCGGCGCGCTGATCCCGGAAGAGGCGTTCGAAGCGCGAAACCGGGCGATTCCTACGGCGCCGTCACGGCGTCGTGGATCGCCTTGGCGATCACCTTGTCCTCCAGGTACTGGACGATGCCGTGCTTGTTGTCGCTGCCGTTGGCGACGCCGCTGTAATTCGTGACCGCCGGGCCGCCGCGATACACGGTCGGCGCGATCTCGTAGAGCGCAACCGTGTCCTGCGGGTCGCGCGCGTTGAACCACCGGCCGACGCCTTCCGGTGCCTTCCTCGGAGACGTGTCCGACGGCAGCCGCGACCAGATCGACTCGATGCCGAGCGGCGAGCCGATCGTGATCAGCGCCTTGATGTTCGTGCGCGGCGAGCGGTTCATGAGCAGGTTGTAGGCGACGATGGTGCCGAGCGAATGCGAGACGACGACACAGGGCTCGTCGCGCGGGATCGCGGCGTCGACGATGGCGTCGATCTGCAGGCGCAGCCCCTTCTTCGTCAGGTAGTACCAGACGTCGCGCGTGAAGAGTTCGATCGACGACTGGCCGATGTGCGGCAGCTTGTCGAGCAGGCGCAGGGCCGCGAGCACCGCCTTCCAGTTCTGGATGTCGCGCTCGACCACGGTCTCGCCCGACTCCGCGGCGATGCGGTCGAGCGTGATGCCCTGGGCCGCAGCCATCTCGAAAATCATCTTCTGGGTGAACTCCTGCTCTTCGGCCGGCGGCGCCGATGCGTCGGCGCCGCGATCGACGAGCGTCTTGAACGCGGCGCGGCCGGCTTCGTCGGTGAGCTGGAAGAGCAGGTTGCCGTAGTACGGCAGGACCGCGCTTGCGGTCGCGAGCTCGGGCAGGGATGCGAGACCGGCGGCCGCGACGCCGCGGATCGCCGCCTGCAGCCACACGTCCTGCAGCTCGGCCTGGACCTTGTTCTCCTGCGAGCGTCCGTGGATGAACACGATCTTCATTGCAGCTCTCCTTCTTCGAAGGCATCGAGCAGCGGCCCGATATCCTGGTGGCGAAACGTCGTCCACTCGGCATTGAGCCGGTAGCGGCCGGCGGCCGTGATGGCAGGGTGCAGAGCGTGCTCGCCGAGATAGGACGACAGCACGCTCCAGCCGAGCGTCATCATCGGGCAGAACGGCGCGATGCCGGGCACGCGGCGGGCGTCCGCCGGCGTCATCCTGCCTGCGAGCAGCGCGACGTCGAATGGAACCGGCGCGGGCACCAGTCCGCTCTTCGGATCGAGGGACGGATAGTCGCGGAACCACTTGTCGACGGACCGCGCGCCCTCGTCGTTGCCCGACAGCGCGTAAGCGTAGGCCGCGTAGATGCCGAGCGTCGGATCGGCGCGCTTGCTCTGGCGCATGAAGCTGCCGTACGACGCGCCGTCGTCGCGCGCCAGCCGCTGGAGCTTGCCCGACGCCGACAGGGCCGCCGCGAGCGCGCGCCGGGACGCGAACTCGGCGCGCTCGGCATCGGTCTCGTGCAGGTCGGCGCGCAGCTGCGCCGAAACCTCGAACGACAGCGACGCGGCCAGTCCGTCGCGCAGATGCAGCGTGCCGATGTAGCCCGGCAGGATCGGCAGGATGCAGACCGTTCCGCCCGCGAAGAAGAGCGCCACCGATCCGCGCTGCACCTTGTCGCCTGCCTGGAACGGCGCAGGATAGAGGCGCACGTCGTTGCCCGGCGTGCCTTCCTCGGTCTCCACCAGCTCGCCGCTCTTGCCGCCCGAGAGCAGCACCTTCTCGACCGTGCCGCCGAGGACGCTGTAGCCGGTGCGCGTCTCGAACTTCTGCCGGCCATGCTCGCTGCCGAGGTAGGCCGCGACCTCGCGCGCCAGGCCGGCGTCGCGCGACAGCCCCGCGCCCGGGCGCTTCGGATCGAGGATCGTCGCGTTGACAACGGCGCTCACGTCGTCGAGCGCGGTCTTGCGCCGTTGCACGTCGCGCGTCGTCGCTAGCCGCGCCGGATCGTCGTCGCGCTTCCCGGCGACGATGCCGCGCAGTGCCGGCCCGGATCGCGTCGTCGGCGGCGCCGCGACCGCGTAGGCGAAGAACTTCGGCTCGTGCGAGGTGACGTTGAAGTCGGGCGCCTGGTCGAACGACGGCGTCTGCATCGACGCGCGCAGCGGCACCTCGACGCCGAGGCAATCCTCGAGCTTCCACGCCGGCACGACCGCGACGCCGGGATCCAGGCCCGGCCAGACCGTGAGCACCGACGCCGGCGGGTTGGCGAGCACGTCGAGCAGGACCTCGGTGAAGAAGCCCTTGCCGTCGAACTCCTTGGCGGTCTGCGACGGCTCGGTCGCGTAGAAGACGTCGACCTTCGACTTGCGTGCGCCGACCACCGGGCCGCGGTCGAGCGCCGGCTTGCCGTCGACTTGGCTGAGACTCGCGGTGGGTGCGACGGCGTTGCGGCAGGCGTCGGAGATGACGACGACGTGGGGAACGCCCGAGTAGTACGCGTTCGCCAGGGTCGGCGCGATCGCGATCGCCTCGTCCTTGTAGGCATCGATGTCCGAGAGCAGAACCTGCTCGTCGCCGCCGGCCTTGACGATGCCGTGGCCGGCGAAATAGAGGATCAGCAGGTCGAGGTCGCCGCGCTTGACCAGCGACCGCACGGCGTCCTGCACCTGGCGCGCCGAGACCTTCGCGCCGTTGGCATCGGTGAGCTCCGCGATGTCCGACGCGACCCCGAACACCGACTGCGAGCGCAGCCACGCGGCCATTTTCGACGCCCCGGAAGCCGCGCCCGCGAGCCGGGTCAGCACGCCCGTGTTGTCGATGCCCACCGCCACCATCCCGACGTTTCGGGTCGTCGCCATCGCTCTCCCTTCGGCATCGCATCCGTGCGCGCCGGACCGGGATACTGCTTGAAATGTCGGCGGCCGAACAGGGCCCGAACACCGTCTCGCTCGTACCGCGTCCGCTGCCTTGGGGGCGAATCGCGTCAGCGGTACCTGTTCGCCGCGGCGCGCTCGAACGTCATCTCGTAGACGTAGCGGTTCTCCGGATGCACCGTGCGACTGGCCTGCAGCAGCTCGCCGCCGGCCGCGAGATAGCGGCGGCGCAGCAGCAGCGCCGGGCTGTCGGCGTCGACCGCCAGCGCCTTCGCCATGTGCCTGGGCACGCGCCCCGCGGAGATCTGCACCTCGACGCGCGCGATCGAGACGTCGAACATCCCCTCGATCTGCTCGTGGATGGGCTTGGTGTCGACGTCGCGCGACTTCATCACGCGGGCGAAGCGCGGCTGGATGTAGATGTCGACCCAGCAGAGCGGCGCGGCGGCGCCGTCGAGCGTGCGCAGCGCACTGACGCGGTACCAGGGCGTGCCGGGAGCGCAGCCGAGGCTCTCGGCGAGCGCCTCGTCGGCGACGGCCTGGCCCTGTTCGATGCGTCGGCGTTGCACGCCTGCCGGGTAGTTGAACCACTGGTCGAAATCGGTGACGGAGTGGGCGAAGACGCTGCGCCGGCCATTGCTGACGACGGTCGAGCCGGTGCCGGCGCGGCGGACGATGAGGCCGTTCTGCGACAGCACGCGCAAGGCCTCGCGCACGGTGTGCCGGCCGACGTCGAGGCGCGCGCCGAACTCGGCTTCCGTCGGCAAGAGCCCGCCGACCGGGAAGACGCCGCCCTCGATGTCGCGCGCGATCTGCTCGGCGATCTGCTTGTAGAGCGCACCGCCCGGTCGGCGTCCGCGCGGCCGGGGCGCGGGCGCGACGGCGGCGCGTTGCGCACGCTTGGTCGTCGTGCTCACGCGAGCAGGCGCGCGGCCGCTGCGAGGCGCTGTTCGTACGCCGCGCGCGTCGCGGCGGCGCTCTCGGGCGTCCACGGAAAGAAGCCCGCGCCGGACTTCATGCCGATCCGCCCTTCGGCGACGAGGCGCTCGAGGCAGGCCGGTACCACGGTCGTGTTCGACAGGGTCGGATAGATCTCGCGCGTCGCCTGGATCGACGAGTCCCAGCCCGAGATCTCCTTCTGCATCACCGGCCCGATCGCGGCATAGCGAAAGCCGAAGCTGTAGCGGACGGCGACGTCGATGTCTTCGGGCGAGGCGATGCCGCTGTCGATCAGCGACAGCACCTCGCGCATCAGCGCGTGCTGGATGCGGTTGGCGAGAAAGCCCGCGATGTCCTTCTTGACCAGGACCGGCTTCTTGCCGATCGCCGCGAGGCGGTCGCAGACCGCCTGCGCCAACGCCGCGTCCGAGTCGGCGCCGAGCACGACCTCGACCAGCGGCACCAGGTGCGCCGGCATGAAGTAGTGGGTGTTGAACATCCGCGAGCGCGTCGCCAGGCCTTCAGCAATCCGCGAGATCCCATAGCTCGAGCTGTTGCTGCCGATCGGCACGCCAGCGGGCACGCGCGCGTCGAGCCACGCGAAGAGCGCCTGCTTGAGGGCGAGGTCTTCGCGGATCGACTCGATCACGAGCGAGACGCCGGACCAGTCGGTGAACGACTCGGCCGTCTGCACCGAGAGCGCGCCCGGTGCGTGGCCGGTCGCGAGGCTCGCAGCTGTCGCGAGCACGCGCTGGCGGACGGCGCCGTCGCCGTTGTCGTGGCGGGCGAGCAGCACGGTGTCGACACCGTGCGCGACGAAGCCGGCGGCGATGCCGGTGCCCATCAGGCCGGTGCCGACGATCACCACCCGGCTCGCGTCTTTGTCCATATATTCGAAGCGTTTTCCCTCACTTGAAAGCCTAGCAAGCCACCTCATTAATATCCGTATATTCAGATCGCTTGTCAATTCGCAGGACACCGCCCGTGCCGAAGATCGCATCCGTCAGCGTCGCCGTGGCGCGGGTCCCGCTGGACCGGCCCACGTCGTTTTCCACCCGCACCGTGAGCGAGCGGCACTTCTGCCTCGTCAAGGTCCGCAGTGTCGAGGGCGTCGAGGGGATCGGCTTCTGCTACGTCGGCAGCGGCGCGGGCGGGATCGCGAAGGTCGCGGTCGAGCAGTTGCTCGCGCCAGTGCTGCTCGGGCAGGACTCGCTGCGCAGCGAGGGCCTCTGGAGCGAGATGTACCGCGAGGCCTTGCTGCAAGGCCGCGCCGGCAGCGTGATGCGCGCCATCTCGATCCTCGACACGGCGATCTGGGACCTCAACGCGCGCAGCGCGAAGCTGCCGCTGCACGACTATCTCGGCTGCATGAATCGCGAGAAGGTGATGGCGTATGCGAGCGGCGGCTACTACGTCGACGGCAAGACGCCGGCCGACCTCGGCCGCGAGATGGCGGGCTACGTCGCTCTCGGCTTCAAGGCGGTGAAGATGAAGACCGGGCGCTTGTCGCCGGCGGAAGAAGAGACGCGCGTCGCCGCGGCGCGCGCTGCGATCGGCCCCGACATCGTGCTGATGCTCGACGTCAACAACGGCTGGGCCGATCTGCCGACGGCCCTCGAGTACACGCGACGCTTCGAGGCCCACGATCCTTACTGGCTGGAGGAGCCGTTCCTGCCCGATGCGATCGACCTGCACGCGCGGCTCGCCAAGCTCACGTCGATGACGATCGCAACCGGCGAGATCGAGACTGGCCGCTGGCGCTTCCGCGAGCTGGTCGCTGCCGGCGGCGCCGAGATCCTGCAGGCGGACGCGGCGGTGTGCGGCGGCATCTCGGAGTGGCGCCGGATCGCGGCCCATGCCGACAGCTGCGGCGTCACGGTCAGCCCGCACTGGTTCCACGATCTGCACGCGCCGCTCGTCGCCGCCACGCCGAACGCGCGCTACGTCGAGTTCTTCACCGACGATCAGGTGCTCAACTTCCGGCGCCTGATCGACCGCCAGCTCGAGCACGAGGACGGTTTCGTGATGCTGCACCAGACGCCGGGTCTCGGCTTCGGCTTCGACGAGGCCGCGGTGACGCGCTACGGCGGCGTGTCACCGTGGACGACGATCACGGCGGGCCGGTGAGGTGAGCGGATCGTCGACCGCGCCGGTGCGCGCCGAGGCGCTGAGCGCCTTCATCGCGCGCGCATTCGTCGCCGCCGGCATGCCCGACGCCGACGCGACGACGGTCGCGGCCCTGATGACCGAGGCCGAGCTGCAGGGCTCGGACGGTCACGGTGCGATCCGCCTCGCGCCCTACCTGAAGCGGATCAAGGCCGGCGGCATCAACCTCACGCCCGATATCCGCATCGTCGAGGAGCGCGCCGCGACTGCGCTGATCGACGGCGACAACGGCATGGGCCACCTCGTGATGTCGCGCGCCGCGCAGATCGCCGGCGACAAGGCCAGGCTCGCCGGTATCGGCTGGGCCGGCGCGCGCTTCAGCAACCACGCGGGGCCCGCGTCTCTCTACGCGCGCATGGCCTTGCCGCGCGACATGATCGGCCTCTACTTCGCGGTCGGCAACGCCAACCATCTGCCGCCGTGGGGCGGGCTCGACATGCTGCTGTCGACCAATCCGATCGCCGTCGCCGTGCCCGCAGGCGACGAGGCGCCGGTCGTGCTCGACATGGCGACGACCGTCGCCGCCTACGGCAAGGTCAAGGCCAAGGCGCAGCGCGGCGAGCAGATGCCCGAGGGCTGGATGATCGATCGGCAGGGCCGGCCGCTGCTCGACCCGAAGCGTGCCGAAGAAGGCTTCCTGCTGCCGATCGGCGGCTACAAGGGCTACGGCCTCTCGCTCATCGTCGGCCTGCTCGCCGGCACGCTCAACGGCGCGGCGATGGGAAAGGCCGTGCTCGACTTCAACCATGACTTCGAGACGACGACCAACACCGGCCAGGCGGTGGCGATGATCGACCTCGCCGCGTTCGGCGATCCGGCGGCGTTCAAGCAGCGCGTCGACGTGCTCGTTCGCGACCTGCGCGCGAGCGAGCGCATGCCGGCGATCGACCGCATCTGGCTGCCGGGCGAGCAGAGTCACGCGAAGCGGAGCGCGCACGAGCGCGACGGCATCCCGATCGCGGCTGCGCTGCGCGCCGCGCTCGATGGCGTCGCCGCCGATCTCGGCATCGCGCCGCTGGCGTGATCGGACGCGAAGAGAACCGCAAGTCCAACGACCGAAAAGGCATTACCTCCATGTTCATGATCCGATCGCGCGTTGTCGTCAGCCTCGCCACTCTCGCGACCGCTGCGCTGCTGCTGCCGGCGATGGCGCCGGCACAGAGCGCCTATCCGAACAAGCCGATCCACCTCGTCGTGCCGCTCGCCGCGGGCAGCGCCGTCGACGTCGCGGCGCGCATCGTCGCGCAGCAGATGTCGATCTCGATGGGCCAGTCGATCGTGATCGAGAACCTGCCGGGCGCCGCCGGGGTCGTCGGCGCCGACCGCGTCGCCAAAGCTGCGCCCGACGGCTACACGATCGGCGGCTTCAACGCCAGCATCATGACGATGGTGCCGGCCCTGCAGGCGAAGATGCCGTGGAACATCGTGCGCGACTTCGCGCCGGTGTCGCTGGTCGCGACGGTGGAGTGGGGCATGGTGATGAGCCCGTCGGCGGCCTTCAGCACGCCGGCCGGATTGATCGCGGCGGCGAAGGCGGCGCCCGGCAAGATCGACTACGGCTCGGGCGGCATCGGCAGCCCGCAGCACATCGCGATGGCGCTGTTCGCATCGCAAGAGAACGTGACGATGAACCATGTGCCGTACAAGGGCGCGACGCAGGCCGCGGTCGGTGTCGCCGGCGCGGAGGTGCCGGTCGCGTTCCAGGGGCTGGCGACGGTGAACTCGCTGATCCGCAGCAACAAGGTCAAGCTGGTCGCGGTCTCGACGCCGAAGCGCATGCCGCAGTATCCGGACGTGCCGACGGTCTCCGAGTCGGGCCTGCCCGGCTTCGAGTTCAACTCGTGGTTCGCCGTGCTGGCGCCTGCCGGCACGCCGGCCGAGATCGTCGCGAAGCTCGACGCCGAGATCGTCAAGGCGGTCGCCGATCCGACAGTGCGCGAGCAGTTGATCGCGCAAGGCCTCACGCCGCGCGGCTCGAGCGCCGAGGAGCTCGACCGCGCGACCAAGGCGCAGCTCGCAAAGTACGCGGCGCTGATCAGGAAGAACAACATCAAGGCGGAGTAGCGGCATGACGATCTCGCGCAGAGCGCTCCTGCGGCACGGTGCCGGCGTCGTCGTCGGCATCACGCTCGCCGGCTGCATCGTGCTCGATACCGCACGCCGACAAAGCGTCGCCGATCCCATCGTCGCGCCCGAAACGTACTCGTCGCCGGGCCCAATGCTGCTCGACGCAGAGCGCGTGCGCACGGTCGACATCCACGCCCACTGCGACGTCTCGGAGGCGCTCGCGCTCCTCGGCGCCGACGCCAACGGCGTGCTTCCCCCGGTCAAGGGCGTCAAGGAGCACTTCATCGTCGAACGGGCGCTCTCGGAGCGCATCGTGCGCGTGAAGAACGAGAAGATGGCCGAGCTCTGCGCCGTCGAGTTCTCCGATCCCCGGTTCTTCCCGGAGTGGGCCAAGGCCGAGGAGCCCGGCACGACGCTCTTCATCCATCCGCAGAGCACGCCCGAGCTCGCGAATCGCTTCAAGGGCAACGGCTGGCTCTCGAACGTGATCGACAATCCGCTCGACACGACGATCGCGCTCCAGCACATGATCTTCGAAGGCACGCTCGACCGCTTCCCGACGCTGAAGATCTGCGCCGCGCACGGCGACGGCTTCCTGCCGTCGAACGCGGTGCGCCGCGATCGCAGCTGCTTCGTCTCGCCGCAGAACTGCGACGCGACCGTCGTGCTGAAGAAGAAGCCCTCGGAATACGCGAGCCAGATCTGGTTCGACGCGCTCGTCTTCATGCCCGAAGCCCTGCGCCACCTCGTCGCGCAGGTCGGCGTGCGTCAGGTCGTGCTCGTCACGGACCATCCGATCCTGTGGGAAGACCATCCGGTCGACCGCGTCCTCAACACGCCGAGCCTGAGCGCCGCCGATCGCGTCGCGATCCTCGGCGACGACGCGCGGCGGCTGCTGAACCTCGCAGCCTGAACGTCACGAAAGACTCCATGCAGACCATCAAGCTCGGCCGCACCGGCCTCGACGTCTCGCGCATCTGCCTCGGCTGCATGAGCTACGGCGAGCCCGATCGCGGCCCGCACGCCTGGACGCTCGGCGACGCGGCCAGCCGGCCGTTCTTCAGAAAGGCGCTCGACCTCGGCATCAACTTCTTCGACACCGCCAACGTCTATTCCGACGGTTCGAGCGAGGAGATCACCGGCCGCGCGTTGCTCGAGTACGCGCGCCGCGGCGAGGTCGTGCTCGCGACCAAGGTCAACGGCCGGATGCACAAGGGGCCGAACGGCGCGGGCCTGTCGAGGAAGGCGATCTTCGCGGAGATCGACGCCAGCCTGAAGCGCCTCGGCACCGACTACGTCGACCTGTACCAGATCCATCGCTGGGACCACACGGTGCCGATCGAGGAGACGCTCGAGGCGCTCAACGACGTCGTGCGCGCCGGCAAGGCACTGCACATTGGCGCGTCGTCGATGTTCGCGTGGCAGTTCGCGAAGGCGCTGCATCTCTCCGACAAGCACGGCTGGGCGCGCTTCCAGACGATGCAGAACTACGTCAACCTGCTCTACCGCGAGGAAGAGCGCGAGATGCTGCCGCTCTGCAAGGCCGAAGGCGTCGGCGTGATCCCGTGGAGCCCGCTCGCGCGCGGCCGGCTGACGCGCGACTGGGACGCGTCGAGCGCGCGCTCGGAGACCGACGGCTTCGGCCGCACGCTCTACGCGAAGACGGCCGACGCTGATCGCAAGGTCGCCGAGGCGCTCGCTGCCGTCGCCACGCGGCTCGGCCGGCCGCGCGCGCAGGTCGCGCTCGCGTGGTTGCTGGCGAAGAGCGAGGTCGCCGCGCCGATCGTCGGCGCGACGCGCCTCGAGCAGCTCGACGACGCCGTCGCCGCGCTGTCGCTGGTGCTCTCGAAGGACGACATCGCCGAACTCGAGGCGCCGTACGTGCCGCATCCCGTGCTCGGCCACGAATGAGCGCGAGGAATGATCGTGCAGAAGCCTGTCGCGCTGCCATGCACCGCTTCGGTGTCGGCGGGCAAACCCTGACCTCGACGCGCTCACACGATGCGCCGCCGCACCTAAACTCGGCTCGCTTTTAGCCTGAACCGTTGGAGTCGACATGACCATTTCCCGCCGCAAGTTTTCCGCTGGCCTGTCCGCGAGCATCGCGCTGCCGTCGCTGGTCGGCTCCGTCAACGCGCAGAGCGCGACGATGAAGATCGGCATGTGCTCGCCGGTCACCGGGCCCGCGGCCGAGTCGGGCAAATACGCGCAGATCGGCGCCAGGCTCGCGCTCGATGCGGTCAACAAGGCCGGTGGCGTGCTCGGCAAGCAGGTCGAGCTGATCGTCGAGGACGACCAGACGACGAACCCGGGCATCGTCCTCGCGTTCTCGAAGCTCTCGTCGCAGGCCGACATGGTCGCCTTCCTCGGCTCGATCCGCTCGACCCAGGTGCACGCGATGGCGCCCGACGTGCTGAAGATCGGCAAGCCGGTGATGATCGGCGGCACCGACCCTGCGCTCACGCACATGGGCAACCAGTGGCTTTTCCGCTTCCGCCCGAACGACTCGTACTCGGGCAAGGTCATCGCCGAGTACGGCGTGAAGACCCTGGGCAAGAAGAAGTGGGCCATCGTCCACTCGACCGACGCCTTCGGCACCGCCGGCGGCAAGGCACTGACCGCGGCCCTGGGTGCCCTCGACGGCACGACCGTCGCGCTCGACCAGGGCTACGCCAACCAGAGCCAGGACTTCACGCCGGTCGTGCTCGCGATCAAGCAGTCAGGTGCCGACATCCTCGGCTCCTACTTCACGTTCGAGAACGACCTCGGTGTGTTCGCGCGCCAGCTGCGCCAGCTCGGCGTCAACATCCCCTACGTCGGCTCGCCCTCGATCGTCAACGTCACCGCGACCAAGCTCGCCGGCCCGGCGCTCTACGGCACCTTCGGCGTCGCCGACTACGCCGAGGAATCGAGCGACGCGTCGCGCGCCTTCGGCAAGCTCTACCGCGACGTCGCCAAGGTCGCACCCGACAACCAGTCGTCGTGGACCTACGACGCGATCACCGTGCTCTGCATGGCGATCAAGAAAGCGGGCAAGACCGATCCGGTGGCGATCCGCGACGCGATCCTGTCGATCAAGAAGCACCAAGGCGCGGAAGGTGAATACAACTTCGACGCCAACGGCGACGGCCTCCATGGCTACAACATCGTGCGCAACGAGAAGGGCACGATCGTCTTCGACAAGCACATCGACCCGGCGGGCTGATCTGCGCGCCGCGATGAGCGCGCGCCGGCCCGAACGGCCGGTCGGACGACGATTGCCTTAAGCGCCCGATGGATCTCGCGCTCCAGCTCTTCTTCACCGGTCTCGGCATCGGCGCGGTCTACGCGCTGGTCGCGCTCGGCTTCGTGCTGATCTTTCGCGCCACCAACGTCGTCAACTTCGCGCAGGGCGAGTTCGCGATGGTCGGCGCCTATCTGATGGTCGTGTTCGCGGTCGACCTGCACTGGCCGTACGGCTGGGCGTTCGTCGCAGCGCTCGTCGGCATGGCGCTGCTCGGCGTCGTCTTCAACCTCGGCGTCTACTACCCGCTGCGCCACCGCACCTTCCTGCCTGTGATCATCGCGACGATCGGCGCGTCGATCTTCCTCGCCAACGCCGTGCTCGCGCTCTACGGCCCGCAGCCGCAGGTGCTCGCGCCGTGGTTCGAAACGCAGGGGCTGCAGATCGGGCCGGTGTACCTGGACACCCAATACCTGCTGATCCTGGCGCTGACGCTCGTCCTCGTCGCCTTCAACTTCTGGTTCTTCGAGAAGACGATGCTCGGCAAGAAGCTGCAGGCGACGTCGCAGGACAAGGAGATGGCGTCGCTGCTCGGCATCCCGGTGGCGACGATGATCATGCTCACCTTCGTCTACTCGGCGTTGCTCGCCGGCGTCGCCGGCATCCTGGTCGCGCCAATCCTCTTCGTCTCGATCCAGATGGGCTCGACGATCGCGCTCAAGGCCTTCGCCGCGACCATCATCGGCGGCTTCGGCGACGTCAAGGGCGCGATCATCGGCGGCCTCGCGCTCGGCGTGATCGAGACCTTCGGCGCCGCCTACGTGTCGGTGCCGTACAAGGACGGCTTCGCCTTCCTCGTCCTCGTCGCGTTCCTGATCTTCCGGCCGCAAGGCATCTTCGGCGAACGCGTCGCGGAGAAGGCCTGAGCGTGGCCAATCATCTACCGAACGCCAGACGCACGACCGGCACGATCGCCTATGCCGCGCTGGCGGCCGTGGCCGTCGCCACCGTCGCTCTCCTGCCGATGCAGGACTACACGATCCACATCCTGGTGCAGACGGCGAGCTATGCGATCGCGGTGTTCGGCCTCACGGTGGTGCTGGGCCTGTGCGGCCAGATCAATCTCGCGCAGGCCGCCTTCTTCGGCTTCGGCGCTTACGCCGTCGGCATCGGCACGACCGACCTGCACCTGAACTTCTGGGTCGCGCTCTCGATCGGTCTCGTCATCGCGATCGTCATGGGCGCGTTTCTCGGCATGACGACGCTCAAGCTCGGCGGCCACTACCTGGCGATGGTGACGATCAGCTTCCAGCAGATCGTCACGCTCATCATGGTCAACTGGATTCCGGTGACGCACGGCCCCGACGGCGTCGGCAACATCAAGCGGCCACCGGGCTTCGAGTCGGCGCACGCGTTCCTGGCGCTCTGCGTCTTCGCGATGGCGCTGATCGGCTATCTCGTCTGGCTATTGCCGCAGACGCCGCTCGGCCGCTCGATGCGCGCCGTGCGCGACAACGAACTTGCGGCTGGCGTCGCCGGCATCAACGTCTATCGCACCAAGGTCGCGGCGTTCGCGCTCTCGGCGCTGCTGGGCGGCATCGGCGGCGGGCTCTTCGCGGGCGGCTTCGCGTACGTCAGCCCCGACCAGTTCAGCTTTGCTGAGTCGATCGTCTTCATCACGATGACGCTGCTCGGCGGCGTCGCCTCGCCGGTCGGCGCGCTGATCGGCACGGGGCTCCTGATCGTGCTGCCCGAGAGCCTGCGCTTCCTGAAGAGCGTGCCGGGCCTGTACCTCGCGATCTACGGCCTGTCGATCATTCTCATCATCCGCTACATGCCCGACGGCATCTGGGGCTTCTGGCAGCAGCGCGTGCGGCGCTGGTTCGCGCCGGCGCCGTTCACGAACCCCCCGTCGGAATTGACGCTTGCACCGGCCGCTTCCGACGCGCCGATGGCGCTCGAGGTGCAATCGCTCAGCAAGCACTTCGGCGGGCTGAAGGCGGTCGACGACGTCTCGTTCTCCGTCAAGCGCGGCGCTGTCCACGCACTCATCGGCCCGAACGGATCGGGCAAGACGACGACGCTCAACGTGCTCTCGGGGCTCTACGTCGCCACCTCGGGCCGCGTCGTCCTCGCCGGTCGCGACGTCACGACGCTGCCGCCGCACGCGCGCACCGCCGCCGGCATGGGCCGCACGTTCCAGAACATCCGCCTGTTCCGCTCGATGACGGCGCTCGAGAACGTCGTCATCGGCGCCGAGCATGCCGGCAACGACGTCGGCTCCGACCACGCAGCCCTGGTCGAACGTGCCCGCTCGGCGCTCGCCTTCGTCGGCCTCGAGGCGCGCGCGCAGGAGATGGTCACCGGCTTCTCGTACGGCCACCAGCGGCTGATCGAGATCGCCCGTGCGCTCGCCGGCAACCCGACGCTGCTGCTTCTCGACGAGCCCGCTGCCGGCCTCAACTCGAGCGAGAAGCTCGGCCTGCGCGATCTGCTCAAGCGCATCGCCGCGACCGGCCTGACGATCCTCATCATCGACCACGACATGACGCTGGTGACCGAGGTCGCCGATCGCATCACCGTGCTCAACTTCGGCCGGCACATCGCCGACGGCGTCGCCGCCGACGTGCTGCGCCAGCCAGATGTGATCGCCGCCTATCTCGGAAGCGAACCCGATGCCGCTGATTTCGCTTGACGGTCTGACCGTCCGCTACGGCGAGATCGAGGCCGTGCACGGCATCTCGCTCTCGGTCGAGGCGGGCGAGGTCGTCACGCTGCTCGGGGGCAACGGCGCCGGCAAGTCGACGACGCTGCGCGCGATCTCGGGTCTGACGAGGGCCGCGGCCGGCGAGATCGTCTTCGACGGCCGCTCGATCGTCGCGCTCGGTCCCGAGGCGATCGTCAGGCTCGGCATCGCTCACGTGCCCGAGGGCCGGCGCATCTTTCCGGGCCTGTCGGCGCGCGAGAACATCATGCTCGGCGCCTCGAACCGCGGCCGGATCGCGAAGGCGCAGCTGGTCAAGGAGTCGGACGAGATGTTCGACCTCTTCCCCGACATCCGCCCGTTCGCCGACGCGCTTGGCTGGACCCTGTCCGGTGGCCAGCAGCAGATGGTCGCGGTCGCGCGCGGCCTGATGGCCAAGCCGCGCCTCCTGCTCCTCGACGAGCCGTCGCTCGGCTTGGCGCCGGTGATCGT
>Ga0123337_10003228_pt1 | contig 17634 bp, 10 predicted proteins | sample frozenSSSSmetaG_FD_89792 | JGI IMG/M metagenome (GOLD analysis project Ga0123337, IMG submission 89792) | Glacier valley bacterial and archeal communities from Borup Fiord, Nunavut, Canada, to study Microbial Dark Matter (Phase II) -... | ecosystem: Environmental > Aquatic > Freshwater > Ice >... | reverse complement strand
CGATGGATCGCCCCTCGGTCGAGCAAGCCTTCACCTTGCAGGGTGAGCAGCGCGTGGCTGGCCGCTTCGCCTGGAACGATGAGGGCAGTAGCTTCGTCTTTACGCCCACCAACCTGCTCAAGTTTAGCCAGGGCTATCGCGCCAGTTTCGGTGCGGTCAAGGCTGCCACTGGGACCAGCGTGCAGCTTGAGCAACCCACCGCTGGCTTTTCGTTCTTTTCCACCACCGCTACCCGCGTCTCGGCGCACTACCCCAGTAACGATAACGGCCAGCCCCAGCCCAGTGACAGCTTCAGCTTCACCTTCAACAACCCGCTCAAGCCGAGCCAGGATGTTTCTTCCTACCTGACGGTTGAGCCAAAGCCAGAGGGCTATCTTGGCAGGCTGGAGATCGACTCTGCTGGCACCACCGTTTACAGCAGCGGCCTGCGCTTGCTGGCGGACACCACCTACCGCTTCAGCCTCAAGGCGGGGTTGAAGGACAAGTGGGGCTTCGATGTTGCGTCCGCCGAGTGGCAAGTGCAGATTGGGCCGCTGCCCGCCAGCCTGGAGGTAAAGGGCGGCCAATGGCAGCCGCTCCTTGCCGACAATCCCGCCCGCCTGCGTGTGGATGCGGTCAACCTCGACAAGGTGCAGCTCGAACTCTACCAATTCAGCGAAGCCGACTTGCGGGAAGCCTTGCAGCCCACCCGCGATTATCAACCAACCCCCGTCTACCCAGGCACGCTCAAACGCACCTGGGAGGCGGCGGTGACAAAGAGCGTGAGCAAGGCTAGCATCAACTATCTGCCCCTCAGCCTGGATGGGCAGGGCGACCGCCTACCCGTCGGCTACTACTTCGTGCGGGCCTCCGCTGCCAACCCCTACGCAAGCCAACACCCCCTGCAAGGCGCGGCTGTCCTTGTCGTTGGCCGCACTGGGCTGGTCACCAAGCGCGAGGGCAGGGATTTGCTGGTCTGGGCGGTTGACCTCGCCAATGGCAAGCCGAAGGCAAACTATGCTCTGCGCGTGGAGCAGTGGCCGTTCAAGTTGGCCGCCGTCAGCCAGAGTGTTACCACCGGTGCCGATGGTACCGTGCGCCTCAAGCTAGCCGCGGCTGCCGAGGGGAGCATCCTGGTCGTTATCGGGGCGCAGCAGGGTGATGTCGCTTTCGTCAGCAGCAATCGGAACGCTGGGCTGAACGCGTCCTATGCCTCTGGCAGCAGCCAACAGCGGTCAGCGGCCTACACTGACCGCCCGATTTACCGTCCCAGCCAGGTTGTCTACTACCGTGCTGTCTTCCGCGCCGACGATGACGCAAGCTACAGCCTGCCGCTTGCTGCCAAGCTGGCAACGGTGCGGGTCACAGCCCGCACCAACAATGGTGAGCGCGTGATCTATACTGGCACCACTAGCATCTCACAACTTGGCACCACCAACGGCCAGTTCAGCCTACCCAGCGATGCGCCGGTTGGCAGCTACAGCCTGGATGTCAACACTGGTAGTGACGGTATCTTCGACACCAATGCCAGTTTTAGCGTGCAGGAGTACCGGAAGCCCGACTTCAAAGTAGATGTATCCGCGAAGGAGAGTTCGATCAAGGGCGACCCGATCACCGCTACGGTGCAGACCAGTTACTACTTCGGTGGCCCGCTCAGCAACGTGACGACGACGATCAACCTGCAAACCAGCCCCTACTACTTCGCTTGGAGCGACCCGATTAGCGGTGAGAGCTACAGTTTTGGCGAACAGCCGCCCTACTACAGCTACTACGCCACTGATCGCTATGGCCGCCCCCAGCCAGGCGAGCAGCCGCAAACTAGCAGCTTCCAGACCCGCAGCGACAAAGCAGGCTACGCCACGGTGGATGTCACCCAGTACGTTAGCACCACGGCAGGCAGCCAGAGCGTGCTGATCGAGGGCCAGGTGCAGGACTTGAGCAACCAGACCGTGGCCGCCAACACCACCACCATCGTGCATCAGGGTCAGTTCTACGTTGGCCTGCGCGCCGAGTATATTGCCACCGCCAAACAGCCAACCACGATCACCGTGCGAACGGTCAACGCCGACGGTAGCCTGCACCCCAACGCCAGCGTCAAGCTGACCTTCATCCGCCGCGAGTGGGTGGCACCCACCTACGGTAGCAACGAGCAGTATCGGCTGGTCGAGAACGAGGCTGGCACGGCCACCGTCAGCAGCGACGTACAGGGCCGGGCCAGCTATTACTTTACGGCGCAGCAGGCCGGTGACTACAGCGTGCAAGCCGAGAGCCGCGACACACGGGGCAACACGATCCACACGCGGGTGCAGTTGTGGGTCGCCAGCAGCGGCTACGACTACATCCCCTGGCGGTTTGACAACGAGAACGCGGTCAAGCTGGTGGCCGACAAGCCGCAGTACAACGTCGGCGACACCGCCCGCATCCTGATCACCTCGCCCTACACCCAGGCCACTGCTTTGCTGACCATCGAGCGGGGCCACCTCAAGCGTTATCGGGTGATCAGCCTGCAAGGGGGCGCGCCGACTATCGAGGTGCCGCTAGAAGACGGTGACCTGCCCAACGTCTACCTCAACCTGACGATCATCGGCGTGGCCGCACCTGCTGTTGGCAGTCCGCAGGATAGGCGGCAGGCCAGCTTGCGCTCTGGCTATCTCAATCTCAGCCTCAATACTGCCCCACGCAAGCTGACCGTCAGCCTGGAGCCGCAGGGTCAGTCACCCTACCTGCCCGGCAGCACGGTCAGCGTCACCCTCCGCACGAAGGACAGCGCGGGCCGCCCAGTACAAGGCGACTTCGCTCTAGCTGTAGTAGACGAGGCGATCTACGCCTTGCAAGCCGACAATGCCACCAACCTATTCGCCACCTATTGGGCCGAGCGCGGGGTGTCGGTGCAGACTGGCTCCAGCTTTGGCCTGGAGGGTGGCTACGTTAATGAGATGTATTCCGGTTATCGGACTATGCTGGACGGGGGAAGCAGCCTACCTCGTGACAGAGTGGCAAGCAGTGCTGCTCCCACGACCGCTAACGCGGGCGTAATCGAGCAGAAGGCCGCCCAGCCCAGTGCGCCGCAGAAGGTACGAACCGACTTCCGCGATACTGCCTACTGGCGCGGCAGCGTGACAACTGGCGCAGACGGCACTGCCACCATAGCCATCCCTTTCCCAGACAACCTGACCACCTGGCGATTGACCACCCAGGGCATCGACGCGAACACGCGGGCTGGGGCGGGTAGCACCGTGGTCACCGTTACCCAACCGTTGTTGCTGCGCCCTGTGCATCCGCGCTTCCTCACCACTGGCGATAGCCCCCGCCCCCAGGCGATCATCCACAACTACACTGGCGGCCCGCTCACCCTCGAAGCTAGCCTGGTCACCAGTGGTGCGCTAACCATTACTGGGCCAACCAGCCAGACGGTGACTGTCGCGGCTGGCGAGGAGCAACTCGTTGGTTGGCTCGGCACCGTCGGTAAGGGCGATACCGCAGGGCTGCGCTACTGGGTACACACCAGCAGCGGCAATTACTATGAAGATGCAGTGGAGATGAGCCTGCCGGTCAAGCCCTTCGCTGCCCCAGAAGCAGTCGCCACCAGCGGCGAAGTCAACGGCAGTGCAGATGAAGCGATCTTCCTACCGTACAGCCTCAATCCTCTGCTTGGCGAACTCGTCGTGCAGGTCTCACCCTCGCTGGCAGCAGCGACGGCAGACGGGGTGCGCTATCTCGAAATCTACCCCTACGAGTGCAGCGAACAGACCACCAGCCGCTTCCTACCACTAGTGGTGCTAGAAAAAGCCTACCGCGAGCAGGGGCGCACCACCCCCTTCAGCAAGGAACTACCGACCATCCTCGACAAGTCGTTCAAGCGGCTAGCCGACCTGCAACAGGGGGATGGCGGTTGGGACTGGTGGGAGCGCGGCCCCTCAAGCTGGTGGAACACCGCTTATGTCTTGCAGGGGCTGGTAGCAGCCCGCGATGCTGGCTACAACGTGCCAGCCAGTATGCTGCAACGGGGCATTGAGCGGCTGCAACGCTTCAGCAAGGAGCAGAGCAATCGCGACTACGACGAAGTTTATAACCTCAATATGCGGGCCTACACCGTCTATGTGCTGGCCCAGGCTACCCAGCAGAGCGGTTCGCTGAGCAGCGAAGCGACCCTACTGGTGCAACAATCGGCGCGGATGAGCAACCATGCGCGGGCGTGGCTCGCGATGGCCTTGCAGAGGCTCGGCCAGCCCGTTGCCGCCAAGCAGGTGCTAGACACCCTGCTAGCCAGCGCACGGCAGAGCAGCACAACCGCGCACTGGGAGGAAGACGCGGTCGACTACTGGTCGATGGCGACCGACAACCGTGCAACCGCCCTCGCCCTGGATGCGCTGATTGCGGTCAGCCCCAGCGACCCCCTAGTGCCGAAGACGGTGCGTTGGCTGATGACCGCCCAGCGCGACGGCCATTGGCTGACTACGATAGAGACCTCGATCAGCCTGATCGCCCTCGCCCACTACATCGCCGAAAGCAAGGAACTGCTAGCCGACTACAGTTGGAACGTGACCGCCTTCGACCAGCCACTCGGCAACGGAGTAGCGAACAGCAGCAACCTGACCCAAACCACTACCCTGCGCCTGCCCGTCAGCGGGATGCCGCAGAATACCCTCGGCAACCTCAAGTTCAACCGCCAGGGCGACAAGGGCAAGATGTACTATCAGGTATCGCTACGCTACTACGTGCCAGGCGAAGGGATCAAGGCACGCAGCGAAGGATTGGCTATTAACCGTAGCTACTACCAGATGACGAACGGGGTGGAGAGCAGCAGCCCAATCACCAGCACCAACGCAGGCGATTTGGTTAAGGTGCGCCTGATCATCGTTGCCCCGGAGACCTCCTACTACCTGCTCGTCACCGACCCCCTGCCAGCGGGCCTGGAAGGGGTGAACGGCACCCTGAACACAACCTCGTTCACCGAGCGGTCGCAGAACCCCAGCGGTCAGCAGGTAGCCGACCCAGCGGGTATGCCGACGGAGGATTATGGTTACGGCTGGCGATGGTGGCGGTGGGGGCCGTTCGACAACGTAGAGATGCGCGACGACCGCACGGTACTGTTCGCCAGCTACCTGTCGCCCGGCACCTACGTCTACGAATACTACGCCAGGGCGACTACCCCCGGCCAGTACATGAACCTGCCCGCTCACGTCGAGCTACTCTACTACCCCGACGTGTTCGGCCACAGTGATGGCGGCCAGTTCACCGTCCGCTAAGCAGCCGTGGCTAAACCCGCCCCGCTGACTTTCAGGTGGGGCGGTGGGTTGCCAGGCAAAAGGAGCAGTAACGATGTGGGACAATGGCATAACCCTGCGGGGCTTGCTGGTGGCGGTGGCTACAATCATGGTCGCATTGTGGTTCCTGCACTGGCTGGCCTCGCTTGCCTTCCTGGTGATCGTGATTGGTCTAGCAGCGCACTACCTGCTCGCTGACGGCGCACGCCGCCTGCACTGAAGCAAGGGCCGCGAAGTTGGGCAGTTTATGCCAAAGAAACCCCCTTGCCGCATTGCAGCAGGGGGGGTACGAGTTGTATGTGGTTGGCTAGCGGTTGGCTAGTTGAAGCGGCGGCCCGCAGCCAGGTAAGCCTTCTGCAAGTAGGAAGCGGCGTTGGCTGAGTCGTTGCGGGCTAGCAGCGTCTGGCCGTAGCTGAAGGAGACCTTACCCACCAGGTCGCCCGCCCCGGCCTGCTCCAACAGGCTGAGACTGCGCTTGAAGGCGGCATCAGCGGCAGCAGTATCACCGCTCTGCTCGGCAATCTGCCCAGTCACGCTGAGGATTTGGCCGAGGATGCGGGGGTCGCCAGCTTCACCCGCCAGTTGCTCTGCCTGGGCTGCTGCTTTGCCAGCGGCCTGCTTGTCGCCCCTGGCGAGTGCAAGGCGAGCCATATTCGCGTGGGCCAACGCCAGTCCGTCGTTGTCGCCCGCCGTAGTGAGCAGATCGGTGGCGCGCTTTAGTTGCTGCTCGGCCTGGTCGAGGTTGTCGCTGTCGAGCAGCATCATGCCATACATCCCCGTCAGCCTTCCGCGCTGGCGTTCCTGCGAACGGTTCTCGTAGAGATGCAAGCTGCGCTGAGCAGCCTGACGAGCCAGCCGATAGTTGTTGGTCTTGAGGTACTCCTCGCTCAGGCTGAAGCTGTCGCTGGCCGCATCCTGTCCCTCATCACCCTCACCGAGAGCCTCACGGTAGAGATTGATTGCCTGCCCACTATTGCCGAGGCTGACATAAGCATCAGCTGTGTGGCCGAGCAGTGCCAGGCGGAAGCTGCCCTCCTTCACCTTGCCACCCTCTACATCCTGCTGCGCCTTGAGGAAGGAACTGAGAGCCTTGCTGGTGTCACCCTTCTGCTGGTAGAGTTGACCGAGCAGGTTGTGTAGGCGGGGGGTCAGTTCGGGAGACTCCGACTGCCCGGCCTGGTTGAGCGCAGCCCGCAGTTGCTCCTCCGCCTGGTCGAGGTCGCCAGCAACGAGGCTGGCCCAGCCTTGCAGGTAGCCATAGCGTGGGGCGAGGGTCGGCGAGACCTGCTTGCCCGCCAGGTCGCCAAGCAGCCGCTGGGCGTTGGCGAGATTGCCACCCTCAAGGGCGGCCTCGGCCTGGGCAAGCGCGATGTCCTGCCGCTCCATTTCCTCGGCACTGGCGTTGCGTGCGCCACTGCTACTGAGCGCGTCACCGTTCTCCCCGATCAGGGTGGAGAGGGCCACTTCGAGGCGGTCGGAGAGGATCGAGAGCGCACTGAGCGAGGGCTTGATCCGCCCACTCTCCACTGCGCTGAGATAGCTGGGCGAGAAGGTACCCTGGGCCAGGGCGGTCTGGGTCATTGCCTTCTGGCGGCGTAGGGTTTTGATGCGCTCTCCAATAGGGTTGCTCTGCAACTTGCCGGTCAACGCTCTGCGGGCGGCGGTGTTGGCACCGATCGGTCTGGTATTATCTGCCATTCTAAGTTCCTTCCTTCAATCAATCGTTATTGTGGAAACTAAACGACACCCCCGTTCCTCTGTTTTAGTTTACACCACTATTCTCTTTTTGTCAACCTGCTAGCATAAACCGCATTCAGCACCACCATCCCTAATTTTGATCATTAGAAGTCGCTTAGAATCGGCTGCTATGTGCCAGACTTAAGCAGGCTAATAAGTGGCTGGCAGTAAGCGATGGCTGCTTATCCTAAAGCGTGGCAGATGATATCGCTACTTTGGCAACCTGCCGATGCCGCGCATAGTAGCCGATTGCCATTAGCAATTCTATCGCCCAACCGTACTAGAAGCCGTGAGTATGGTGCTGGCAAGCTGATTTTGTTGCAAAAAGCGAAGGTGCAATCTGCTGCACCTCGGTCGTCTCTATTCTTCCACTAATTGACTAAATCTGGTTTAGAGCTACCCTCTTTTGACCATATGGCTGTACTTTATACAGGAAAGGTTGAGAATCCAAGCGCACTGCTGAAGTATAACAAAAGCCCTACTTTCTATTGTGCTTGTGCCAGAGATAGTCTATGTCAGCAGCCAAGCTCGTGTAGGGCGCGCAGTAGACCCTCCACGCCGCTTGCTTTTGCCAGCAACGAGTTGGCTCCGGCCTCACGGCTCAGGCGATGCGCATCCCCACCCTGGTCAAGGCTAAGGAGCAGCACTTTGCAACCTGCTGCCCTTAGCGAACGTATCAGGCAGCCTGTCTCAGCCCCCGCTAGCCCATAATCGAGCAAGACGATCTCTGCTTGCTGGCGGGCCAGGAGGCGGCTCAACTCACTGCGGCTGGCGGCTTGCCCAACCACCTCCACCCCACCAAGTTGGGCCAACAGCCCGGCCAGGCTGCTGCGTACCGCCTCGTTGCCGTCAGCGATGATCATGCGCATAGTATCACTCATCAGTTTTCGGCTTCCTTTATCTTCCATTCTGTTCTTTGGCCTCCAGCTGGGTGGCTAGCTACCATTATACTCTGTCTACCCGTCAGGTCGCTTCAACCTTATGGCTAGCTGGCTGTCCTACTTTGGTAGGAGCGCGGTAGCCAGCGTTGCACAGTCGGGCGCAATTTGGTTAGCTAGCGTCATGGCTTCGCTGCCTCCACACAGCAGTAGATTGCTCAGGCAAAGCTATATTGTAGCCAATTGGTTGCAGGCAGAGCGAGCCACTAGATGCCTCTACGCATGGAGAAATCCGCAACAGCTCTATAGAATTGCTCGACCCGCTTGACAAACGAGCCAAGATGCGCGAAAATCGGGGTTAGCGGGAGGATGCTCACTAAAGATGACTCAGTTGAAGAAACGTATTCTGCTAGTAGACGATCACGAGGTCGTGCGCGAAGGCCTGAAGCTCTTTCTGCTCACCCAGCCAGACTTTGAACTGGTAGGCGAGGCAGAGAATGGGCGTGAGGCGGTCAACAAGGCAATCTCCCTGCGACCTGACCTGGTGTTGATGGATATCGTAATGCCAGAGATGGACGGCATTGCCGCCACCGCCGAGATCAAGCGGCGGCTGCCTCAGACTGTGGTGCTGGTGCTAACTACCTTTATTGACGACAAACGGGTGTTGGAGGCGGTGCGGGCGGGGGCGAATGGCTACCTGCTAAAGAACCTGAAGGCCGCCGAACTGGGCCGCGCAATCCACGAGGCTGTGGCAGGTCGCCCCCAGATGCACCCAGATGCGGCCCAGGCCTTGCTCAAGGCGACAGCCCAGCGCAACGAACCGGCCCCAGAGGAGAGCCTGACCGAGCGCGAGCGGCAAGTCTTGCTGCTGATCGCCACGGGCAACTCGAACAAGGAGATCGCCCTTACCATGAACATCAGCGAGACGACGGTCAAGAGCCACGTTGGCGCGGTCTTGCAGAAGCTCAAGCTCGCCGACCGCACCCAGGCTGCCCTCTACGCCGTCAAGCACGGGCTGGTTGAGCAGTAGCCGAGGATCACAGCAAGGGGCTGGAACTACTATGTTCCAGCCCTGGTCTGTTGACATAGGGTGGGCTAAACGGCAGTGCGCACCCGGAAGGCGTTGGCTGCCAGGGTGACAAAGACGACCGCTATCACGCCGAGGATGGCGAAGGCAATGCCCACCGTCCCCCAATCCACGTTGGCGTTCAGCACTGGCTGGCGCACTGCCTCCACCCCCCAGTAGAGGGGGTTGAACTTGGCGACGGTCTCCACCCAGCCGCCAATCAGGGCCAGGGGAAGGAACGAACTGGACAGCATGAATAGCGGCATGGTGATGAAGGTGCTGACCGACATTACCGCCTCGCTGCGCCGGGTGAGGATGGCGACCAGGTTGCTGAGGCCTGCGATGCCCATACCAAATAGCAGGGCAACGGCGAAGGCGATCAGCACGGCGGCCAGGGCCGACTGCATACGGAAGCCCATGATCAGGGCAACCAGTAGCAGCACGACGATCTGCATCAGCAGCGTCACTACCGAGCCGAGGATGCGAGCCAGCACGATGGCTACGCGGCTGACTGGGGTAGCCAGCATCTTGTCTAGCACTCCGCTATCCATGTCGTTGATCAGCAGGGTGCCGCTCCAGGCTGCGCCAAAGAGGACGTTCTGCAAGATGATCGCTGGCACGAAGAAGTCAAGGAAGCTGTTGGTGCCATAAGGGTTGGCTCCACCACTCTGCGCCGCCAATTGACCCATCATCTTCACCTGGTTCTGGAACAACTGGCTGAACAGTACCAGCCAAAGGATCGGCTGGGCCAGGCCAAAGAGGAGGAAGACTGGTACGCGCAACTGGGCCTTGATGTTACGCATGGTCAGGTAGTAGGTATTCTTGATCACGTTCACGGCTAAATCCTCCTGTCAACTTTGCTGGCTAGCGTCCGCCGGGGCGGCCACCCATGCGGCGTGGGCCACCCCAGGGGTTCATCTTAATTTGCTGGTCGGCCTCGTCGCGCATCTGGCGGCCCGTGTACTTGAGGAACACGTCGTCCAGGCTGGGGCGACTGAGGGCGATGGTGACGACGGGGATGCTGTGCTGGTCGAGCAGGCGGATGATCTCTGGCATGGCCTGGTTGCCCGCTTCCACATAGACGTTGAGGCCACCTCGGTCGGCAGTCTGGATATCACGCACCCAGGTTTGCTGGCTGAGGACGGTGCGGGCCGTCTCGCGGCGGCTGTCGTCGGTGGGCAGTTCGGGACGGTCGAAGGTAATGTTCACCACATCGCCACTGACCTGCTCCTTGAGGTAGCTGGGGGTGTTGATCGCTTTGATTTTGCCGTGATCGATGATCGCAATGCGGTCGCAGAGGCGGTCAGCTTCTTCCAGATAATGGGTAGTGAGGAAGATGGTAATGCCCTGCTCCTTGTTCAGCCGCCGAATGTAGTCCCACAGGTTGGCGCGGGTCTGCGGGTCGAGGCCGGTAGTTGGCTCGTCTAGGAAAAGCACACGGGGCGAGTGGATCAGCCCGGTGGCGATGTCTAGCCGCTTCCGCATCCCGCCAGAGTAGGTGCCAGCGAGCTTGTTCGCCTCCTTAGTCAGGTCAACCAGGGTCAGCAGTTCGTCGATTCGCCGTCGGATCGTGGGGGTGTCCATGTTGTAGAGGTGGCCCTGCAATTCGAGGTTCTCACGTCCACTAGCCCGCCCATCCACCCCGATCTCCTGCGCCACGTAGCCGATTACCTTGCGGATTTCATTGGTCTGCTGCACAAGATCGTAGCCGACGACGGTCGCGCTGCCGCTGGTTGGCTTGACCAGGGTAATCAGCATCTTAATCGTAGTAGACTTGCCTGCCCCATTGGGGCCAAGGAAGCCAAATATTTCACCCTCTTGTACGTCGAAGCTAACCCCGTCTACCGCCCGCTGTTCACCATACGCCTTGCCCCAATCCTGGGTGTGAATGATGCTCCGCCTGTCGCTGATCGGGCCACCGGGCTGGCTCTCCTCTCCTAGATGGGGACTATCCTGCATAGTTGCCACTGCTCACCCTCCAATCGCTGATTGTGCCACTAAATTACAACTGCTGGGAGCCGAAAGTTTCAGAGCAGGTGCGGCACAGCCAGCTAATTGGGGCAACGGATAGAACGGGTGGGGTAGAGGCTACGGATACTTGCTCCACTTGCCATTCTGGTAGTGTAGGATCGTGCCGTAGCCGACCGCCCAGCCCTCCCCCGCGTTGAGCATCACCACGCTGCTGAGGGTAGCCTGGGTGGGGCTGGCGACCGCGATCCAGCCTTTATCGTTGCGCTGCAAGATGGTGCCAGCATTGCCGACCGCCCAGGTGCCACCTTCGCCGAAGTAGATGCCGTTCAAGTCTTCAGCAGTGGGGGTGGCTTCGGGCTGCCAGCTAGAACCATCGAAGCTAAGCGCGGTGCCGCCCTCGCCGACCGCTCTAGCTTTGGGGCTGGCGGCGGGGTTGCTGGCATAACTGACCGCATAGAGAGCCTGGCGGGCTGGCACTGCCAGCGGCACGATTTTGCTGCCCAGTTGCAGGGCGCGCGTTGCTACTTCACCACTGGCAGTGCTACCGACCGCTAGCCCTGCTGCCCCCTGGGCGGCAACCCCACGCAAGTCGTCGGCAGCCAGGCGCGCCGCAATCTGCCACTTGCCGCCGCTGTAGTGTAGGATAGTGCTGCCCCCCACCGCCCAGCCCTCATCCCCGCTAATCGCTACCGCCCGCAACGTCTCCCCCGTCGGGCTGGCGGCCTGCTGCCAGCTAGAACCGTCGTACTTCAGGATGATCCCTCCTTCACCAACCGCCCAGGGCAGCGAGACGGCGTAGAGGGTGCGGCCAGTTGGGGAGGGAGATTGCAGCCACTTGCCGCCGCTATAGTGCAGGACAATCCCGCCGTCGCCCACTGCCCAACCCTCCTCCGGCCCCGCCCGCATATCCAGCCCCAGCAATCGGGCCGACCCTAGTTGTAGAGGCTTGTCCCCCGCTGGCTCGCCTGCCGCATACCGCTTGCGGTACTGAAAGGTGCCAAGTTGCGAGAGCAGCACCTCGTACTCCGTGCCAGCATTCTCCGGGTGGTACTCGAAGACGGCCCGCTCAAAGTATTGTACCAGGTAGCTTTTGCCGTCCAGGTCGCTGCGTTCGCTAAACTCGTTGGAGATGGGGAAGCCTTGCTGGGCCAGGCCACCATGCGTCCCCCAGTAGGTGCGGAACTTGCCGCCCAGGGTCTTGCCCGTCTCTCTAACGACGGTAGGGTTGGTCGCACTGACCTGCTGGCTGGGTGCGCCGCCCGCGTACTTCTTGCCGTACTGGAAGGTGCCGAGTTGCGAGAGCAATATCTCGTAGGCGGTGCCAGCGTTCTCCGGGTGGTACTCGAAGACGGCCCGCTCGAAGTATTGTACCAGGTAGCTTTTGCCGTCCAGGTCGCTGCGTTCGCTAAACTCGTTGGAGATGGGGAAGCCCTGCTGGGCCAGGCCGCCGTGCTGCTGCCAGTAGCTTAGGAAGCGACCGCGCACTGTCTTGCCGGTCTGGGGGAAGGTTTGGCTGGCATCCTGTGCCTGTACGCTGGCGAAGGTGGTCAGTAGCAGGACGAGGGCGATCAGCAGGCGGGTGGTCTGGCGCAAGGAGAGCCTCCTCTGTTAGTAATTTACCTCCATAGTAGACTGCGGACTGGGTTTTGCTTCAGCAGCGGCAGCAGTCGGGGCGGTGATCGCCAGATAGAGTACCTTGCTCAGTTGACCGCGCGTGGCGGGGTTGTTGGGCAGGAAGCAGGGAGCAGTGCCAGCCCCACCGCATGGTGCCTCCTGGGTGTAGCCGTTGATCACCCCACGCTGCACTGCGGTCTCCACTTCACGATAGAACTGGTAGCTGGGAGGAAGATCGCGGAAGCTGGCTGCGCCGGGGGTGATCAGCGGCCAGCCCTTCGCCCTGACGGTGATGATCACCACCTGCACCCGGCTGATGCTGGTGTTGGGCAGATAGCAGGGGGCAGTACCAGGGCCGCCGCACTGCGCGTCCTGGCTGTAGCCGCCGACTATCCCAGCCTGGACTGCCGCCTCGATGTAGGGGTAGAAGATGCTGCTTGCCGCTACGTCGTGGAAGCTGGGCGCAGTCGGCGTGTAGGCAGGCAGGGCAAAGCCGAGGCTGACCATCTTGGCGAACTGACCACGCGTGGTGTTGGCGTTGGGCGAGAAGTAGCCGGGGCTGGTGCCGTTGACGATGCCGTTCTGAGCCAGATAGTGGACGTAGCTGTACCAAAGCGAGTCGGTTGGCACGTCGTAGAAGTCGGCGGGGCCGAGGGCTGGTGCCTGCGCCTGCCAGACGGCGAGAAAGCCGTCGGGGTTGGTGCTGCTGGGATTGCTGCCTGCCGCTTGCAGAGCGTTGGCGGTAAGTAGGGTGCCGCCGCTGCTGTTGGCCGCCATCGCTGCGATGCCCCGCCCCGCTGCCACCCCGTTGACCAGCGAGTTGTGGTTGGCTCCTGGCCCCGTCCAGCTTGTCCAAAGCAGGCGTGGGGCGGTAAAGTCGGGGCGCACAATCAGCACGCTGGCTTCATAGCCGCTGTAGACTGCAAGGGTCTGGCCGTCGATTTGCTGCCCATCCCGTGCTGCCAGCTTGTAGGCCGCCTGCCCGCCGACATATACATTGCCCAGTTCGTCGGCGGCAATGGCGAGCGGGTTGAAGGAGTTGCCGCGCCCATCGTCCTTGCGGGTAAGCACAAACTGCGCCTTGCGGATCGTGCCGTCTGCCGCATCGTAGCGGGCGTAGAAGCCGAGGTTGATCGCCCCACTGATGTTAGAAGTCTGGTTGTAGTTGTCGAAGCCGACCACTGGGGCCGGTTGGCTGAGGCTATGCGGGTCGCTACGGAGCATATTGTTGCCGCCATCAGCCGAAGCCGCCAGGTAGAGGTAGCCGTCGCGCCCGATGTTGAGGTAGGGGTACTTGGTGTCCGCCGCGTTGCCCGCCAGTTGCGACCCCGGCCAGTCGTAGTTCGCCCACTTGCGGGTGCCAGCGAAGCTGTAGCTGTAGAGGTAGACGACGCGCACTGGCAGGTTGCTGGGCAGCGTCTTGTTGTCGTCGCCCGCGACATAGACCGATGCGCTGGCCGCGTCAATCGCCACGTCGTTCACGCGGCTGTTGGGCAGCGTCCACTGGCCGAGCAGGTTGCCGCCGGGATCGTAGACGGAGAGGGTCTTGCCCGCCAGGGCTACTACCTTGCCGCCGTTAGCCACCGCTACCCGCTTTGTGCCAGAGCCGAGCGGCCTGGTCCAGAGCAGTTCGCTGGCGGCGGGGTTGAGGTAGGCGAGACCAAAGTCACCGACGACAGCAATCGCCCCACCAGCATGGTCGAGATCCATGTCGTCTACGCTGCCGCCAATGCGCGTCACCGCCAGCACTGCCGTGCCAGCCGCGTTGAGGCGAAGCAGTGCGCCGCTGCCACCATTCAGCAGGCTGATCGGGGTGAGGCCGAAATTGACCCCCGCCGTCAGCTTGCCCGCGTAAACCAGGGTGCGGTCGGGGGCGACTTCCACCGCTGCGCCCGCATCTACCCCCGCTCCCGCCAGATAGGTGCTGGTGCTAACCACGAGATTGGCAGTGATCGCGGTGGGCGCAGCCAGGGTGTTGCCACTTGCCTGCCTCTGCGCTACCAGCCCGTAGCCGATCAGCAGGGCAGCAGCCAGCAAGCCAACGGCCATTCTCCTCCACATATCGTTGCAACCCCCTTACCGTTAAGGTGTGGTGTGTAGTAGATTGCCAAGTGCGCCGAGCAGGATCACGTAAGGGGTGCCAGCGTTCTCCATGTGCAACTCGAAGCGAGCGCGCTCAAAGTATTGCACGATGAAAGGTTTGCCGCCCAGGGTCTCTACAAACTCCTCGCTGATCGGGTAGCCGTACATATTGAGGCTGCCATTTGCGCGCCAGTATTCGCGGAAGCCACTGCCAAGGTTGTGGCCGCTTTGGGGATAGAAGTCAGCCCCGCCCTTGCCGCTGGTTGGTTGGAAGGGGGCCGTGCGGGCAACCCCGCTACGCTCTGCTGCGTCCCGACCCAGGAAGCCGAGCAGTACAGTGCCATCACCGTACTCTGGGTGTTCCTCGAAGCGGGCGCGCTCAAACCACTGGGTGCGGTAGGTGTGACCGTCAGTGCGATTCACCTCGTTGGTTGCATCGGTGATCGGGAAGCCAAACTGGGCCAGGCCGCCGTTCTTCTCCCAATAGCTCTTGAAGTAGCCAGTCAGGCAATGGTTGGTCTCGCTGAACAGCCTGCCACTACAGCCGTTGAGTGGGGGGATCGCTGGTGGGTTGGTAGGTGGGGCTGGTGGCACTGGCGGTGGGGCAACCCCCTTGTACTGGGCGGCGTACTGTCCGCTGATCTCCAGGTAGAGGCGACCCTCTCTGCTGTCTGGCTCGATCTGGGTTCCCTCGAACCACTCATTGTAGGTGGCGACCACGATCCAGTCGGGGTTTGCGTCAATCGCCCCGCCGAAGCTGGCCCTGAAGTATTCGCCACCGTTACGCTCGTTGCGGTAGTGGCGGCTGCGGTCTGTCATGCGCGTGTCGTCGTAGCCCGGCTGCACGGCGGCAACGAACAGCCTGTCCTCCCCCTCTCGTTTGACCGCGTCGCGCATTCGGCCATCCTCGCGGGCAAAGCCGTCACGGGTTGGCCCAGCCCAGTAGTTGGCACTGAAGGGGTAGAGGCCGTTGAACACGCCCAGCCAGCGGGTGGTCTGTCCCTTGTCGCCCTCAGCGATCCAAAGTTGGCTGCCCTGTGGGTCAACCTGCTGGCGGATCGCTCCCCACGTCCCCGCTTCACCTGCTGCTGCCTGCCCGTAGAAGAAGACGACCGCCTTGCCACCCTCCTTCAGGTAAGCCGCCGAGGACTGATAGGTGTCGCGCAGGTAGGCGAGATTACTGGCTGCATTGCCCGGCCCACCCATGCCCACCTCGTAGAGGCAGGCGACTGTAACCCCCTTCGCCGCCGCCACTTCCAGCAGCGTGCCGAAGCGCGGTTCTACCCTGCCATCCTGCCCCCACCAGTTGGCGACCAGGGTATCTATGCCTGCTGCCTTCGCCTCATCCACCTGCCGCTCGATAGTGGCGCGGTCGCCAGAGGAGTAGCTGGCAGCAGGGTTCGCGCTCAGCGGCTTCGCCCAGTCACTCGTCTCGTACCAAAGATAGTAGAAGGCAAGGACGCGCCTGCTACTGACGGCGGCGGGGTTGGGGCTGGCCTGGGCCTGCACCTGTGGTAGGCCCAGGGCAAGTAGGGTGAGCAGGGTAAACAGAGGAAGAAGACGAGTATTGCGGCTTGGCATGATACCTCCAGTAAGCTGCGCTATCGATCAACCTTGATCCAGTACACACATTTTAGCCACTTGTCTGCCAGGAGGCAAGCCCGCGAGAGTAGCTAATTGGTACTACCCAGCCACCCCGACTAGCAGCAGTGCTGGTCGCTGCCAGAACCAGTACCACCAGCCAAACGGCCCCAACAGCCAGAGTAGCAGAGTGTAGAGCCAGGGCGCGGCGATACCACGCCGCCGTGCATCAGCCCAAAGTAGAGGGGTGCTGAAAAAGATGAGGAAGAAGGTGTCCAATACATAGTAGATGTTGCCGGGGTAGCGATCAAAGTTGGCGAACATCGCGCTGAAGGGGCTGCTGAAGGCGGTGTAGATGGTGAGGACGAGCATCACGGCGGCGGTGCCAGCAGCGATATTGCGGGCAGCGGTGAACTCTTGCACCGGGCGGTGGTCGGCTGGCTTGGCGCAGAGCAAGTAGTAGACAAACAACCAGACTGACCCTAGCACGTAGAACACGCCGAGAAAGAGCGGGCGTGGCTGGCGGTGCAGGTAGCCATCCTCCCAAATCAGGATACCCGTCAGCACGATCATCGCCCCGATCATCGAGAACCACCACAGCACCCAGGGTACCTTGCCGAGGGCCTCAACCAACGGCTGGCTGCCCGCCAACATCAGGACGACTAGCAGGCCGAGGTCGAGCAGAAAGGCGGCCAGGTAGAGCCACTTCCAACCCCAATGCGAGAAGTCAAAGCGCAAGGGTAGGGCCGCTCGCTCCTGGGTGATAACCTGTTGCACCATGCTCCGCTTGCCCGTATCCGTCGCCATCGGTGTTGCCTCCTTGCGTCGCCAGCCAGCCCGTTGCTGTCCACCCGCCATGTTGCTTTATCGCCAATTGCTTGCTATCGAACGCGCCCTTGTGCTACAATTTGCCGTCTGATCATGTTTGATTATAGCACAGAAGGCTCAACCATGTCGCTGTTGGATTGGCTCCTGCTCCTCTCCCTGCTTGCCGCCCTCGTCGCGGCCTACGTCGGCTGGCGCAGACCGCTTGCCCCAGTGGTGGTGACTACATCAGTCACCACCCCGCTGGATGATGATTGCCAGCGGGAGCGCGACGAACTACGCAACATCGCCAACAGCCTGCCAGTCGGGGTGATCGTCACCGACAGCCGCACTGCGGTACGCCGCTACAATCAGGCAGCGGCAACGATGCTCAACCTTGACCGCAACCCTCGCCGCCTGCTCGGTCGCTCCCTGATCGAGGTTGCCCGCGACTACGAACTGGATGCGGCCCTGCGTACTGCCCTGCTCGGCTCGGCGGGTATGGTACTTTATGCGCTGGACATACCATACAACCACCGCTACTTGAAGGTCAGTGCCTGCGCCCTGGAGGTTGAGCCGGGCCAGCCGCTTGGCGGCCTGATTGTGCTGGAAGATGTCACGGAGATGCGGCGGGTAGAGCGAGTGCGCCGCGATT
>Ga0123337_10003227_pt1 | contig 17636 bp, 13 predicted proteins | sample frozenSSSSmetaG_FD_89792 | JGI IMG/M metagenome (GOLD analysis project Ga0123337, IMG submission 89792) | Glacier valley bacterial and archeal communities from Borup Fiord, Nunavut, Canada, to study Microbial Dark Matter (Phase II) -... | ecosystem: Environmental > Aquatic > Freshwater > Ice >... | reverse complement strand
GGTTCTAGGACTCAGATGTAGCTGATGACCCATTTCGGCATTAGAAAGACCATGAGTCAATAACTCTAAGACTTCCTGTTCTCTACGAGTTAGGGGTGAGTGCAGATGGGATTTCTGAATTTGAGTGGACAGAGAATTATGGGTGTTCGCTGCTTTTGTCGAGGCGGAAATACCCAAATTCTCTTTATGAGAAAACCGATACGCTGATTGAATGATTTGCGATCGCTCCAAAAGATTGCGGATTGCTGCTGCTAACTCTTCCAGTTCAAAAGGCTTGGGTAAATATAAATCACACCCTGACTGGTAGCCCAGAATTCTTTCCTGGGTCTTAGTGCGTACCGTTAATAAAATTACAGGCAATAAACGAAACACTGGTTGTTGACGCACCCGGCGCACCAATTCATAGCCATTCATCTGTGGCATGACGATATCCGTGACAATCAAATCAGGATGATACTCATCCACCATAACCAAAGCCTCTTGACCGTCATTAGCCGTGATTACCGAGTAGCCAGCCAGTTCAAGATAGTCGGTAACAGACAGACGAGTGCCCAAATCATCATCCACTACAAGGATCGTTAAGGGCATGGACAATACACCCCTAGCATTTTTTGACTCAGAAATTTGCTTTTACGTACTCTATTAGTGAACACAGATAGGTAAGAATAGTGTTCTTATGTTTCATACTATGACACGATGACCAGCTAATAACTGCTTCAAGTTTTATTTATAAAGAAAATCTTAAATCTTTAGGATGTGTTAATGAAGTGTAACTCACCTTTGACTCCCTCTGCTGGGGAGGGATAGAGAGCTTTGTAATTTGTAACAACTTATCAATAAGGCAGAGTAAATACTCCTTATAGTGTAAATTAATATTAAATTAATAATTTTCCCAAAGCTAGGTAAGTGAGCGTGAATAATCAAAGGTTTATAGTCAGGGCTTAAACCCGAAAAATCTAGCTGAAGTCCTTACTAAGAGCCAATTTTAATTAATTTTACATTGCGTAATATAGTTTAATTTATTCTTGCCTACTTACTGAAGTAAGTATAAATATCTTTTGTTTTTTTGTCCTTAGTGATTAGTCCTTAGCCAATCACTAAGGATTATTGGTGTCAGGTAACTTAAAGTTGCCAGAAAACTTTTAATTGCCAACTTAGAAAAGTTAAATTAGTCATATACACTTGAGCATTTATAGCGGTTTTAAGATACACCCTATAAATCACAAAGCAATCCCAATAATTTTTTACGTACGTTTAAAGCACACAAAATTATCAATGAGCGACAAGAACGAAGGTTACAAAGTTATTAGTGACAACCGTCAAGCCCGTTATTTGTATGAAATTCTGGAAACTTACGAAGCTGGAATTGAATTGACCGGAACCGAGGTGAAGTCGATTCGTGCTGGTAAAGTTAATCTCAAAGATGGCTATGCTTTGCTTCGGAATGGCGAAGCATGGTTGATCAATGTGCATATCTCGCCTTATACCGCTAGTGGACAATATTTCAATCATGAACCACGGCGTACACGCAAGCTGCTGTTGCATCGCAAAGAACTCCGCAAGCTAATTGGCACAGTAGAACAGCAGGGTTTAACATTAATCCCTTTGAAAATGTATCTCAAACGAGGTTGGGTAAAAGTGAGTATAGCCCTTGGCAAAGGTAAAAAGCTCCACGATAAGCGAGAAGACCTGAAACGACGCGACGATCAGCGTGATATTCAACGGGCAATGAAAAACTATTGAGGGTCAGTGTAGCGAAAGTATCACACCAAAGTCAGAAACGGCTTGTGGTGAAAAGCATCTTGTCTATCTATAGCGTGAGTTATGAAAATGCCTAATTTATAGCCGCAGATTGATTTTCCTCAGGATGGGACTCTATATAATTATGAGTAACTTCGGATGGCATGAGGAATTGTCACAACTTATGAAAAGTAACTTCATTACAGCTGTTGGCGCTGGCGTTCTCAGCTTGAGTATGGGAATTTTACCCTCAACTCTATCCGCACAAGCTCAGACCACTGCTACCCCCAGAGTCACTACTGCTCCAACAACGACCACTTATGAGGAGCATAATGATTTTGATTGGGGTTGGCTAGGATTAATTGGTCTATTAGGTCTAGCTGGTTTGACTGGGAAAAAGCGTGATGCCGAACCCACTGCTTATCGAGACCCTAATGCCCCAGGTGGCACCACCTACAAGGACTAGACAATTCAAAATTCACTCATTCAAAATTCGCTCAGTTGTCAGTTGTTCAGTAAAAAAACAACTGACAACTTGCTGATGTTAGTTTAGTGTTGGTTCTGAGTTAGATGAATTTGTCTGGTTTTGAGATAAAGGTGTCCAGTAACTGGCAATTAAGGCAACTATGAGCCACCAAAGGGTATTTACTTCAGGACGATACCAGACAGTATCTACGGTGCCGTGAGCTAGCATACCCAACAAAATAGCGATCGCTCCAATTAACCAAAATCCCTCTACACTTTTCAATTGTCGCATTCGTTGCACTTGCAAAAATGCCGTATTAAATGTGACGATTATTAGCCAGAGAAAGCAGGCTAAACCAACAAAGCCGGTTTCTACAGTCACCTCAAACAATATTGAATAAGCACTCAAAGCAGTGTAACGAGGGTGTTGGTAGAGGGGATAAACTTTATTAAAAGAGGCGTGACCAGGACCAATGCCGAAAATCGGGCGATCGCGAATCATCTCAAAGACAGCATCCCACACATTTCGGCGAAAATTATTACTGCTATCTTTACGGTCAGCAAAAATACTGAACACCCGCAGGCGGACTGGCTCTACAAATATTACTGCTAACACCAATACCCCGATCAAACCCCCTAAGACAATCGGTAGCGACCAAGTACGCCAGAAACGAGGCATTTCCACGCTTTTCCAATAAACTAGCAATGCCATCACAGCCAAAAATGCCACCACTAGTCCAATCCAACCGCCACGACTAAAAGTCAAAATGAGGCAGGAGATATTGACAATTAACATTGTTAATGCTAAGACTTTTTTAGGCCAGCTTTGCCATACAAAAATTGCCACTAGGCTAAAAATTACTGCTGGCAAGAGGTATCCAGCCAACAAGTTGGGATTGCCTAAATAACTATAGACTCTTGTAGTCTTAGACAGAGGAGATTCTGGGTCAACCCAAGTTGCCAGTGCTGTGGCTCCAAAAAACCATTGGCGCAACCCATATAGACTGACAATTAACGATACGTGCAGGTAAAGGATGATAATCCAAGCTCGGAGGCGAGGCGATCTCAATACCCTGGCGCAAAGGGCAAATAGTAGCAAATACAAAGTCAACGTTCCCAAGTCGTTAAGCGCCGCCTTTTTCACAGGTGATAATGCTGTTGCGACTGCGGCAACTCCCCAGTAGAGGAATACCAGCAGGTGAATGGGCGTGAATGAGGAGATATTTGCTGGTGTGACTTCATCAGATAAAGTCAATAACAGCCAAAATCCCACACAAGCCACCAGCAACAAGCCCACCAATGAACTCGAAGCAAAAGGTGCAAGGGCATATATTAAGCTAAGTAAAGCAGCTGCTTTCGCATCTCCCCATTGGAGTAAGACGCTGGTTTGCCGCCAAGAACTTAACAGTCCCACTAGAGAACGATGTACGTAACTGCTAGCAAGATATTCTTTGAGCGGTAAAGATGATAAAGTGAATCGTTGCCAGACTAAATTCATAAAAAACATTGCGATCAATTAGTCTGCCGACGCAGAACTTGGAATTGATCATAATGCCTATGGTAAGAAAAAGGTAATAACGGAGATTGTAAATTAGTAATGGCATTCTGATTGCTAGCCATCAGCTACTACCTTTAATCCAAAACCACTCAGCTAATACTAAGTCAAAACAGCCGCGTCAGGTACTTAGTACACATCACCATCAAAGGGGTTCGGAAATATTCAGACTTGATGTTGGGTTTGAGTTCCTTCTACCCAACCTACGAATGATTAAATTCCATACCCTTTTTGTGGTGTTTTGTACTTAGTACACAACAAATAGATAGAAAATACGTCTTTCCCAATCCCCATATAATCAGACATCGCTAATTCCTTTTGAAGGAGTCGGCAGTTGCAGTGGCAAAGAAAGCACATAACGATATCCTGATTCTGGTGAACCTTGAATCAAAATTTGTCCCCCGTGCAACTCTGCTAGCTGACAACTTAGCAATAGACCCAAGCTTTCACGAGAAAGACTTCCATGTGATTTAGCTAAATTTATACCTGAACTAGTAGCAAAGAATTTTGAAGGGGAATCACTCAATTTTTTGGAATTGTCCACTGTTACTGATGAAGCATCTGGTTGCTCTTGGCTTTCTGCAAGAGTATTGTAAGTTGCTACCTCACCTGTCAGATCCAGCAGCGATAAAGAATTAAGACGGAAGTAGGGATCAACCTCAGTTATGCCGTCCCCTAGCCAAGGATGGGAAACCCAAATAGTAATGTTGAGCGTATCTTCCTTGTAAGAGACATGAATACGAACAGCGCTACCTGTAGCCGCAAGTTGAATCACACTGAAAACCAGGTGATAGAGGATTTGCCGCACCTTGTCTTTATCTAAAGGCCAAATGCGATTGCGTCCTGGTTCTATAGAGAGGCGAATATCTTGCTCGCGGCGATTAGCCACTTCTTCAAGGGTATTGATAGCTTGTTGGCATAGCATTTCGATATCCACAGGAGCTACATTCAGCACAGTAGCGTTTTCATCCATAGCTCCTAGTTCGGTAATTTCGTTTACTAAGGAAAGTAAGTACCGACCACTGTGTTGGATAATTTCCAGATATTCTCTCTGCTTTGTCGTCAAAGGCCCATAAATTTCACGTCCTAAAACACTAGCCATACCGAGTACAGATGTTAAGGGCGTGCGTAACTCGTGAGTTAGCTGGGCTAAAAGTTCCAGTTTCAATTGCTTGGTAGAAACAGAGTCGCTATCTTTAGTGCCTGGGGTGATTTTAATCTCAGCGTTACGTTCGTCATTGAGTGAAAATAGCGGAGCGATCGCCGGAGTCCTTGATTTTAGTTTCCCTTGCAGGAGTCGGTTACGCTCAAATTCACTCATACTCCAACGAGCGATGATTTGTAAAAACTCAATGTCTCGCGGTGTAAAATTGCGCGGCACTAAATCCATCACCGCCAATGCACCCAAACAATTTCCCTCAGCATCAATCAATGGCGCTCCTAAGTAAGCACGGATACCATAATCCTGTACCAACTTGCTGCTAGCAAGGACTGGATCTGTAAGTTTATGTGTATCATTAATTACAAATATTTGAGAAGTTTCTACTACCTGAGTGCAAAAGGATTCCTGGCGTGAGAGTTGGCGGGTTTGTGCCAAATGATTCATTAGTCCCAGCCTAGATAAGCCCACTGCCGACTTGAACCAGTGGCGTTCTTGATCCACAAATCCCAGAATGGAAATTGGTACTTCCAAAAAGTGGGCAGCAGTCTGTGTGGCTTCTTCAAAAACCGGAATCGTTTCTGCTTGCCGCAAACCTAAATCTGACAAAGCTTTGAGGCGTTGTTGTTCTCTTGATTCAGGAGAATCCCAACCATCCTTTAGGGCAAATAATTTGTTTTCAGGCTCTACCATTGCCACTGTTACCTTAATAATTTCTCGATACTGTAATTGATCGAAGTCCTATTTCTAGGTTATCAATTCCTATCTTTAAGCATTCCCTAATTTTGCCTCTGACAAACAAGTTTGGGACAAAAACTTTTTACCCCTTCGATTAAGTCGGCAAAGCACTCTTTACTACTTAGTATTTACTGGTGCTGAATGTTCTCTATTTAGCACAGGTGTAGTCTCGATTGCTTGAGATTTTTCAATCAGACTGCGTTAGATTTTGATTCAGTCAGGGTAAGCTAGTGCTAAGGATATAATAGCAACAGAAGGGAAAATTCCTTTGGCAATCTTTAACGTAAATTTACTTACAACAACTCTACCTATGTAATTTTTATAGCTATTGTTACAGATAAAAGCTAGCAGCGATCGCTGACAATCCTAGATAGTTGATATAACTCTTGATCCGATAGATTGAACCTATTACAATTTCACGCTGAAAATGGTACAGGTTTTTCTATTTTTTGCATAGGATGAAATCTTTTTTGAGGACAACTGGTAATGAATAAAATGACTATTAGAGTTCCTTTTGTAGACTTGAAGTTACAACACGAACCAATTCAAACGCAATTACAAGATGCAATCCAATCTGTATTGGAACGGGGAGATTTTATTTTAGGGCAAGCACTCTCAGATTTTGAAGCAGCATTTGCGGCAGTATCTGGGGCAGAATATGGAGTTGGTGTGGCATCAGGAACAGATGCGATCGCTCTGGGATTGCAAGCGTGTAATATTGGTGCTGGCGATGAAGTGATTTTACCAGCAAACACTTTTATTGCAACCTTAATTGGGGTGCTACGTGCTGGTGCCAAGCCAATTCTGGTAGATTGCGATCGCCAAACCGCTTTAATTGACTTAGAGTCCGCAGCAAAGGCAATTACGCCTCATACTAAAGCAATTATCCCTGTGCATCTCTATGGTCAGATGGTATCACCACGACAGTTATTCAACTTTGCCGATACCTACAAACTACTAATTTTTGAAGATGCGGCACAAGCACACCTCGCTCAAAGAGACGGATATCACGCTGGTTCAGTAGGAATAGCAGCAGCTTTTAGTTTCTATCCCAGCAAAAATTTGGGAGCATTTGGGGATGGAGGAATGGTGCTGACACGAGATTCAGACGTAGCCCAGAAGATGCGGCGCTTGCGAAATTATGGGGCATCGCAAAAGTATTTTCATACTGAAGCAGGTACGAATAGCCGCTTGGATACTTTGCAAGCAGCGATTTTGCACCAGAAACTACCATATTTGCCACAGTGGAATCGCGATCGCTTGACTATTGCCCAGCAGTATGATACTGAACTAGCACCCTTGGCAACTGCTGGAATTATCCCTATGGAAAACCAAAGTGGTACAGGACACGTTTATCATCTTTATGTGATTAAAGTTGATGATTATTGCCCAATCAAACGCCAGCAACTGGAGGAAAAACTTACAGCAGTAGGAATTCAAACTGGGATTCACTACCCAATTCCTTGTCATCTCCAGCCAGCATTCACCAACTTAGGCTATCAGCTTGGAGATTTTCCCCAAGCAGAAAAACTGTCAAACCAGATATTATCATTACCGATGTATCCTGGTTTGAGTAGTAGCCAAATCAAAGAAGTTGTCGCAGCGATAGCTCATGCAGTTTCAACGAGTTATAAAACAGATGAACCCTCTCCTGCTGACCTTAGCAGCGTGGTAGCCTGAAGTTAATTCATGCCTATTTTTTGCTACTGTCATTTTTTCTTTATTCTTTGCTAGGACTTACGCAAGAGGTACGGAATAACGTAGACGCATTCGCGGAGCGTCTCGTCGAGAAGTGGCTTGCCGCAGGCTACCACAGAGGCGCAGAGAAGCCAGTGCGTTGCGGTGTTAGCGTAGCGGTAGCGACGTAGGAGCGTCGGCAGTCCGGTCTTGGGGGTTTCCCCCATGAGGAACTGCCGAACCCGAAGGGGGGTTCCCACGCCACTTGCTTTATGCCGGGGAACCCGTCCACCGCAGTGGCTCCCCGTTGTAGCAACTGGCGCGACACGGAGAAATAAGAGGTGGAGAGATATTTTGCGTAAATCCTATTTGTTAATGACAAGTGACAAATGACTAATAACCAAAGTTTTTGAATTACTTAAAATCATGGCACTCCAGCAACAAGTTAAAAACATAAACGCATCAGGCTTATTAAATCTAGCGATTTTAGGCGTTTTACTGCTGCTTTATGCTCCGATATTGCTACATTGGTTGGATGGTTGGCTGCACAAAAATATCAGTACAGAACACGAATATTTCAGCCACGGGATTATCGGTTTACCATTTGCTGCTTATCTGGGCTGGATAAACCGAAAAAAGTGGAAACGTTTGCCAGATACCAGCCATCCTTTGGGCGCTGTTTTCTTGTTATTAGGGGCAGTGTTTTATCTTAGCGGTGTTACAGAGTGGGTTAACCTTTCCTTGCCGGTTATACTGGCGGGATTATGCTTGTGGTTTAAGGGAATCTCAGGTTTGCGATCGCAAGGATTCCCCCTGCTATTAGTATTTCTGGCAACCCCAACAGCAGTACCCTATCTTATTGCTCCCTATACCATGCCTCTCCAAAGCTTCATCGCTGGCACCGCAGGCTTCATACTGAATCAATTTGGTATGGAAGTAACCGTGTCTGGGGCAAATCTGTACGTGGGAGGACGGATTGTGGAAGTTGCCCCCTATTGTGCAGGGCTGAAAATGTTGTTTACGACTCTCTACGTAGGCTTGATGTTGCTTTATTGGACAGATGCTTTGTCTTCACGCCGCACAACCATATCGTTTTTATCTATTGCTGCGATCGTTAGTATTAGTGCCAACATCATTCGTAATACTTTACTGACTTTCTTTCACGGCACAGGTCAAGAAGCCGCTTTTAAATGGCTGCATGAGGGTTGGGGCGGTGATCTTTACTCTGCTTGTATGCTGGTGTCATTAGTGCCCTTACTGAATTGGATTAATAGCTATTTCTCGGCATCTCTAGAAACTCAGCAACAAGGAGAAAGTTAGAATCACTGGGCATTGGGCATGGGGCATTGGGCATTGCTTATTTTTCCATTGTCTCCCTTGTCTCCCTCATCTCCCTCATATCCCCCCACTCCCTTAATTTTTCGTCACTGCTGCGTAAGTCATAAATTATTACTGAACTCATAGTGTGATTTTATAAAGTAAAATTTTGCCTAAGTATTACAATTTTCACTGATGATTTCCTTCTCAAAATTTTTCAAGGAAAACCAATTTAGTCAAGTAGCAGCACTTTTGTTATTGCTACTCCTCCTAGCAATAGGAGGGGTTCCCGGATATCTGACAGGACACTGGCAATGGAAACAGCCGCCACCAGTTACTACCCTCAAGGAATTAAAACAAATCCGCAAGAGTGGGTTAACCCTTCCTGGTTGGCAAACCATTGAACAAGCAGAACAGCAAATTGGCGAACATAAATGGTCTTTGCAGGTAATTAAAAAAGAAGGTTCCCCATCCCAGGCAATCCTGTTGTTGTTGCCACAAAACGGACCGATGGATCAACCAGAGGTAGAGTGGGCAGAGGTTAACGGCTGGGGAAGGTCACGCTGGGGAAAGTGGGATGTAGCTCAATCTCGCTCTGCTGAATTTAGTGTGAAACCGCCTGCAAAGTTGACTTCTAATGTTGAAACTAAAGTAGAAGCTAGCTTTTTTCGCGCCTCCACACCACAGCAAACCTTCGCTGTCTTGCAATGGTACGCTATGCCAGACGGCGGAAATCCCTCACCTTTCCACTGGTTTTTGGCGGATCAATTGGCACAGTGGCATAAGCAACGCACTCCTTGGGTGGCCGTCAGTATTATGATTCCAATGGAACCTTTGGGGCAAGTAGAAACATCTTGGCCTTTAGCCCAGTCTATCGGTGAAACAGTGCAAGCTGTATTGATGGCAGGCCCTTTGTAGAGTATGTTACTACATATACGTTTGTCCACAGATTCATCAACAAAATCTCAATAAATTGCGTTCAGGCTGAAACTGAGCTAAAAGATGTTAACAATATTAATTATGAAGTTAGAAATAAAATTTTGGTAAACTCTCCTGTTCTTCTTGGTAAATACTTGCAGACAGAAGAAACATTTAGGACATTCATAAGTAAAATAGCCACTCGGCGCGACTAATTCCTATATCAGTATTTCCTGCACCGATGTTCATATATCCCAGTTCTTATTCTTATATGCGTGGATTCAGCGCCCTGTGTTTTGTCAGTCTTCAAATAGGAGTTTTCTTAACAACACCTATCCAACTTGTCGTTGCCCTGCCTTTTCCACCTCAAGGACAATCACCAGGGCAACCCCCCTCGCCAGTGCCAGGTACTGAGGTTGTGCCTCTAGGTGCAAATGACGAAATTTCCCCCCAACTTAGCCGCTACCTCTTGGGGCCAGGAGATGTAATTGGCGTTGTGCTTCAGCGTCCTCCTGGCCCATACCGCTTAGGAATAGGATATGGAATTAGCGTTTCAGTTCAGCGCTTTCCAGATTTGAGCTTTCAAGCTTTAATCAACCCAGAAGGTAATATTGTGGTGCCGTTACTGGGAACAGTTTCCTTACAAGGTTTAACTTTACAAGAAGCTCAAGAAAAAATTCGCTTGGGTTTAAATCGTTATGTAGTTGATCCGGTAATAGTTTTAGGTTTAGCAACGCAGCGTCAAGACATCAGTTTTCAAGCTGTAATTAGTCCAGAAGGTAACATTGTAGTGCCGCAAGTGGGAACGGTGTCATTACAAGGTTTAACTTTGGAAGAAGCTCAAGAAAAAATTCGCTTGGCTTTGAGTCGCGTTTTACCAGATCCAATCGTGGTAGTATCCTTGGCAGGGACGCGACCAGTTCAAGTTACTATTAGTGGGGAAATATTTAAACCAGGAATTTATCCGATTAATTCATCAACACCCCGTGTTGCTGATGCCTTGCTAATATCTGGTGGTTCAACGTTAAATGCAGACCTGCGACAAGTGCAAGTACGCCGGAAGTTAATTGATGGTTCCGTGATTTCACAAACTATTGACTTATATGCAGCACTGCAAAATGGCGGTTCAATCCCTAATTTACGCTTACAAGACGGAGATGCGGTACTCGTGCCGCGTCGTGAAGTTGGTAATGATGACGGTTATGACCGCAATTTAGTAGCACGTTCATCCTTGGCCACACCACAGATTAAAGTCCGAGTTTTAAACTACGCTGGGGGAGGTTTTACCACTCAAGCGTTGCCTAACGGCAGTACATTTGTAGATGCTTTGGGAGGAGTAAATCTCGATGCTGCTAACCTCCGGGATATCGCTCTGGTTCGCTTTGATTCTGAACAAGGTAAAGCTGTTACCCAGAAACTTGATGCTAAAAAAGCTCTAGGCGGTGATGCCTCTCAAAATGTGCCACTTCAAGACAATGATGTTATTGTTGTTGGTCGGAATCTGATCGGTAAGATTACTAATTTACTGACTACCATTACCCAACCTTTCTTCAATGTCCAATCTTTTCTGCAATTTTTTAGAAACGTCGGTGGCAATGGATCAAATTAGTAATTATAAAATCAGGATACAATCTGGAAATAGTTGGGAGTGGTGCAAGCCACATCTCGAACTTATCTTTGAATTCATTAATAGAAAAATATTAAAGATATCAAACGATATATACAGTAGGAAGTTGATAGTGTGCTTGTATCAAAGGCACTATCTTGAGTTTGGTGCTTCCTAATTTTGAATTTTGAATTGGAGTGAAGCGACCATGACCCCACCAATTGTTAAGCGCTATCTGATTGCTTTTGAGAAATATAAGTGGATTGGACTAGCTAGTTTTGCTTTAGTTGTAGCAGGGTCAACTGTGGTGGCTATGCAACCAGAGCCACCTATTAGTTATATCGGATCTGCTGCACTTACCTATAGTGGCCCACCAGTTTCTTTCTCTACAACTGGTAGTCAAATTCAACAGCAAGGAAAGGAACTAAATGAGGAGATTTTACTATCAAATCAGATAATTGCAGGAGTGGCAGAAAAAGCCGATATAAAACCGAAAAAGCTTGCGGACAGTATTGCCCTGACTTTACCTAAAAAAAACCTCAAGACTGGAGAATTGGAATCTAGTATTTTTGAATTGAAATATGTAGATACTGACGCCAAACGAGCTATACAGGTCTTAGGTGAATTGATGCACTCAATGATCAAGTTGAGCAGTGATATCAATACTGGGCGATTACAGGCAATTATTGAAAAGATTAACGATCGCACACCACAAGCCAAACGGGATTTGCAAATTGCGGAAAAGAAGTTGGAACAGTACGATCGCATCGAGCGAACGGCAATATTAGCAGCAGAGAATGGCAGTTTGTTAAGTGCCATTACTGCCAGCCAAAATCTGCAACGGCAAATTCAATTAACTATTTCTGGGGTTGATGGTCAAGTTCGCAGTTTACAAAATAAGTTAGGTTTAACAGTCGGACAGGCTTATATTTCTTCTGCTTTGAGTGCCGATCCAATTATTGCCAACTTGCGATCGCAAATTTATCAAAGTGAGTCGCAACTCGCCCTACTCAGAAAAGATTTACGACCGGAACACCCAACTATGGTTCAGTTGCTGCGTCAGAAACAAGCTGCTGAGGAATTGCTACAACAACGTGCCGCAGAGGTGTTAGGTGGTGAAGGTACGGCGGCTCCACTTTCGGGTAACATTGCAAATATTCGCAGCCAAAGTAGCTTAGATCCAGCACGTCAGCAGTTGGCAAACCAAATGGTGTCTTTGCAAACCCAAGGGGAGACGCTGCAACAACAACTAGCCCAAGAAATTCAACAGGAAGCGCGACTGCGGCGAGAGTATTCTCTGATACCCAATAAGCAATTAGAGCGATCGCGTTTAGAACAGGAGGTTACACTCAAAAAAGCCATCTATGACCAAATGCAGGTGAAGCTAACCGATGCCAAAACCGCAGAGGCAGAAACCACCAGCAGCCTCAGCATTGCTAGACGCCCCACAGTCATTGCCGATCTCAAACCTCCCAAGAGTGTGCCTATTATCCTTGCTGTGGGTGGTTTGTTAGGTGTGTTGATTGGTGGCGGGGTGATATTTTTTTTGGGAGCGATGGAAGCGACTTTCAAAACCAGAGAAGATATCCGCGAGAGCCTCAAACAACGGGAAGTGGCACTGTTGGGAGAATTGCCTTTAATGCCAGTTGATGATTTAGAGCTTGAAGCGATGCCTGTGCTACTTTCTGCCGATTCTCCTTATTTAGAATTTTATGAGAAATTCCGTAGTAATCTGCGCCGGATTGGTGGTAAAAACTTAAAGGTGGTGTTGATTACTAGCACCAGTAGCCTAGAGGGAAAAACGACAAGTGCATATAACTTGGGTATAGCTTCCGCCCGTGCTGGTAAAAGAACCTTGATTATCGAAACAGATTTGCGATCGGCTTCTTGTTGTACATCCTTGAAAGTAATTCCAGATCCCAACGCCACTCTTGAACCCCTGCGTTATTACGCTAACTTAAGTGAATGTATTCGTTTAGTTCCTGATGTGGAAAATTTATACATTCTTCCCAGCCCTGGCCCTGTGCGGCAATCGGCTGCTATTCTTGAATCTAGCGAAATGCGGCGGTTGATCGAAGATGTCCGCCAACGTTTTGATTTAGTTATTTTAGACACTAGTCCCCTCAGCATATCCAATGACCCTTTGTTAATCCAACCTTATAGCGATGGGATTGTATTAGTGGCGCGACCACAGTATACAGAAGAGAATATGCTAGGTGAGGCTATTGATCAATTGGTTGAATCTGAACTGGGGTTATTGGGAGTAATTATCAATGGCGCTGATATTATTGTTTCTGTACCTGAACAAGTTGAACAATCATCAACATTTACATCTGAGGTAAAATCGAAAATTGTAGAAGAATCAGAAGAAGTTTCAGCGAGTGCCAGCAAAAACTAATAGTTTACAAATAGTCAATTGCCAAGTTGAAATTGCTTATATCCCACATTCCGCACCCTAATCTGTAGCACACGGTTATCATTGAACTACACCAAATAAAAAAGGGTTTGGCACAGCCTCACAAAGAAATGGTATAACGCATAAATAATTAATTTCTGGAGATGTCTATAGTCTAAGCTGGCTTCAATTTCCGCAGGAAGTTAAGCATAGCTGAAACCACAGCATCCGGCGACTCAACTAAGAAGCCATGACTACCACGATCAAGAACTACAAGTTCAGCTTTGGGAATACCTTGAGCAAGTTGCTGGGAAAACTTTAGCGGGGTGAGAATGTCTTGTTTACCAACTAGAACTAGGGTAGGACAATGAATTTCTTGAAGGCGGTCTGTTGTATTAAAGTCAACTATAGCTCGGCTGTGATGATAGAGTGAATGAGTCGCAGGCGGGAAAGGATATTTGATTGCAAATTCGATCAGACTTTCGATCATCCCAGGAATCGAGTAGAACGTATCTGTAAATATCCAGGGTAATACGACTTTTTCATAAAGTTTCAGGTCTACATTGCCGCCAAGATCGCCCCAAGTCTCAATGATGCTGTTGAATAATGCATCACCTTTTGCCAACGATGAAAGTAGCATCAGACTTTGTATCTTTTCAGGATGTGCTAAGACTAGCTCTTGGGCTATCTGACCACCCATTGAATGACCCGCTAGATGCACCTTATCGATCGCAATCTGATTAAGCAATGCTGCAACGTCGCTAGCCATTTGTTTCAGACTATAGGGGGTTTCGGGAGCAGAACTTCGCCCCATACCTCGGTTGTCCAAGCGAATAACTTGATATTGCGAAATCAGCGATGGCATGATCAGCGACCAATAGGCATGATCACAAAGGAAGCCAGCTATTAATAGCAAAGGCTCACCGGTTCCCTTGATGTCGTAGAACAAATCAATCCCGTTAATCTCAACTTTGGGCATAGTCAATAATTCTGCTAAACCTTATTTTAAGCAGGGATAAACAAGGCTACACTCCTACGTCTTAAATCTCTCGTCCACCGGAATTTGATAGCCGTTGGCGAGGCGATTGGTCATGTTGGCAGTGGCTGCGATCGCCATTAGTTCCCCGAAGATGGTATCATTAATACTTAAACAAAAAGCCCATCGGTACAACGATGAGCAAAGAAAGAATAATAAATATTGTTTGGTTACGGTTTTGGCGCATTTTCTACACACTAAAGACTAAGCAAAATTTTAGCCTTTGCATAGTCGTTTCTCAAGAATTCGTAATATTGAATGTTACAGCAGTTTTCATGTATTTAAACCACAATTATAAGACCTAACCCCCAGCCCCTTCCCTACAAGGGAAGGGGAGAAAATCAAAGCCTCTCTCCTACGAGGAGAGAGGTCTATTTGTGGTTCATTTACCTGAAAATCGCTGTAATTAAAAATTATTTGATTATGGATATCTTCTACTACCAGCACCCACTACACCGATTTTGTGGCGATAAGAGAGTTCGGCACCGAACCAACCGGAAAGGCTAACCAATGTACCGACAATGAGCGATAGTAACAGTCCCCAAGGTACTATTCGGGACTCAGCGTCGCCCAAACGCAGGAGAAAGTTGACGAGTGATAAAACTAGTAGAGAAACGTTAAGTATCAAATGCGCCCAACCTGCGGTGCGCTTGCGAACTCGTTCAATTTTGAAAAAGTCGCTCAAGCCGATCGCTGCTGCCAGGAGTCCTCCAGCTAATCCGAGTCCGATTAACCATAGCGAAGCCCTAGCCCAAAAGAAATCATGAGTTAACCAGTAGCCAATATCACTCCCCAAGGCGGCGGCTAAAAAGGCGATGGGAAAGATTACACTCAGGGGATGTAGGGGATGTCCTGCGATCGCAACTGTACTGGGTACACCGGTATCAAGATATTCACTGTCGTTACTTTCAATAACTGGGGGAATATTTGGGAAAGGTGTTGAACTTCTTTGCGTTGTGTCTGTAGTTTCCATTATTAGTATCCTGAATTTATTCGCGGACTATTTTTAACCTGAAGGAATTTGTTCAATATAAGCTTCAGCTTGTAGAGTTAGTTTGCCTACTTCTACTTTTAATTGCTTAACTTGCAAACTCATTCCTTCTAAATCAAAGTTACTCAAATTTAAAATTTCGCTAGTTTCATCTATCAAAGCTTTTGTCAACTCTGGCGATATTTTCTCACTTTCACCATACTCGACATTTTCTAGAGTAACAGTTTTTCCATTAGCGCTGATCTGGGGTACTGCGGAAAAAGCAACTTGCTGATTTTCACCTGTTTCTACTAATTTTATGCTGGCATTTAATGCTACTTTCCCATCCCCAGGTAGTCGAAAGTCTACAGATTCAGGCTGAATATTCGTCAGTTGCCCGTTAATATGTATTTTTTGACTTTGCAGTTGCGTAGGCGTAGCCCGCCGTAGGCATCGCACATATTCTGAGTTGAAGGCGCGATTAATATCAGCTTCGGTTAAGACAACCTGGGCATTAGCATCAGTAGGTTTAGTGAGTTCAATTTTGCCAAAAGCTACACTCAGAGGATTAATGGCAACACTAGCCATTTCTATTTTCAATTCCTCCATACGGAGGTCTTTCTGCATAACCAAACCTTTACCTTCAATCGTGACTGCATCCACCTGTCCTTGAAGCAGTTTCAACGGATCTGTTTTGATGTTTACATCTAAATTTTCTACTTCATCTAATTGGCTAGATAATCCTATTTCTGTCGCTTTATTCAGCGCTTGTTCTCCTAATCCAGGACTGTCTCCCATTATTAAATTGACTCCTACTCTAAATACCATATCCTTGAATAAATTTAATAAATTCGTATCATAATTTTATCTATCTGGCGATGGAATATAGATTTAAATGCTGTCTATCTAAAAGTAGAATTATATTATTTATAATTAAAAGTTTTGCTTTTATATGCAGATTTTCTAATGCGTAGATGCAGAACGACTTCTCCTCAGATATCACTCAAAAGAAAGATGGAATGTATAGAATTTAGTAGTTATAGTATTTGTTTATGAAATTTTGCAAAAATCTGTTTAATAAGAAAAGCTTGCAGCATACTTTAGAATTGAATTTTGGTTTGGCACATCGTCAGAACAAAGGTGGATAAAGTTCGTAGATGTAGCCAGTCGTAAGCATCGCTTTTACAATAATTTTGTCAAAGGCAACGTAAACCCAGGCACAACATCTTCACCGCTTAATATTGCCGTAGCCGGGTATTGAGTAATTGAACCATCCCGGCGATAAACTAAAGCTTGCTGATTTTTACTATCAATTAACCATCCTAATTGAACACCATTAATAATATATTCTTCCATCTTGGCTTTGAGTTTTGCCAAGCTATCATTTTTAGACCGAATTTCAATTACAAAGTCGGGTGCTAAGTTGATAAATTTGTCCTCTTGCTGATCCCAACCTTGTGGTAAACGTCCTTTAGCTACAAAAGCAGCATCAGGCGCTCTGACAGCAGTATTTGCTAATCTAAAACCAGTACTTGGCCCAAAAACTTCACCTAGATTCTGACTTTCTACCCAATTAAATAGATAGGCTCCTGCTTTTATTTCTCGATTACCAGAAATTCCACCAGTTGGCGGCATAGTTTCTAAAATACCATTAGCATCGCGTTCAAACCGCAGTTCTGGGTTTTGCGAACTCATCAGCATTAATTCTTCATCAGTGACAGTATATAAAGACTGCACCGTTATTTTTTCGCTGTTCATGATAATGCCATAGAAAGCTTGATAGATATTTCAATTTTAGCTCTGTACCCCTCTCATCCTTTGCAACCTCTGCGCCGGGAGCGGTTTATTATAAAATTGACCCCTTGATTAGGTGGAGTTCTATTAACTCATTTTATACAATGCTTACAGAACGTTTTACCGCAGCCCTTATTTACGCTACGCAACTGCACGCCAACCAAGTTCGTAAAGGTTCAGGTGTCCCCTACGTTGCCCATTTATTAGGTGTCGCCAGTATTGCTTTAGAATATGGGGCAAATGAAGATGAAGCGATCGCAGCCCTC
>Ga0123337_10003226_pt1 | contig 17637 bp, 11 predicted proteins | sample frozenSSSSmetaG_FD_89792 | JGI IMG/M metagenome (GOLD analysis project Ga0123337, IMG submission 89792) | Glacier valley bacterial and archeal communities from Borup Fiord, Nunavut, Canada, to study Microbial Dark Matter (Phase II) -... | ecosystem: Environmental > Aquatic > Freshwater > Ice >... | reverse complement strand
GATATTGCTGCCAAATTATAATGTAGATGATACCATTTACTATGGCTGATGATCATTCAATAGTACGCATGGGTTTAAAGCTTATACCGGAGGATAATTAACCGGACCTTACAATTGTTGAATTAGAAAATGGCAACGACCTTCAATTCAACCTAACCCTATGATCAATATTCTGATATTAATTTTTAATAGAAACGTTACTTATCGAATCAGAAATTTTTTGCAGTGAAAATTGATAGTTGAACACAGCATTCGCCAGTACAAGTGCAGTGATAATAATTGCCGGATGGCAACAATTGCTACAGAATTAAAGTGGTGATAAGAACTAACAAAAGCGGGATTCAACCTATGAGCTATAAAACTTCACAGGTTAAATCCCGCTTTTTTGCCACACGCAATCCTTCTAACTAACCTTAATATGAATGATCATTTTATCAGTTTCGGAAACACCCCGCCGGTGAAGTTCCAGTCATCAGGCAAAGAAAAATCAGCTTCTACGATTTTTCCAAGTTCGTGTCCTCCGCTAAAATCAGGTTTTGTAATGCTAAATTGTTCAAATACATAACTGCGATTAAACAGGCCATCAGGGTTTATGATGTTACCAGGGGTGTCATCCATAAATAATATATCACTTGCTTCCTCAGGGAATGGATAACCGTTAATACCCAGATTCCAGTCTACAAGATCTACAGTTCTATATACACCGGGCTCAATGTAGGTCACTTTACCTCGTAAATAAACCCCTTTGTTCGCCGGATAAAATTCCTTTCGTGCATAATCGGTAACAGAACGATAACCACTGCCCTGATGTAATACTAACCTTCTGTGAGTATTCTCGTAAAGCGTACATGTTTTCATTATTACCAGATTCCAAAGCGATTTTTTAAATGAAGTGTGCGCGGCGGACTGTAATTTGTTGTACTCATCGCCGAGTGCTGGAAAATTTGAGCTCGCCAAGTCCCCGAGTGTGTAAGTGTGGCCATTGAATTCAATATTGTCTTTCCATGCAGCTTTCAGGTTACTGTAATTATTAGTTGGGTCTACCAGGGAACTTAGTTTCTGCTCTATTGCGAATTGCGTTTTCTCATGCCCAAATTCAAAAACTGCAAATACGGCGTCCAACCCGATCGGTTTATCCTTCCCTATGCCCCAGTCGTGCAAAAATGCGGATAGACAAGCAATTGCGGGTACGGCCCAGGCATTGCCACTGACAATAGCGGCGGCGGCGGCCAGTAAAACAGCTATATCAATAAAAACGTTAACAATAAAGTTTGTCCAGCTTGAATTTTGTTTGGTCGATGATAAAGCGTGGAAAACAGCTTCTTCATATTCAATGCATAAGGGATATAGATCGAGTACCCAGACACGCATACGTTTTAAATTGTCCGCCGCGTCCGCCAGTTCATTTTGTGTTAATCCGAGTCCAAAATTTCCTTTAGGATTTATCCCCGGATATAATTGATTGCCATCCTTACTACATCCGGTAATAACTGATGGCAGCAAAACAATACCGGTAGCTGCAATTACCGAATCGCGTAACAATTTTCTCCGACTTAATAGTTGACTTATATTTTCCGGGATCATGGTGGGAGTTAATTTATACCTACAAAGGAAAAGAATATTAAAATGCCGGGCTTGTAGAATTAATTCGAAAGTAATAACTGTGCTATTGTCTTCTGACCTACTGGTTTTATTAAGCGTTTATGCTGCGTTCAACGGAATTACTTTGCGGGTTATAGCTCAACTTATAAAACTTGCTAACCTGATATATTTTGATCTTCTGCGCTGCATCTGATCAGCTGTGCGCAGAATAAATTTTTTTGAAAAAGTGTAATACTATCCATAAAAGAATACAACCTGATACAATCAAAAAACCATTTAGAAAATATAACTGATACCCTTAAATGTACTCAGCCTGTGTCTTAGAAGTCATTGAGAGATGCGAACATATTACCGGCGTTGTTATACCAGGCTTACATCAACGGGTAAGGTCAGTGAGGCTGAGTGTCTGATGAAGCGAAGGTTGTTTTAATAAAAATTATTTTTCCGCCGTTGATATTGCCACTGTATTATCAACAGCAGCTTTTGCTTTTTACTTAGCTAAAGCGGGATATTTATTTCCAGTCCGATGGTCAAATCAATTTAAAAAAAAGAAAGGTAAATAAGGCTGCTCTTGCATAGATAGAAATGTAACAGCACATTTGCCTGGTTAGCGAATTAATTATAAATACACGTCGTTATCTTAAAAATGCATACCATACTATTCAATCTCCGCTTGCGATTGTGCTCTCTGCAGGCGGAGTACTTTGAGTTAAATATCCAAACAGGCGCCGCTCTTTGATTATATCAGCCACTTCCGCCGGAACATATTCTTCCCAATCCCCTGCGCCTTGTTTTATAAGTTGTAACACTTTATCGGTTTGCACATTAAGATTATTCTTGTTGTAGTCAAGGATGTCTTCTATTTTGTCATTGGCAATCAGGTAACGGTAGAGATCTATCAGGTGCGGCGGCAGGTTAAATCGCTGGCAATTACATATAACTCCGTCCCGCAAAGTAGGATAAATAAACAGCTTTACTTTGCGGCTGAATAAAGCAGCAAAAGATTCCAGAATACCGCCCTGCAGGTCTTTATAATGCACTTCAGAAAAAATATATTCTAAGTTGGGATAACCCAATACCACACCTATCTTCAACCTGGTGATGGTTGAGAGGTAAGCCACCAGCTTATAATACTCCTGAAAATTAGAGATCATCACCATTTGCCCCAGCGAACATAGAATATCCACCCGGTCGAGGAAGTCTTTTTCATCTATTTCAGCGTTCCGATCGGCGTTCCTTTCTTTTAGAGATTGCAGGGTAAGTTCTGTCAGAACCACTACGTTTGCTTTGTCCACATCCTGCTCTTCCAGAAATTGTTTCACGCCTGTCTTAAGCATATCTATGTGCACGTTGATGACGGGACGAAAACGTCCGCGTACAACAACGATGTGCTTTTTATACAATACTTCAGAAGGTTGCAGGTTTTTACCATCAGGGCCAAATACAGCAGCATTTGAAAAACCATATTTTACCAGGTGCAGGCTCATAAGGCGGTTATCGACTCTGGTGAAATCAGCACCTTCAAATCGTATCATATCTATCTGTATGCGGTCTTTAGACAGGTCATCCATCAGTGAAAGCAAAAACATAAGTGAATTCCCATGATTATAAAAACAGGCGTAAATGAGATTCACTCCCAATATCCCCACCGCTTGTTGCTGAAGATTGTTATCATTATCTAATAAATTCACATGAAGTACCACATCATTATACTCACCGCCTGGCTTTAGCTGAAAACGCACACCCATCCAGCCATGTCCCGTATTTGTTTTGTGATAATTAAGTGCTGAAACCGTATCTGAAAAAGCAAAGAAAGTAGTTGTTGCACTGCGTTGTTCTGCAAGGCGTTCAATCAGCAGGCCGTATTCCCGGTCGAGCATGGCTATCAACCTGTTCTCACTAACGTAGCGACGCTTTTGCTCCGCACCATAGATAGCATCGGAAAAGAGCATATCATAAGCCGACATGGTTTTGGCAATAGTGCCGGAGGAGGCACCTGCTTTGAAAAAGTTTGCAGCTACATCCTGTCCGGCCCCAATTTCGGCGAAGGTGCCGTAAATTTCAGGATCAAGATTAATTGCCAGCGCTTTTTGTTTTGTTCCGATGTTACTGCTTTGATTAACTACCATGCACGAAGTCATTTATAGGTTACTGTCGCTATGCTCACAAACTGAAAAGATACTATGAAAGTACAATTTGTTTTCGCACCGGTTCATCTGCAACTTTAGCAAACATTGCGGAATTTAAAAAGTATCTGCGAGCGTTTTAGATACTAACCAGGAGTTGGTTTTATACCTCCGGAAATAACACCGCAATTTTATATAGCTGATAATATTTGCGGGTTGAATTGAAAAAATCAGAATAGCAGAATTAGGTATTTTTTTTGCCAGGAAATGTAACGCCAAATAAGTTGTAACTATATCTGAAACAATCACAAATTTGAAGCAATGAATTGTTAATCCAGCCATCATCAACTGTATTATAGACAGTATCCCTGTCATTACTACTGGCCAGGACTTCCTGCCATCTAATCGTGCAGCAGAAACCAGTTACCTCCATCTTTATGTAAATGTATTTCGGATTTAAACCCGCATATTTTTCTCCATCTCCAATAAAATAATAATACGGTTACAATGTACGTTTCTGTGTTGACGAAGTATTTGAATATTAGTTTTCTGATTTCAATACTTCCATTCTGCCAAAATGAATCAACCTAATCTAACAAATGGCCTTTTTTTATAAAAAACTATTTCTCCTTTCTTCTGCCCTAAGGCCGGTACTGATATTAATATTACTTATAAATTCAAGGGCATCATTCGAACAACAAACTCAGGTAGACAAAATACACTTATCTCCCCCAACCGGCGCATTAAAATTTTCATCCGCTGTCTATGATGATCTCTTTGGTACCCGGGCAGCGTTTATTGAAAACATCGGGCAATATGGTGATGTAATGCCGGGACACACTGATATGGACGAAATAAAATTCAGGTATGAAGGTTTAGCTATGCTTGTACTTTTTACACAAAGAGGCTTGATTCACCTGCAAAGAAAAGTTGAAGGCCCTTCTGAACAGGAAAGGGAAAAGCAGGAACGAAAAGGTGTAAAACAGGAACATGAAATGGAAGACAAAAAAGCTATCGACAGCACTATAACGATGGAATGGATTGATGCTAATGCCAATCCGGAAATAGTTGCGAGGACGTGGCGCAAGGATATCACACCTATGGTAAATTGCAAAGTAAAGCAAGCGGATTTAAAAGAATTATTTATAAGGAATTGTATCCGGGTATAGATGTTATTTATTCTTTTAATGAAAATACAAAAGCAGGTTTTGAATACAGCGTCGTTGTAAAAACCGGAGCGGATATCAACATGGTGAAAATGAAGTATGGTGGTGATGTAAAAAAAATAAAGCGAAGTATCAATAGAGCATTGGTTATAAAATCAGACATCGGTGAAATTGAAGAAACCATGCCTGTTTCGTATTATGGAGTTTATCCGCTTTATAAAAAATCACTCAAAAATAAAATCCGGTTCCAATACCAACACCGGCAATCTCAGGTCCTGATTCACTTTGTGAAAGTAGTGGTAGTACCACAATATACACTACGCCTGATGTTCCTGGTAATAGTTATACCTGGGTTGTGAGTGGCGGGTCTGTTTCAAAGGGTCAGAATACCAATGCAATAAATGTTGCCTGGACAACAAAAGGTACAGGATCTGTTGCTGTAACTGAATCAGTTGCTTTAAGTGGCTGTTTTGGAAAGGCTGTAAAAATAATTATTGTCACTGCAAAACCAGTAACATCAACCATAACACATAATTAAAAACTACAAGACCAGGTGTTATCGAACAGGATAAAAATGTTTCAAAGGGTACGATATGGTATTGTATCAGCGATGCTTCTCTTCATCGTTACGGAGGTGAGTGCACAAATTACTATGCCTGATACGGTTTGTATTTTTACCAGCAAAATTTACCAGGTGAATAATGCAGCCATCCCATCAACCTATACCTGGAAGATTGATGGAGTGATACAATCCGCTATCACCAATAAAATAAGTACTACATGGAACACAGCGGGTACATTCCTTCTTACTGTTCAGGAACATGCTGCAAATGGATGTGATGGTGATATTAAATCCGGATTGGTTTATGTAAAGCAGGGTGCCCAACCTGATGCGGGTGCAGATACCAGTATTTGTTTCGGCACAAGTTATAAATTAAATGGCAGCGGAGGTTCAGCTTATCAATGGTCCCCTTCCACCTATTTATCAAATTCAAACATTGCTGATCCGTTTTTTAATGCTCAGTTGCCGGGAGTATTCACATACGTTCTTACCGTAAAAGATGCTAACAGATGTAATTCGATAAATAAAGACACAGTTATTTTAACTGTTCTGCCACCGGTTAAAATTTTTGCAGGAAGAGATACTTCCATTTTCATCAATCAACCTTTACGATTAGATCCTATTGATCTTGCCAACAACCGTTTAATAAACTATTTATGGTCGCCGGCGACAGGATTAAATAATCCTTCCATAAAAAATCCTGTTGCTATTCTTGACCATGACATGCATTATACTGTGACCGTCACAACTGCTAACGGATGCATAGGCAGTGATGATATCAACATTAAAGTATTCGCTGTAGCTGACCTTTATGTGCCTAACGCCTTTACTCCAAACGGTGACAGTAAAAATAATTTTGCTGTTGTAATTCCTATAGGGATAAAAGAATTAAAATACTTTAGCATTTACAACCGTTGGGGACAGCTGGTATTTAGCACAAGAGATTCAAGCATCGGGCGGAACGGAAAGTTTAATGGTAAGGAACTAGCTAAGGCTACATTTGTATGGACCGCAGAAGCTACAGACTTTAAAGGAAATTTAATCTCCCGCAAAGGAATCGTGACGTTGATTAGATGATAATAAATTAAGGTATGATAAAACGTTTTGTTTATGATGAAGTGCCGGTACTGTTTCATCTGATCCTCCACTCCCTGAATGTTGTATTATATCTTTATAGCAGGATTGTAATAATTAAAACAGTAAAGAACCAATGACTATTTTAAATTTATCATGGTACTGACTTTGTTTGAATATTCAAATGCAGATTGAACACAAGTCAATCATTCTTTTAAAAGGCTTTATCGTTCATCAACTATTTTCATACACAGGAATTAATAACCATTCAGGATGTTTGTAAAAAAAGCTTTGTTATATTTTACCGGCAGCCTGCTGTTGATGGTTATGTTATTGGGGCGATTGAAGATTGCCAGGGCAGGTAAGATGAGTGAGCAGACAGGTAATTTAAAACAGCCCATCATACCTGCCATTCAAATTGATTCCGTTTCACTGGCCGGGGTGATCGATTTTCACTGTCATACCGGCCCTGATGTAGCCCCGCGTTCTATGAACGACTTGCAATTGGTGCGTCTTGCCAAACAATCGGGCATGAGGGGAATTGTTCTCAAAAATCATTATACAATGACCGCCGACAGGGCAGCGTTGGCCATGCAGGAAATAGGCGGGATTGAAGTTTTTGGCGGCATTGTGTTAAATCGTTCAGTAGGCGGACTCAATGCCGAGGCTGTCAGCCGAATGGTACAGTTTGAGGGGCACCGTGGTAAAGTAGTTTGGTTGCCAACCAAAGACGCTGAAAATAATTTTGAAAACCCACCTGGGCGGCGGCTGTTTGTGCCTGTGGTTAAGAGCGGAAAACCGGTAGCCGAACTCATGGAGTTGTTTAAGATCATATCGCAACACGACCTTGTGCTTGAAACAGGCCATTCGTCCCCGGCAGAATCTTTGATCATAATAAAGTCGGCAAAGCAGGCTGGTGTGAAAAAGATCGTTGTGACTCATGCCATGCTGCTGAGAGCAACTATCGATCAGATGAAACAAATGGCTGCAATGGGAGCGGTTATCGAGTGCTGCTGGCAGCCTGGCGGATTAGCGGGAGCGAAAACTACCGTCAATCCTGTGTCTGTAGAAGCTTTTGTGCAAGCCATCCGGGCTATTGGTGCAGAACATTTTATTATCGATTCGGATCTGGGCCAGAAAAACAACCCGCTACATCCCGAAGGGATGCGCGCATTTATTGCAGCACTAATGTCCGGTGGTTTAAGCCGACATGATATAGACCTCATGGCACGACAAAACCCGGCAAAGCTGCTTGGCCTTGATCAGGCGTACTAATCATAGATGGTCGTCTAAACGAATCATGGCAGGCTCAGTTGCTCGTTCTCTATTCTGCAACGCAGTCTGCCACTTTCCAGATCCTGCCATCTGTTTTGGTGAAAATATACAGCTCATTGTCTTCACCCACTCCAAAACGCAAATCGGCCTTGGCATTTTTTACCATATCAATAAATGTAGATTTTATGCTGCCGAATTGCAGATCCAATTCCCTGATAACAGCCTGGTGCCCAAACTTTAATTCGCTGCTTTCTACATAAAAAACCCTTCCTCTTACAATGTCACCAAAAATGTATTTACCCTTTAGTAAGCTGATATCGCCGGTGTAAACATAACCTCCGGAAATAGCATTTCCTTCATCATGATCATACTGGGCAACCGGGTATGTATATTTTGGATCATCCTTAGCCGGCAAAGCATATATCTTATTCGTCTTACCGGCGAGGTTCAGCACAAAGGTTCCTTCCCGGGCGGGCCAGCCATAATCTGCCCCTGCCTTGCCGAGGTTGATTTCTTCCACATTACTGAATCCAATGTCTGCAATGATCATTTTACCATCGGGCGTCCAGCTTATACCGTTAGGATTACGAAATCCACGGGCAAAAATTTCGCCAAGTGCTTTAGGATTGCTATCGCTGGCATATGGGTTTATGGCCGGGATACCGTATTTACCGTTCCGGCTGTTCCGGCCTGATGGATCGATGCGCAAAACCGAACTTCTGATCTGTGTATTATTGTTACAAAGCTGTGGATAACCATTTTCAGCGGAACCCCCATCTCCAACTCCAATGTACAGCAACCCATATTCTGCATCATCCGGTTTTGATAGGGGATTGAATATGATTTGCTGCACACTGTGCATTACCGAAGGATTATTGATGCGTAATAATTCCCGGCATTCGCCGGTAAAATAAGTGGCTGTGGGGTCTTTGATTTTCCATTCCGACACTACCCATTGAATACCAACCGGTATAGAATCAGCATACACATAATCTGCCGGGGCCGAACCTTTCTTTTCAGCATGAGTTGTATAGAGCAAGCCATTCTTATAAAAATCGGGATGAAATGCATAGCTTCCCCACCCCGTCCCCAGTCCTGGTTCATTGATAAAGGCTGGTTTTTCTTTAGCCATATCCATTACCACATTAAAAATTTTGCCTTTAATTTCATAAAGCTTCCCCCTCATATCAAGCATGAACAACCTTTTAGCCTCCCCTTTCAGCACAAATGTCTGGTTGATTCTTGTCAACGGGTTTTTATTCGAGGTTGCCGGGGCGGTGATAAATTCTTCCAGTTTAAGCGTTAGTCCAGCTTTAGCGATTTTGGCGGATACAGGGTTATCTATTGCATAGGACTGATCAGCGACGCTTTTTGTGGCAGCCGGCTTTTTATGCGTATCCATAAAGGAAAGTAAAGCCCTGATATCTGAAACGGTTAGCTGAGGGTGCGCCGGCATCGGTACTTTGTATTCATTAAATAACAAGGCTGCTCTTTTATTACCACTTTTAACAACCTGCTGCGGGTTAACGATAAATTTTGCTAAATAGTCACTGGAGGCTTCTCCGGTTATACCTGTCAGATTTGGCCCGATACCCCGCTGATTAAAGTTATGGCATCCGGTGCAGTGTTGCTGAAATAACACTTCTCCTTTTTTTACAACCTCCTCTTTAACCGAATAGCTTTTTACTCCTTTTTGTGCATATAGCTGCAGACCTGCCGGTAGCATTATACCTGCCAGGATGCATTTTTTAAACAGCACCAATAAATAGTCTTTCTTACGGCTCATGCGAGCAATTTTATTGTGTAATTGATATTTGTTCTGATAAATCAAATATAAAGGAAAGGATAGTTTTGTTTCTCCTTATCTATTGTTTGTGCTGCAATGTTTGATCAGCCAGGGTATTGAGCCAGTAAAAATTTACCAAATATAAAATACTCTTAACGCGGGTGGATTAATTTCAATTAAGAAGGGATTGTCACGATCGATTGTATCTTAGCAATATGATCCGGAAAAGAGCAGGATTCTGAGTGTGCAGAACACTTACCAACATAAGACAGGTAAGAATATTGATAATAAATAACTATTTAAAGCTTCTATGGAAGGCGTGTGATAGTTTGACCTGTTAAGAACAGACCTGGCGTTGTTCATCTGCTTCAACAATATACAGTTGTAAGGTAAAAATTGTTATTTCAATTTCCATTTCACAGGCATGATAAGATAACTACACTCATAACAGGCTTATCAAAAATTTTCGATAATAAATAACAAGCATTATGAATAAAAGAACCGGCAAATGGAGTTTCCTTTCGGCATTACTTTTTTTTACTGCTGTCCTAAAAAACGGCAATGCCCAGGAAACAAAACGAATGGTGAAGTCGGGAATATCATATATAGATCCCACCATAGGCAATGTGGCTCCACTGCTGAATAGCAATCGCCCCGTTGTACACCTCCCTAATCAGATGGTACGAATGTTCCCGAAAAGGCAGGACCATCTTGATATGCAAATCACCGATTTCCCTTTGCTTGCAACAAATATCATCACTCCTCAAATGGTCTTTGCAATTAAACCGTCGATTGGAGAATTAGCTGACACCGGATGGTACAGACGGCTCACCTACGACCATGACCTTGAAGTTACTCAACCCTGGTATTATGCTGTTTCTCTTACCGATGATAACATTCGTACCGAATTTACTGCCGGTGAAAAAACAGGTATATACCGGTTCACCTTTCCTGCCGGTGTGAAAAAAAACCTGCACCTGTCACATTATTATGAAAAGGGTGATTTCCAACTTAACAATAATACAATAACGGGAAAGGAATTTGTAAACGATGTCATTCATTCGCAGAAAGGCATTGCTTATATGTATGGCGTTTTTTCAGGCCACCCGGCAACAGGCAAAAAAGATGGTGAGAAGGACTGGGGAAAGTATACCGTTACAGGCAGAACTCAAAAGCCTGTACCAATGGAAGGTGAGAGGGCTTATGCTACTTATGATGAGATGGATAAAGCGGTGGTTGAATTTCGTTATGCGATTTCGTTTATCAGTACTGAGCAGGCAAAGATCAATTTAGAAAAAGAGTTGACAAATATAGGATTCGATCAGTTGAAAAGCAAGGGTAAAGCTACCTGGGAAAAAACTATTGGCCAGGTAAAAGTGGAAGGAGGTACCGAAGCGCAAAAACGTACCTTTTATACAGCGCTGTATCGTTGTTATGCACGGATGGTAGACATTTCAGAGTATGGTAAATTCTTCAGTGCTTACGATAATAAGGTGCATGATGATAAAAGGTCTTTTTATACCGACGATTATACCTGGGGTAACTACCTTGCATTGCATCCCCTCCGCATGATACTTGATCCTAACCGGGAAGCAGACATGTTACAGTCTTATGTAACAATGTATGAACATAGCGGATGGATGCCTGAGTATCCCAAGCATTTTGGAGACCGTCCGGGTATGTTCGCTTTTCATTCTTCCATTATTTTCCTGGATGCTTACAGGAAAGGAATAAGAAATTTCAATCTTGAAAAAGCATTGGAAGGAATGATCAAAAATGCTGACCAGGCTACTATGCTTCCGGGCAGGAACGGACCGAAGGGCGCCCTGGAAGATTTTTATTATTTAAAGGGGTACTATCCTGCATTACATCCGGGCGAAGTTGAAACCGATTCGGTAGCCGCACTTAAATTAGGACAAAAACGTTCAGCCGTTGCCGTTACACTTGGTAATAGTTATGATAGCTGGGCAGTTAGCGAGTTGTCGAAAGAAATGGGGAAAGATGATATTGCCAAACGGTTTGCACCATGGACAAAAAATTACCAGCACTTATGGTGGGACAAATACCGCATGTTCATGCCGAAGGATGCGAAAGGCAATTGGATAGAAATAGATCCGAAATTCGATGGAGGCCATGCAGGCAGTGATTATTACAATGAGAATAATGGATGGAGCTACCTGTGGAACGTTCAGCATGATATAAAGGGATTATCGGGTTTAATGGGTGGCCCTGATAAAATGGAACAGAAACTTGATCAGCTTTTCACTGAAGGAGTAGAGCGAAGCAAGCCTGAGTTCTGGGGCAGATTTCCAGACCAGACAGGACTAATAGGTAATTTTGGTATGGGCAACCAGGTAACATTTTTCATCCCTTATCTCTACAATTACACCAATGCTCCATGGAAAACCCAGAAGTATACACGCCTGCTGCTGGATACCTGGTTCCAGGACAACATATTCGGTGTCCCGGGTGATGAAGATGGGGGGGCTATGTCGGCATTTGTCGTTTTTTCAGCAATGGGTTTTTATCCTGTAACACCAGGCTTACCCGTATATAGTTTAACAAGTCCTTTGTTTACCAGGATAAGCATCGCTTTATCCAACGGAAAAACGTTTACGCTTATAGCCAATAAATCTTCCAGAAAAAATAAATACATACAATCCGCAACGCTGAACGGCAGACCACTAACTTCTCTTTTAATCACTCATGCAGCACTACTAAACGGTGGAACTCTCCTCCTGCAAATGGGTGAAGAAACCAATAAGAAATGGGATATCAGGTATTAATTGAACCATCAATTACCATGCACTTAACGCTGCAACGTTAGCTTTAAAAGTTTGCAGATAGAAAAGAGATCGGGAATATATCTAATTGGAGACATCACCGGCAAGATGAGAAAAAAAAGTTATGGGTAGGGCTCAGCAATATTAAGTACTGATGGCACAGTGCCAGGAGTAAGCTTTTTTAATTATTTTTTTATTATATTTAAACTTTATTACTTTTAACAATATTATAACTGAAAATTAATCAGGCTTCAAATTAGATTTGGTAGTGAAATTTTCGCTAAGGCTTTGCATTAACTATATTCAATATTTTGCTTAACCGTGTTGATACCAACTGGACAATAGTTTGATTGTAAATATTTTTTTATAAGAGCATTTTATCGATGATAAAATAGTGTAATTAAGGAAAGGCTGATAGTAGCAAAGTTTGTAATACCCATTGAAAAATATGTTTTTTAAGCAGCAAAATGGAAAAGAATAGCAGCTGACGTCTTGATTTACCAGAATCAAAATTTTCCAAACTAAACAAACACTTGCTTTCATGCAAATTCAGCAAAAAGAGTATGGCTAAGCTATAAGTGCCGCCACTCACATGATTCATTATTCCCAAACCTAATTTTCTTCCAATCAAGTAATCAATTATGAAACAACCTTACTTACTATTCGTTTTCATGATTTCACTTTTTGCGGGAATGCCCGCAGCCTTTGCACAGAAACGGACAGTTTCTGGTAAAATTGCAGATAATAACGGCATCCTTATGCCATTTGTAAATGTCACTGTAAAAGGCACTTCAGTTGGAACAACTTCCAGTGCTGATGGAGTATATGGTATTGCCGTTCCTGAGGGATCAAACACCCTGGTATTTTCCTATATTGGACACCGGACAAAAGAGGTAAATATTTCAGGACGCACAACGGTAGATCTAACAATGGAGAAAGATGGCAGTGAGATGGAGAGCGTTGTGGTAACAGCCCTAGGGGTTGAAAGAAACAAAAAATCCCTTCAGTTTTCTGCAACCCAGGTTAGCGGCGAAAACTTCACGCAAGCCCGGGAGATCAGCGCGGCAAACGCTCTTGCAGGCAGGGTAGCCGGTGTTAACGTATCAAAGATTGCCTCAGGACCAGGAGGATCTTCACGTGTTGTAATCCGGGGAGCGAAAACCCTTGGTTCTACTTTGAATCAACCTCTTTATGTTGTGGATGGAGTTCCCATTGACAACAGCAATTTCGGACAGGCTGGTGTCTGGGGTGGTTCGGACCAGGGTGATGGTATGAGCAGCATAAACCCTGATGACATCGCATCAATGACAGTTTTGAAAGGCGCAAGTGCTGCGGCTCTTTATGGGTCGAGGGCTGCTAATGGAGTTATCCTGATAACTACAAAAAAAGGAACATCACGTAAGGGACTTGGTATTGAATTCAATTCGAACTATGTTTTAGAGAACGTAGAAAATCTGACTAATTTTCAGACAACTCATGGTAATGGAGGCTATACCGGAGGAACTTTGATAACACAGGAAGCTAAAACACCGAAAACCATTGACGAGCATTGGAATAATGGCTGGGGTTTTAATTCGTGGGGACCAAAATACGATGGGAGTCCAACTGTTCAGTTCGACGGCATATCAAGGCCCTATTCTTATACCGGTGACAACTGGAAACGTTTTTACAAAACCGGATCTGCATTAACAAATTCTATTGCACTTACTGGTGGAAGCGAAACTCAAAGCTTCCGGCTTTCACTGTCTGACCTGAGAAGTAAGGGCGTTTTTCCTAATTCGGGTTTCGACAGAACAAATGTGTCGTTAAGTACAAATTCGAAGTTTGGAAAAAGGTTGTCTGTCAATTCGAAAGTGTTGTATTCAAATGAAAAAACGAAAAATCGCCCTAAACTTTCTGATTCCCCCGGAAATGCTAACTTGTCCCTATATTATACTCCAGGTGATATTGATGTTAGGAATTACCTGGGTGATCCTAATAAACCTGGTGCTGTGCCATCGCTCCAGATGCAAAAAGACAGAGGGATTGTCATTCAGGATAAAAAAGCTCCCGGGGAAGAATTTCAGGTGTCCACAAACTTGTGGCAACAAAATCCATATTGGGCAGCCTATCAGTTTGCAAATAATGATGTTCGTGACCGGGTTATTACAAGTGGCGAAGTTCGATATAATATCACCGATTTCCTGTACGCTTCCGGTCAGGCCGGAATGGATTGGTTTACCTTAAAAGGAACGCAACTAACACCTCAGGGTACAGGTTTTGACCGTGGCGGAGGTATTTCAGAGAATGAATATCGCACACGTGAAATAAATCTTCAGTATATGCTGGGTTTCAACAAAACCTTTAACAAGTTTGGCGTCAATGCTTTTGTAGGTGGAAACCGGATGCGTCGTACTACCGAAAATATCTCCGCGGTTGGAACAGGTTTCAATACCCCGTTTCTCGCTGCAATTAATAATGCCAAGCAACGAAATTTTAATTATGGTTATGGAAAACAAGGTATCAATTCTTTGTTCGGATCTGTGGAATTATCATACAACAACTATTTATTCCTGACCGGAACAGCCAGAGAGGACTGGTTCTCAGTATTAAACCCGGAAGACAATAGTATTCTGTATCCTTCTTTAGGTGGAAGCTTTGTTTTTTCAGATGCGATTAAATCTTTACCAAAGTGGCTTAGCTATGGAAAGGTGAGAGCTGCATGGGCACAGGTTGGTAATGTTAGTTCCGTAGGCCCTTACCAGACGATACTAACCTATAACGCTGGAAGTTCACACGTTAACAGGCCTTTAGGTGGATATTCATCAGGAGATAATTTACCCAATCCCAACCTTATACCTTTCACATCAACAGAGATGGAGTACGGCCTGGAAGTTAGATTTTTCAATAACAGACTGGGATTAGATATCACCTACTATGATCAGAAAACTACTAATGATATTCTGGATGCAAACATCTCCGGCAGTTCAGGATTTAGAACCACTTCTGTCAATCTTGGTAAAATTGGAAACAAAGGTGTGGAGTTTTTGATAACCGGTACGCCTGTAAGGTCTGCCATAACATGGGATGTTTCCTTAAATTTTGCAAAAAACAAAAGTAATGTCGTCTCACTGATTCAAGGTCAAACCGAAGTGGTTGGAGAAGAACCCAGAACAAGAACAGCTTTCATCAAACATATTGTAGGTTATCCTTATGGTATGATCACCGGACAAACGCAAAGAGTGGATCCTGCCACATCGCTTCTTGTATACGATACAAGCGGTGCTCCTTTAACAGATGGAAGTTATAAGATTCTTGGTAATGGAGTACCTGATTTTACGGGAGGCATAAATAACTCATTGACCTGGAAAAATTTGAATCTTACTTTTTTGGTCGATTTTAAATCAGGTGGGAATATTTACTCCGGAACAAATGTCAGAATGACCCAGGCAGGTTTCACTCAGCAAACCCTTCAGGGCCGCGAGGGAGAAGCACCGCTCGTTATAAACGGCGTGGTTCAGGATGGTGTCGTTAGCGGGAACCCGGTTTATAAGCCCTTTACTAAAACACTTACCCCGGGTCAGGCGAGAAATTATTGGGGGCAACTTGGTGAAAGAGCTCAGGAGAACTTCGTTTATGACGCATCTTTTGTGAAACTAAGGCAGATAACTCTTGGATATAGTCTACCGGCAAAAATCTTTACTAAAACACCAATACGCAATTTAATGCTTTCTTTTGTTGCACGTAACCTGGCGATTTTGTACAAGAATGTCCCTAACATTGACCCGGAATCCACTTATTCCAGTGGCAACTCTCAAGGTCTTGATTACTTTGGTATGCCGGCAACTCGTACTTATGGCTTTAACCTGCGGGCAATCTTTTAACATTAAACAGCATTGACTATGAAATATTTACGAAAATTAATTTGCATCGCCATTACTGTAACATCTATTACAGCATGTAACAAGAGCGAGCTAAAAGATCTTAATATCAATCCACAGGCAAGAAATACAATTGATGTGAACTTTCTGTTTACCTCCGCCCAGCTGGGCGCAGCATCCGGAGGTTCCCGTGGAGACAATCGTTATATCGATTGGAGAACTAACATTGGAATGGCGTCCACTGCTATTCAGCAACTTGCCGCCATCACTGATATTTCCAACACCGGCGATAAGTATTTTGATAATGCTGAAACCACCAGCGCTCCTTTTGAGTTTATCTATACTGATCTAAGGAGTCTTTCCGATGTAATAAAGCATACAGGTCCCGGAGGATATGCAGAAGGCCAGAGCACTAATACGAGACAAGCTGCAAGAATCCTGAGGGCGTTCCTTTTTCACCGCCTTACAGATTATTATGGCAGCATCCCTTATCTTGAAGCTAATCAAGCAGAAAAGGGATTATTTTTTCCTAAATACGATAAACAAAGGGTTATTTATACAGATTTATTGAAGGAGCTGGAGGAAGCAACTGCAGCATTTGGAGCAGCTGATCCCGGTTTCGCTGCTGCTGACCTTTATTATAACGGAGAAGTTGCTAAATGGAAGAAATGGGGTTATTCACTTATGCTCCGACTTGCAATGCGTGTTTCAAATATAGATGTGGCGATGGCGAATAAATATGTAGCCAAAGCTGTAACCGGAGGAGTGTTTCAAAGCAATGCAGACAATGTTATTGTTCAAATGGCGGAAGGACCAAGCCTGTGGACAAACCAGAATGGAATATCACGAGCGTTTTATCCGGGAGATGGTGGCAATTCGTCTTTCTTAAGCAAAACGATGATTGATTTTCTGAAAGGAACCAATACCGGTTCAACGCTGGATGATGATCCGAGACTTATGATCATCAGTGGAGGAATTGGTATTTGGTCGGCATCAGGAGGCGGTCTTTGGCAGCCGACAAAAACCGATCCACTCGATCAGAAAGGTATGCCGAACGGAAACGACTTAACACTGCTTCGGCTGATTGAAGCATCACCCACACTTGATTTGAATGCAACGTATTCAAAGATCAATACGAAGTTGTTAGACAGAGCGGAACCTTACATGCTTATGAATTATGGTGAAGTTGAGCTTCTTTTAGCGGAAGCTTCACAAAGAGGTATTGGTGGTCTCACCGGAGCTGGTGCTGCAGCCCATTATGTTGCAGGTGTAAAGGCATCTATGCAGATGTATACGATTTATGACGCCTCTTTAACTGTTTCTGATGCGCAGGTTGCGACTTATCTTGCTGCTTACCCTTATAATGTTACAAAACCCGCCCTGGAAATGATTGGTGACCAATT
>Ga0123337_10003225_pt1 | contig 17637 bp, 14 predicted proteins | sample frozenSSSSmetaG_FD_89792 | JGI IMG/M metagenome (GOLD analysis project Ga0123337, IMG submission 89792) | Glacier valley bacterial and archeal communities from Borup Fiord, Nunavut, Canada, to study Microbial Dark Matter (Phase II) -... | ecosystem: Environmental > Aquatic > Freshwater > Ice >... | reverse complement strand
GCTGCCAACTTTCTGCCCACGCAGGAGAGCGCCCTCTCCATCCGATCCTCCCCGCCCGACCCTGCGTCGGGGCCGCGTGAATGGCGGGAATGGAGCAAGTATGCAGGAAGGTTTAGGGGGCGGGGATAAGTTTTTCCAATGCCTGGCAAAGAATGTCGATCGCGGGAAAGAGCCGACGGGACGGACAGAACCGACCCTGTGCCGCCCTTGATCAACGTCTGGGCGGCGGCGGCATGAACTTTTATCATCACAATGCGGTTCACCGACATCCCTTTGGGCGTGTCGCGCATTACCCCTTGCGTTGAAGTATTCTGGTACCGAGCACATGTCACAAATCAAGCGGATCGCCCTGGTCGGCGGCGGACCAACGGCCGTTTATACGCTCAAAAATCTCCTGCAAAAGTCAGACCGGCTGCACATAACGATTTTTGAAGCCGGACAGGTGGCCGGCTGCGGCATTCCCTACTCGGAAGAGCACAATACGGCGGACATGATGGCCAACATCACCTCCGTCGAGATTCCGCCGGTCCTGGTATCGCTCTCCGACTGGGTCCGCTCGGCGGACGGCCCTTTGCTGAAAAAGTTCGGTATCGACCGCGAGCAGGTCGTCGATCGCGACTTTTATCCGCGCGTGCTGATTGGCGCCTATTACACCGACCAGCTCACGCGCCTGGTGCAGGCCTGCGCCCCCTGGCAGACCGTCGTCATCGAGACCCAGACCCGCGTGCTGGACGTCAAGCCGGATGGCGCGGGGTTTACGCTCTTCATCGAGCGGCGCAGCGGCAGGGCCCGACGCCGCTTCGACGCCGTGGTCATGGCCACCGGTCATCTGACGGAGGTGGAAAAGCCCGCGCCATTGCCGGGGCTGTTCCGCTCCCCCTATCCCGTGCAGGATCTCGCGCTGGGCAGCGATCGGGCGGCGCTGATATTGGGGTCTTCGCTCAGCGCGATCGACGCCGTTGTCGGCCTGGCGAGCCGTTATGGCAATTTCGTCGGCGACGAACATGCCCTGTCGTTCAAGCCCCTCTCCAAGCAAAAGCTGCGTCTGGTCATGGCGTCGCGCAAGGGCACCGTGCCCGATGCCGACTTCTATTATCCGATCCCTGAAGAGCCGTTGATGATCTTTACGCCGGCGCGGCTCGACATGCTGCGCCACGAGGGCCAGAAGGGCCTGCTGGCCAGGGCCTGGAGGCTCTTCAAGCAGCAGATGGTGTCCGCTGATCCCGGCTTCGTCGACAGTCTGGGCTTGCCGCGCTTCACGCCGGAAGGCTTTGCCAGGGCCTATTTCGCCCTGCGCAAGACGCGCCAGGGCTTTGACGCCATCGCGGACAATCTCGATGAATCGCGGCGGCACTATCGCGACCGCCGCGTGGTGATGTGGCGCTACACGATGATGCGCGCCCATGAGGTGTTCAGCCAGGTTGTGCCTTTCCTTGATCGACGCGATCTCACCCGGTTCAGAAACCATGTCGCGCCGGTCTTTGCTGACGCCTATGGCTGCGTGCCGCACCTGTCCATCCTGCGCCTGCTCGCCCTCCATCGCGCCGGATGCCTCGACATCGTGGCGCTGGGCGACGGTGGCACGATCCGCTATGGCGCGGGGGAATTCACGCTGGCGGCCAGCGGGCGGGAGGAGACCTTCGGCACCCTGATCGATGCCCGGGGGCAGAAAGCGGCGTCGATATCGGACCTGGGCTTCAACCAGCTCGACCAGGCGCTCGCCACCGCCGACCCGCTCAGGCGCAGCAATGGCCAGAGCGAAGACGATCAGTTTCGCCTGCGCCTGGATGGCCGATCGCAGGCCGACATATTCTGCCTGTCCATCCCGGTAATGATGGAGCGCTATCCTTTCGCGCAGGGCCTTGTTGCCTGCTCGGAAGCCGCCGAAGCGGTGGCGACGGCGATATGAGGTCGGCTATGGGGGCGTCGCGCCAGCAGGGGTCGTCATGAGCACCTTTCGCATCGACCAGATTTCCATCTATCCCGTCAAATCGCTGGCCGGGATGGCGGTCCCCGAGGCTGAGATCACGCCAAGCGGGTCTTTGCGGGGCGACCGGGAATGGATCGTCACGCGACCGGACGGCAGCCTGCTCTGGCAGGGCGATATCCCGCGCATGGCCTTGCTGTCGGCCCGGCTCGACGGGGGCAGTCTCGTATTGCGGGATCACGGCGGCGCGCTTGGGCCGCTGCCAGTGGATGCGTCGGACACGCCCGTCATGGTGGAACAGGAAGGCTATCGCCTTGCCGGCCTGGATCAGGGCGATGCCGTCGCCAACTGGCTCACCGAACGGCTGGGATCGCCCTGCCGTCTCGTCCACGTCGGCGAGCAGGCGCACCTTTGGGCAGGCCTGAACCCCATTCACGCGGTGTCCACCGTCTCGCTGTCGGCGCTCAATGCCCGCTTGGCAGAGCGGGGCGAAGCGGCAATAGCGGTGGAGCGCTTCCGGCCCAATATCGTGCTGTCCGGTACCCACGCCGCCTTTGCCGAGGAAGCGGCAACCGAACTGCGGTTCGAACAGACATCGCTTTGCCTGCGCGAGCCTTGCGTGCGCTGTGAACTGCCCAATATCAGCCTCGAGGACGCAAGCCGCGGCAAGCAGCCGCTCAAGCTGATTGGCGCCATGAGCCGCGAACGCCCGGCGGCGCGACCAGCGTCTTTTGGCACCTACTGCACAGCCCGCGGCACATCCCTCCGGGTGGGCATGTCCGCGCACCTGAACGACTAGGTCGTGCCGAGGAGACCAAACGACCAAAAGAAAGGGCCCCGCGGGGCCCTTTCAACTTTCCTAGCCGTGGTCGAGCCAGGCGACCTGGTCGGGGGTCAGCTTGATCTCGAAAGCCTTGAGGCTGTCATCGAGTTCGCCCAGTGTCCGAGGCCCGATCAGCGGGATGGACGGGAAGGGCTGGGCCAGCACGAAAGCGAGAGCCACATGGATGGGATTATGGCCGATCTGCCTGGCCAGCTCGATGGCGCGGTCGCGGCGGGCGAAGTTCTTGTCATTGTACCAGCAGCGCACCAGTTCCTCATTGTCGGTCTTGTCGCGACCGGCGCGGTCGGTGAAGAAGCCGCGGCCCTGGCTGGACCAGGAGAAATTGGTGGTCTGGGTATCGATCAGCCACTTTTTCCATTCGTCTGAAGCCGAGGTGACGCAGCCATCCCAGATCGGCACCAGCATTTCGCTGAGGGCGAAGTTGTTGGACAGGGCCATCGGCTTGGCCTTACCGGTACGCTCGGCATATTCCACGGCGGCGTCGAAACGCTCCATGGTCCAGTTGGAGCCGCCGAAGGGCCCACGGATGCGGCCAGCCTTGACCTCCGCATCCATGGCATCGACGAACTCGCCCACGGGCACTTCCGGATTGTCGCGATGCATGAAGTAGACGTCGACATAGTCGGTCTGCAGCCGGTCAAGTGACTGGGTCAGCTGCTTGGCGATGACGTCTGGATAGACCAGGGGACTATGCGCGCCCTTGCCGATCAGCACGGCGCCCTCGCGGGTGCCGCGATTGGTGTGCCATTCGCCGAACAGCTTTTCGGTATAGCCATTGCCATAGACAAAGGCGGTGTCGAAGATATTGCCGCCCTTTTCCCAGAAGGCGTCGAGCAGGATGGCGCCCGAGGCAAAGCTGCGGAAATCCTCAAAGCCCAGGGCCACGGCCGAAGCCTGCTTGCCAAGGCCGGGAATGGAACGCTTGGGAATGACGCCGCTATTGGCGCCAAGGGAGCGGTTGTCCAGGGTCTTGGTGCGGTTGCCGGCTTTTTCGACCGAGAACTCGATCCCGGCATCGCGGCGCCACTGGTCGAGCACGCGGGCATTGCCCAGGCTGTCGTCCCAGCTCATGCCGGGCGCGGCCAGTTCCTGCCGCTTGGCAAAGATCGCCTCGGCGGCGGCATCGGCCTCGAAGGAATAGACGTGGCGCTGTTCGCCCACGCTGATCGTCTCGGTCTTGCCGCCCTTGATGATATCGATCCGGCCTTCGCCCTTGGTGCGGTCGCCGCCGGCAAACCAGAAATCGGGCACTTCGATACGGCCGTCGGCGCCATGGATGCGCAGCACATTGTCCAGATTGGCCATCACCGCGCAGGACACCTGGGCGACAATGCCGTTTTCGAAGGTCAGCACGGCGGCGGCCCAGTCATCGGTGCCTTCGGCATTGAGCTTGGCCGTGCCGGAGACCTTGACCGGATCGGCAAAGGGTCTGCCCATGGCGGCGCCGGCGATCAGCCGGGCCATCGAGACGGGATAGCCGCCGACATCGAGAATGCCGCCGCCGGCCAGGGCGGAGGCGAACAGGCGATGCTCGGGCTGGAACTTGCCCATCGAGAAGCCAAAGCTCGACTGGATCATGCGGACCTCGCCGATCGCGCCGGACTGGATCAGTTCGATCAGCTTGGCGGTCTGCGGATGCAGGCGATACATGAAGGCTTCGCCGGCAAAGGTGCCGGCCTTCTTGTGCGCATGCAGCACGGCGCTGATTTCAAACGAGGACAGCGCAAAGGGCTTTTCCACCAGCACATGCTTGCCGGCCTCGGCGGCCTTGATGGCCCATTCGGCATGGCCGGTATGGGGCACGGCGATATAAACGGCGTCGATTTCGGGATCGGCCAGCAGGGCCTCATAACCCTTGACGACGCGCACGCCGGGGAAGTCGGTGGCCAGGTTCGGCTTGTCCGGATTGCGGGTGGCAATGGCCGCGATCACGCCATGCCTGGAATCGGCGACACCGCCAAAAAACGCCTTGGCGATGCTGCCGGGTCCGATAATGCCCCAGCGAATTTTCTCAGCCATGAAAATGGTCCTTTTCGTCAAAAATAGAGGTCCGGCCAACCGGCCGGTTGATGGAAGTGCTGGACGGCCAGCGCTACTGGATGCGCAGGCCCTGGGCGTCGAACAGATAGGCCCGGTCCGGATCGATCGAGACGGTGATGCTTTCGCGATCGAGCTCGTTGCGCGATTCCTCGCGTTCGATGATGATCTGCTCGCCGGTCTTGGTATTGGCGTAGATATAGCTGGTCGAGCCGAGATGCTCGGCCACGTCGATATCGAGATGAATGTCGGCGCCACCGGCACCAGCAGCCCCGAAATGCTCTGCCCGCAGGCCAACCGTTACGGCGTCGCCGATAGCGGGGGCCGTGCCGGCAACGGGCACGGTGACCTGAGCCTTGCCCTGATGGGTCAGCTCGACGGTGATCGAGCCTTGGCCCGAGGCGGTGACACGGCCGGCCATGAAGTTCATCCGCGGCGAGCCGATAAAGCCGGCAACGAACAGATTGGCCGGGTTGTCATAGAGGTCGAGCGGCCGGCCCACCTGTTCGATGCGGCCGTCGCGCAGCACCACGATGGTGTCGGCCAGGGTCATGGCCTCAACCTGGTCATGCGTGACATAGACGATGGTGGTCTGCAGCTCCTTGTGCAGCCGGGCAATCTCGATGCGCATATGCACGCGCAGCTCGGCATCTAGGTTGCTCAGCGGCTCGTCGAACAGGAAGACCTGCGGATTGCGCACGATGGCCCGGCCGATGGCCACGCGCTGCCGCTGGCCGCCCGAGAGCTCCTTGGGCACGCGGTCGAGCAGCGGCTCGAGCGCCAGGATGCGCGCGGCTTCCTGCACCTGGATGGCGATCTGGTCCTTGGCCACGCCGGCAAAGCGCAGGGCAAAGCCCATATTCTCGCGCACGGTCATATGCGGATAGAGCGCATAGGACTGGAACACCATGGCAATGCCGCGCTTACTCGGATCAACCTCGTTCATGCGCTGGCCGCCGATTTCGAGATCGCCGGCACTGATATGTTCGAGGCCGGCGATCATGCGCAGCAGGGTGGACTTGCCGCAGCCCGAGGGGCCGACAAAGACGACGAATTCCTTGCTCTTGATTTCGAGGTCCACGCCCTTGATGACCTCAAGATTGCCGTAGGACTTGCGCACGCCCGTGAGTTTCAAGCTGCTCATGTTGATTGCACCTATTTGACCGCGCCCAGCATGCCTTCGACGAAGCGGCGCTGGAGCAGGAAGAAAATGACGAGGGTGGGCAGGGTGGCGAGGACGGTCCCGAACAGCAGCATGCCGTAATCGGGCGTATAGGCCGAGGTGAGGGCGGAGAGGATCAGGGTAATGGTCTTGTTCTCGGCCGTCTGCAGCACGATCAGCGGCCAGAGATAGTTGTTCCAGTTGGTCATGAAGATGATGATGGTGGCCGCCGCATAGGTCGAGCGCATCACCGGCATGTAGACGAAGAGGAAAATCTGCCATTCCTTGAGCCCGTCGATCTTGGCCGCGTCGCGCAATTCGCTGGGGAAGGCCTTGGTCGCCTGGCGGAAGTAGAAAATGATGAAGATCGAGGCCACCGTGGGCAGGATCACTGCCACATAGGTGTTGACCAGCTTGGCCTGGGCGAACATCACGAAGAGCGGCACCATCATCGCCGCAAACGGGATCGACAGCAGCAGCAGCAAGAGGCTGAAGATGCGCTCGCGAATGCGCGAGCGGAACATCTCGAAGCCGTAGCCGGCCAGCGAGGATATCACCAGCGTCAGCGCGGTGGCGACCACCGCGATGAAGCCGGAATTCCAGAACACCCGCAGCGCATCGACCTGGGTGAAGAAGGTGGCGGCATTGGTGAACAGGGCATCACCGAAACTGGCCTTGCCCTTGATGATCTCGGCCGAGCTGTTGGTGGCGCCCACGATCATCCAGAAGAACGGGAAGACCGAGATGAAGGCGGCCACGCTGAGCATCAGATAGACCAGGCCACGGCGCACCAGGGCCCAGGCATTGCCCGGCATGAAGGAGCGCGTCGCCACGGCCCGGTCGGCAGCCATGTCGGTCATCGGCGAAACGGTCATGGCTTGACCCTCCGGTCGCGGGCGACAAGGAACTGCAGGAAGCTCAAAATGGCCACCACGATGACGATGACCCAGGACACAGTGGCCGAATAGCCGAAGCTGGGCATGAACTTGAAGGTCAGGTTGTAGATGTAGAGCGACAGGGTCAGCGTTGAATCCGAGGGACCGCCGGTGCCGGCGGTGAAGTTGTAGACCTCGTCGAACAGCTGCAGCGTACCGATGGTGGAGATCACCGTGGTGAACAGGATCACCGGCTTGAGCATGGGAATGGTCAGGTAGCGGAAGCGCGCCCAGGCCGGCACGCCGTCAATGCGGGCGGCCTCGTAGATCGAGCGGTCGATATTCTGCAGCGCCGCCAGGTAGAAGATCATGTTGTAGCCGGTCCAGCGCCAGGTGATGGCGATGATGACCACGACCTTGGCCCAGAAGGGGTCGCCGAACCAGGAGATCGGCCCCGAAATGGCGTGGATGGCCATCAGCGCCTGGTTGACCACGCCATCGGTGGCGAACATCGACTTGAACAGCGTCGAATAGGCGATCAGCGAGGTCACGCAGGGCAAAAAGATCGCCGTGCGGAACAGGCCGCGGAATTTCAGGGTCGCATCATTGAGCGCCACCGCGAACAGCAGCGCCAGGGTGATCATGATGGGCACCTGGATGATGAAGAAGGTGAAGGTATTGCCCAGCGCCCGCAGGAACACCGTATCCTTGGTCAGCCGCATGATATTGGTGAAGCCGCCAAAACTCAGATTCATCCCCTTGCCGACCTGGAAGCTCATCCAGAGCGACCAGACGATGGGATAGATCATGAACAGTCCGAGCAGCACGAGGGCAGGGGCGATGAATGCCCAGCCCGTGATCTGCTCGCGGCGATCCAGTCGCGCCTGTGCCAATTGTCAGCCTCCCTGATAGTGCAACGCCATACGGCCGATAGCGGCCGGGCACCGCAAGGCGGCACCCGACCCAATGGGGCGAGCCGAAGCCCGCCCCGTCAGTCAGCCTATTGCATCTGCTGGGTGGCCTGGTCGTTGATCGCCTGCAGCGCCGCGTCGATGTCGCCGCCCTCGATGATCGTGGGCAGCTGGGCCTGCACGGCCGCATCGACTTCGGCGGTGAAGGTGCCGTAGTCCACGCTCGGGATCTGGCCGAGCCAATCGGAGAAATTCTGCCAGACGGGCGCGCCGCCGAAGAAGTCGTCGGAGGCCTTGAAGGCATCGCCTTCACGCGCAGCGAGCAGCGAGCCCACGGCGCCGCGCTTGATCAGGATGTCCTGGTAGAACTGGCTATTGCCGGCCCAGACGGTGTTGAGGAAGTCGATGGTCTCTTCCTTGTTGTCCGACGAGGACAGGACAAACCAGCTCGAACCGCCCTGGTTGGAGGCATTGACCGAGCCTTCGAGGTCCATGCGCGGCGTGGGGGCGACGCCCCACATGCCGGACTGATCGGCATTGGCCTTGATGGTGGCAGTGATCCAGACGCCGACCGGAACCATGGCGACTTCGCCCGAGGTGAAGGCGCCGGTATATTCGGCCCAGCCGGAGACCGGCTTGACCAGATCGGCCTGGTAGAACTTGGCATAGGTCTCGAGCGCCTTCTTGAGCGCTGCATTGTCGACGATGTTCAGGCTGCCGTCCGCGTTGAAGTACCACTGGCCGGCCGACTGCATCATCATGCGGATCAGGCCGGTATCGTTGAGGTCGAGGTCGAGCAGCAGATGGCCGGTCTTGGCCTTGATCTCGGTGCCGATTTCGACCAGGCGATCCCAGGTGATATTGTCGAGGTCGGCCGCGGTGAAGCCGGCTTCCTCGAGATAGTCGGAGCGGTAGAACAGGCCCGTTACGCCCGAATCGAAGGGCACGGAATAGGATTTGCCGTCCAGCGTGGCGGCGGCGACCTTGTAGGGCGCAAACACCGACATATCGATCGAATCCGACAGCGGCTCAAAGGCGCCCGGGAAGGACTGCAGGTATTTCTGGGCAATGTCGTCCTGGATCAGCACGATATCGGGCAGACCTTCGGTGCTGCCGGCCAGCAGCTGCGTCTGCAGCTTGGCGCGGATATCGTCCTGGCTGGCGGTGTCATCGACGTTGAAGGTGACGTCGGGATGTTCGGCTGTGTAGAGAGCGCCGGCCTCGCGCATGGTGTCGCCATTGAAGGCCTTGTCCCAGACCCAGACCGAGATTTCGCCGGCCGATGCGGCGGCGACGGTGAGCAGGCTGATGCCGGCGAGGGCGACGGCGAGCTTCTGGTGCCACCGTGATGCGATGCGGTTCATGAAAGATCCTCCCTTTTTGTTTGCTCTTAGGTCGAGCCCTTTCTAAGCTATGCTTCTGGTGCAATACGTCTATGCCAAAAGGTATGCAGAGTTGGCGGAAAGTAAGATGGTGCCTCGAGCCTACTATGTGCCCGAGGCCAATGGGGTAGAGCGACTGCCGACGGAACTGCAGATGTTCCATGCGTCGCCCCTGGTGATGCGCGCGGCCCATTGGCACGCGCAGGTCGAGGTCAATTTCATCGTGCGCGGCTGGGCGCATTATCGCATGAGCGGCCACGATATCCGCTTCGAAGCTGGGGATATGGCCCTGTTCTGGGGTGGTCTGCCGCACTGGCTCGACGACGCCTCCGACGATCTCATCTATGCCGGCGGGCACCTGCCGCTGGTGCATTTCTTTCGTCTGCGGCTGCCGCAGAACGTGCAGTCAAAGCTGATGCAGGGGGCCACACTGGTGACCCGCGCCACCGACGCCTCGGACCCGGTCAATTTCGCGCGATGGAACGACTATGCGCGCTCCGGCGACCCGATGAAGGCCAGCATGGCCGTCGATGAGCTGCTGCTGCGCATCGAACGGGTGCGCTTCGACGCCTATGACCTGCTGCCGGGACCGGCCGATGTGGTCAGCGCGGTGGACGGGCTCGATCACCATTCATCGCCGATTGTGGTACGCATCTGCGATTTCATCGCCGACAATTTCCGCGAGGACATCGATTCCGCCGACATTGCCGCGGCAGCCGACATTCATCCCAAATACGCCATGACGGTCTTCAAGAAGTCCACCGGCATGACCCTCAACGACTATGTCAACCTGATGCGGCTCAGCTATGCCCAGGCTCTGCTGATGCAGGAAGAGGCCAATGTGCTGCAGGTGGCCATGGATAGCGGCTTTGGTTCACTCAGTGCCTTCAACAAATCGTTCCGCAAGATCGCCGGCATGTCGCCCACCGACTTCCGCCGCGATGTGCGCTGCCGCCCCCCTGCGGCAACACCGCTGCGCGCCAATTCCCGCGGCGCCGTGAACTGATATCCGTCAACAATGGCGCCTCCAGGCGCCATTGCTCTGCGCGGGGTGTCTGCCGACCGCTATTCGGCCGGCTCGGTCTTGACCGCCTTGAGCTTGTCGATGCCCAGGACCTGCAGGGCAAGATGCTCGTAGAAGGGCTCTGACTTGCCCGAGCGGATCTTGCCCAGGAAGTACTTTTCAAAGCCGATCTTGGCCAGGTGCACCCACTTGCCCTCGGCCGACCAGTTCACATTGCGCGGCGGCAATTGCGGCTGTGCCACGAAGGCAATGCCGGAATCGCCGAAGTCGGCGAGGCAGATGGCGTTCCAGGTGGGAATGGCATTGGGCTGCTCGCCCGCCACCAGCCGGGCGATGTTCTGCACCGTGGCGGTGACCATGGATTCGATCATGAAGCCGGTCTTGGGTACGCCCACGGGCACCGGCGTCTTGGCCAGGGGTGGGATCGCCACGCAGACACCCACCGAGAAGATTTCCGGGAAGGCCGGATTGCGCTGATACTTGTCTGCCAGGATGAAGCCGCGCGGATTGGTCAGCCCCTCGATATCGCGCACGGCAGCAACGCCGCGGAAGGCGGGCAGCATCATCGAATAGGCAAAGGGCAGCTCATGCGCCTGCTTGACCGAACCATCCTCGGCGATTTCCGATACGCTGAGCTTGCCGGCCTCGACCTTGTCGACCTTGGCATTGCAGATCCACTTGATGTGCCGGTTGCGCATGGCGCTTTCGAGCATGCCCTTGGTATCGCCCACGCCATCGAGCCCGAGATGGCCGATATAGGGTTCGGCGGTGACAAAGGTCATCGGCACACGGTCGCGCACCTTGGCATCGCGCAGGGCTTTTTCGAGAATGAAGGCAAACTCGTAGGCCGGCCCGAAGCAGGACGCGCCTTGCACCGCGCCGATGATCACCGGCCCCGGATTGGCCACCAGCGCATCAAAGGCCGGCTTGGCCGCCAGGGCGTGATCGATCTGGCAGACCGACTGGGTAAAGTGCTCCGGCCCGAAGCCCGGGATTTCGTCAAAGGCCAGTTCCGGCCCCGTCGAGATGGCAAGATAGTCATAGCTGACGCTCCGGCCGTCGGTCAGTTCGACGCGCTTCTCGGCTGGATGCAGTCGCTTGGCGCCCTCCGGGTGAAAGCCGATCTTGCGCTTGGCAAAGACCGGCCCCAGATCAACCGTGACGGCCTCGCGATCACGCCAGCCCACGGCCACCCACGGATTGGAGGGCACAAACGAATATTCCGGGCCCTTGTTGATCACGCTGACCTGGTGCTCCGCCCCCAGGGCATCACGCAGTTCATAGGCCATGATGGTGCCACCAAGTCCGGCGCCGAGTACGACGATATGTGCCATTGGTTTCCTCCCTGGCGAGCAGCAATCGCATCTGGAGGTGTGGATCACGCTGCCAGACTCAGCCCGCCGATACGGCAGGCTACCAAGGCGCTGGCTGCCGTGATTTGACCTGCATCAAGATCAGAAGCGATTGGGGAGGCTTGTATCGGGGACCTTTTCGTTTGTGCGGGGGAGGTGGGCCGGTTAGGACTCAGCGGGTCAAAACCAGGATGTGCCAGCAGTGTCCGATGATAAAGAACTGAATGCCTCTCTGCTCGGCCAGGCGCGCAAGCTTCAGTCGATCCTGGAATCGGCGGTGGACGGCATCATCACCATTGATGATCACGGCGCCATTACTACAGTCAATCCGGCAGCAGCGCGCCTGTTCGGCTATGATCAGGAAGAGTTTCTGGGCCGCAACGTGCATTTCCTGATGCCCGCGCCCTACCATGCCGAGCACGACGGCTACCTGCACAATTACCGCTCCAGCGGCCGCCGGCGGATCATCGGCATCGGCCGGGAAGTCAGCGGCAGGCGCCGCGACGGCACGGTGTTTCCCATGCACTTGGCGGTCAGCGAATTTGAAATGGACGGCCGCACCTTCTTTACCGGCATCATTCACGATCTGTCGGCCCACAAGGCGACCGAGATCGCGCTGCGGCAGGCTCAGAAGATGGAAGCCATGGGGCAGCTGACCGGTGGCATCGCGCACGATTTCAACAATCTGCTGACCGTCATCATCGGCAATCTGGAAATGCTTGAAGGCAAGCTCACCACGCCGCTGCAGCGCGAACTGACCACCGAGGCGCTCGACGCCGCCGATCTCGGTGCCCGCCTCACCGCCCGCCTGCTGGCCTTTGCCCGCCGCTCCCATCTCGAGCCCGAGAGCATCAACCTCAACAGTTTCGTGCTCGGTCTCACCGACATGCTGCACCGCACCCTGGGGGAAACCGTCTATCTCTCCAGTGCCCTCACGCCCAGCCTGTGGCCGGTGCGCGTCGACCCGTCCCAGGTCGAGAGCGCCATCGTCAACCTTGCCGTCAACGCCCGCGATGCCATGCCCAATGGTGGACGGCTGGTGATCGAGACGTCCAATGTGGCCGTCAGCGACGATATGGCCAGCCGGCTCGATACGCTGCATGCGGGCGACTATGTCAAATTGACCGTGTCCGATACCGGCGAAGGCATGAGCAGCGCCGTGCGCGAGCGCGCCTTCGAGCCTTTTTTCACCACCAAGGAGATGGGACGCGGCACCGGACTGGGCCTGTCGATGATCTATGGTTTCGCCAAGCAGTCGGGTGGCCTGGCCACCATTGACAGCGCCCCCGGCAAGGGCACCATCGTCGCGATCTACCTGCCGCGCCACCGGGTCGAACCCACGCTCGTCGTCGACGCCGACCTTGGCGGCTCGACGCTGGTCGGGGCAGGGCAGACCATCCTGGCCGTCGAGGATGACGAACGCGTCCGCAAGCTGACGGTGACCCGTTTGACGCAGCTCGGTTACACCGTCCTGGCGGCGGGCAGCGGCGCCGAGGCCATCGACATTCTGGCCGGCGGCCGGCCGGTGGACCTGCTGTTCTCCGATGTGGTCATGCCCGGCGGCATGAGCGGCTTCGAACTGCGCGCCAAGGTGCAGGCGCTCTATCCCAACATGCCGGTACTGCTGACCTCGGGCTATGCCGAGGAACTGTCGCGCGAGGGCGGCGCGGTCGGGGAGGGTCCCCTCAAGATCCTCAACAAGCCTTATCGCCTGGCCGAGCTCGCCGCCGCCATCGACGACGCGCTCAAGTCCTGAACGTCAGGACTGCAGCGACTGCGGGGTGAAGCTGTAGCCGGCGCCACGCACCGTCTTGAGGAGCCGGGGCGCGCGGGCGTCCGGCTCGATCAGCTTGCGCAGCCGGGCCACCTGATTGTCGATGCTGCGGTCATTGGGGCTCCAGTCATGCCCCTTGAGCAGATCCATGATCTGATCGCGGCTGAGCACACGGTGCGGGTGCCGGGCGAACAGCGCCAGCAGGTCGAACTCGCCGCTGGTCAGGCGGATCTCCCCGTCCGGTCCGCGCAGATCGCGGCGATCCAGATCGAGCACAAAGCCATCGAAACTGACCCGGGCCGCCTTCGCCGGCGCGGACGCTGAGGCCGTGGCGAGCGGGGCCGGACGCGGCTGCGTGCGGCGCAGCACTGAGCGCACGCGGGCCAGCACTTCGCGCAAATGGAAGGGCTTGGCGATATAGTCGTCGGCGCCGATCTCCAGCCCCACGATACGGTCGATCATGTCGCCCTTGCCGGTGATCATGATGATCGGCAGGTCCCAGTTCTGCCTGATGGCGCGGGCGATCGAGAGCCCGTCGGTCCCGTCCAGGTTGAGATCGAGGGTGATCAGGTCCACCCCGGTCGCCAGTGCCGCATCGACGCCGGCCTGCCCCATGGCTTCGCTGACGCGATAGCCCTCATCTTCGAAGCAGCGCCGCAGCATGCGGCGAATCTGGGCGTCGTCATCGACGATCAGAATGTGATGCTGGCGATCGCTCATGGGTCTGGCTCGGCATCTCGCATGCAGGGGCAGGGCGCCCGTTACATTGGGTTACAAATCACGACAAAGGCACCGCACGGCGCTTACACGGCCAGGCGCATATAGATCACATCCACGATGATTTGCGGTTTGGAAGATTCATCATGCAGCTCTCTGATAATGTATCCCCATTGCAGACTCAAACGCTCTGGCCAAGCGAGGGCACGGGTACCGGCGCCGTACGCCTGCTGGCCCCCTATGACGCCCTGTTTCGCGAAGGCGATGACACGGTCGCCTTCTATGAAATCCTCAGCGGCGCCGTGCGCGCCTACAAGATCTTTCCCGACGGCCGCCGCCAGATCGTCGCCTTTGCCTTTCCCGGCGACATTGTCGGCTTCGGCCACGGCGATACCTACCGCTTTGACTGCGACTCCCTGACCACCACACGGGTGCGCGTCATCCACAAGCTGTCGCTGCTGCGCGCCATGCGCGATCGCCCCGAGCTGGCCGAAAAGCTGCTCGAAGTGGCGCGCGGCGAAGTCGAGACGCTGCAGGACCTGTCGCTGCTGCTGTGCCGCAAGACGGCCATCGAGCGCATTGCCAGCTTCCTGTTGACCATGGCGCGCAAATCGGCCGATCCCGCCTCGGGCGAGCGCCTGCCGCTGCCCATGTGCCGGGCCGACATTGCCGACTATCTGGGTCTGACCATTGAAACCGTCAGCCGCAACATGACCCGGCTGCGCTCCTTGCGCATCATTGATCTTCCCGACCGCGGCAGCTTCCAGGTGCGCAGCCTTGAGCGTCTCCGCCAACTTGCCGAATGTGACGGCAACAGCCACTGATCGCGCAGAGAGCTCCCATGCCTGAGGTACGTCGCCGCGCCGCGATCGGCATCTTTAACACCGCCGCTGATCTGGACGCCGTTACCTCCAAACTGCGCAGCCAGGGCGTCGACCGCTGCGTGACTTTGGACGTCGGCTCGGCCGCGGCCGGCATCCAGCAGGTCGGCCCGTTCCCGCTGCTCAGCTCATCCCTGCTGGGGGACCTGCAGGCCCGATACCCCGACGCCTTCATGCTGCAGGTGGATCTGACCGGCGGCGCCAAGGAAGAAGCCCTGGTCGCCCGCACCCTGCTGGCCAGCGCCGCGCAAAGCGTCCAGCTGCACGATCTCTGAGCGCCATCGGCCTCGACGGTCGCACCAGCATTTCGTATGCGCCGCATCCCCAGACGATTTCAGCCGGCACCGTCGCGTCAGCCCGGTCCGCTCCTGGTGACGCCGAGCCGGGTCATCTTTTCCGTCAGGGTGCGGCGCGGCACGCCAAGGGCGAGACAGACCGCGGCAATCGAATTGTTCTGGCGCCGCAACTCCTCCTCGATGATGCGCCGCTCATAGCTGGCGACGCGTTCGGCCAGGCCCGGCTCGATGGGCTCATTGGCTCCCAGCAGTGCGCTCATCGACTGCTCGCGCCGCGACAGACCCATGGCGAACCGGTCCGCCGCCGCCTTCAGTTCGCGGACATTGCCCGGCCACTCATGGGCGAGGATTGAACCGATATCGGCCGGATGGAGGGGCAGTTCAGGCTTGTTGAAGCGCCGCTGTGCCAGCGCGAGGAAGTGCTGGAACAGGAAGAGGGTATCGTCGCCCCGCTCGCGCAGGGGCGGCAGGTCCACGGTGGCGGTATTGAGCCGGAAATAGAGATCGGCGCGAAAACGCCCGGCATTGGCCTCGCGCTCCAGATTGACCTTGGTGGCGGCGATGATCCGCAGGTCGAGCGGAATCTGCCGGTTGGAGCCGACCCGTTCCACCATCCGCTCCTGGATCACCCGCAGCACCTTGGCCTGGGCCAGCAGCGGCATGCCCTCGATCTCGTCGAGCAGCAGGGTGCCGTGATTGGCGAATTCGAACTTGCCGATCCGCACACCCGCGCTGCCGGTGAACGCGCCCGATTCATGGCCAAACAGCTCGGATTCGATCAGTTCGGCGGGAATGGCGGCGCAGTTGACGGCCACGAAGGGGCCCTGGGCCCGGCTGGAAAAGTCGTGCAGGCAGCGGGCCACCACTTCCTTGCCGGTACCGGTCTCGCCCTGGATGATGACATCGGTGTCGATGGCGGCGATATCGAGCAGCAGGTTGCGCACCTCCTCCATCGCCCGGGACGGACCGATCAGCCGGCCGGCCAGCTGTTCGCTGCCGCCGTCGAGGCGCCGGCGCAGGTCGAGCAGTTCGCGCTGCAGCCGGGCCTGGTTGGCGGCGCGCTCGATGACGGTGACCAGTTGCTCGGGCTCATAGGGCTTTTGCAGGAAGTCGAAGGCACCGTCCCGCATGGCCTTGACCGCCATGGGCACATCGCCATGCCCGGTGATCAGGATGACGGCAATGGTGGGATCCTGTTCCTTGATCGCGGTGAGCAGCTCGAGGCCGCTCTGGAACGGCATGCGCACATCCGAGATCACCACCAGCGGGCGGGTTTCCACGACCTTGGCCATGGCCTCGCGCGCATTGGCCGCGGCGCTCACGGCAAAGCCGGAGAGGCTGAGCCACTGGTTGAGCGCATTGCGGACAATGCCCTCGTCATCGACGATCAGTACAGCCGTTGGCGTCATGCGGGCTCGAACTCCAGACGTGTTTCGCTCGGCGCCAGCGGCAGCACCACGGTGAAGGTGGTGCCGGCGCCGGGGGGGCTTTCGACAAGGATGCGGCCGCCCATGTCCCGGATCAGGCCCCAGGAGATCGAGAGGCCCAGGCCCAGGCCCTTGCCCGGCTGCTTGGTGGTGACGAAGGGGTCGAACAGCGTCTCGACGACGGCCGGATCGATGCCGGCGCCGACATCGCTGAGGCTGAGCACCACGCTCTGCTCTCGCTGCGCGACGGCAATGGTGAGGAGCGGGTGATCGACCCCCTCCATGGCATCGGCCGCATTGCTGATCAGATTGATCAGCACCTGCTCGATATGCACCGGATTGCCGATGACCAGCAGCGGGGTTTCCGGTGCCTCCAGCGCGATGACGATCTGCCCCGCCTCGGTCAGATGGCCTGCCAGTTCCACGGCATTGTGCACGATGTGGACGACATCGCTGCGGATCGATATTTCGGTTTCCCGCCGGGCAAAGGTTTTCAGATGCCCCGTCAGCGCGGTCAGCCGGCCGAGCACGCCTTCCATGGCGCCCAGCAGGTCCAGCAGTTCGGGTCCCTTGCCGCGGGCCAGCAGCTTGGCGCTGGCGGTCTGCATGCGCAGGGCGGCGATCGGCTGGCTGACCTCGTGCGCCACCCCAGCCAGGGCCTGGCCCAGGCTGGCCAGCTTGGCCGCCTGCACCAGGCCATGCTGGGCCGCCCGCTCGGCCTTTTCGGCGCGGATGCGGTCGGCGATTTCCTCGCGCAGTGCCTCATTGGCAATGTGCAGGTCTTCAGTGCGCTCGGCCACCCGCAGCTCCAGCCGGTCATGCTCGGCCAGGCGCTGGGCGACGATGCGCCGGCGCTGCACCAGCAGCAGCACGATGAGCAGGCTGGCCGCCGCGGCAAGCGCCGCCGCCGCCGCGGCGGTCCAGGCGGCGCGGAATAGCGGCCCGGTCGGCGTGAAGGCGACGATGCGCCATTGATGGGTGGGCAGGCGCAGTTCGTCGAGGATGAAATAGCCCGAGGTCTCGCTGTC
>Ga0123337_10003224_pt1 | contig 17645 bp, 16 predicted proteins | sample frozenSSSSmetaG_FD_89792 | JGI IMG/M metagenome (GOLD analysis project Ga0123337, IMG submission 89792) | Glacier valley bacterial and archeal communities from Borup Fiord, Nunavut, Canada, to study Microbial Dark Matter (Phase II) -... | ecosystem: Environmental > Aquatic > Freshwater > Ice >... | reverse complement strand
TGATCTGGTTGAAAAGTTTCTGCCATCGCTAAAGCTTGTGCATCTTGCGGCAAGTCTGGGCTCAGTGAGTACGCTTGCCGGTCCGCCGCGCACCACAAGCCATGTGGAGTTAACTGAAGAACAAAGGGCCCTGTTAGGTATTCCTGAAAGTTTAATTCGCTATTCTGTGGGCATTGAATCTGTTGATGATCTTCTTTTTGATATTGAACAGGCGCTGAAGAAATTATAGATTGAAAATCAGACCATAATTTTTAAACAAAGCCTGGAAGCCTATTGGATTTTCAGGCTTTGTTATATTATTAAAATCTTAAGATCAAACAGGGGCAATTTCTGAAATTAAAACTTTTTCTTTTTTAACCTGTAGAATAACCGCAAGAATTACAAAACTGATTAGTGCAGCGAAATAACACCAAACTGAGATTACATTTTGAGCATATAGTACACGGGTGAACAGATATGAACAAAGTACAATTACTCCAACCATTCTTAGCCTCTTGTTACTGGAGAAAAAAGGTGAAATACCGGTCGCGATAATGTACAATGCACCCCCAAACCAACGGTTTGCCGGCGGGAAATCCAGATCATACCGTACATGAGAATGTAATATCTCTGAACTAACAGAATACCTTAACATTCCGTAGCCCAAAAAAAGTGCCTGAACTGAACCTATGATCGTCAAAAAAAGGAGGATCTTTTTGCGTTTTTTATCTTTCTCAATCAACATGATCGAAAAGGGAATAAAGAAGGGCCATATTACCTGGGCAAAGATGAGAAAACCATAAGTTGCTGTTTTGCCCCATTCTGAGTATTCAGGATTCATGAATGAAATCCAGACGATTCCTTCTAAAAACTGCTGTACAGACAACATCAATGTGATTGATGAGAGCAACCTTTGAGGTCCTGTTTCGGAATTCTTAATGCAAACACCTCCGATAATTAATAAAACTGTCGCTGATCCAAAACTTGCTGTTGCTGAAAAGCACATAAATTTCTTTGGTTTAACTCCTGAAACATAGCAGGAGGCTTAATAAATATACTCATTTATAGCATTCCAGGGGCAGCGCAGAAACAGAGAATATGAGTAAAATCATGAAAATACCTGCCTTATGTCATTCTGTAGGTTTGGTCTTATAGTTAAAATTGTTTCATGAAAGAGATCAACATAAAACACATCACTAATCTGCACACAGATGCATTGAGAAGTTTGGATTTTTATAAACAAGAGATCACCATACTCACAAAGCGTCTTGAAGAGCTTGCAGCTGATAATACAGGTCTTGAAGTAGCTGTAAAGGTCGAATATTTTCAGAATCAGTTCCTGATTCAGAATAATAATATCGATGAGTTGAAACACCTTATGCATGAAAATCTAAATAAGATAGAGGCAGAGGTCAAAGATTCTGCAGGCTTTATCTCACATCAAAGCGCCTCAGAAAATGTTGAATTATATAATCAGTACCTCACAGAAGAGAAGATCATTAATGGGATCAGGCACGAATTTAACAGATTTGCTTCCAAATGGATGTAAGTTGTTTGGAGCTGTTTATTATTGCCATTAAATAATACAAATACTCTTTTATAGATTAGGAAAAGGTCAGCTATATGAAGCTGACCTTTTTTATTTGAGCTTTCTTCAACATTATCCCCGTAATTCCATCTTTTTTTCTTGCTCTAATGTCGCACTGGTTGAAAAAAAATCGTCTAACCAGAAATAGACTTTCTGCATGAAAACTACATTTTATTCGATTTTGTTAATTGCAATAAGTTGTTCATCCTGTAAAAAGGCTAAAATAATAATCGGCGATGAAGAAGTAAAGAAGCCTGAATTTCAGGAGTGGGTGTTTTACAATAAAAGCAATTCAAATTTAACTGATAACCAGATCAATAAGTTAGGTATTGATAAGAATGATATAAAATGGATCGGTACAGCCAATGGACTTATTCGGATCAGTGCCGAATCCTGGTATGAATTTAATTCAGCAAATTCTTTGCTTCCTTCGAGTTATATCAGGGCAATTACTGTTACTGATAAAGGAATCGTTTGGATAGGTACAGATAAAGGCCTTGCGAGCTACAATGGTCAAAAATGGTCTTTGTTTAATACAGATAATAGTGTTTTAGCCAGTAATTCAATCACATGCATCATTTACGATCCCATGAATGAGAGGGTATGGGTTGGTACAGAGGAAGGTGTTATCAGGATTGATGAGGATGGGCGGATGTCATACCTTTATCTAAATGATCTTGTTGTTTCGCTTAAATGTGATCGCAATGGTATTCTATGGGCAGGCATGTTTAATCCATTTTCATTTACAGGGAAAATCAAAAAGTATGAAGATGGGAAATGGACAGGTTTTGTTTTGCCGGATCTTGGGTATCCCTCCGCCTGGCCTTATTCAATTGCCTTCGATTTGAATAATAATCTTTTAGCAGTGTTAAGTGGTACTGCAGTAAAAACTTTGATCCGGTTTGACGGGAATTCCTGGCAGGAAGTACTGGGGCCACAGGATGCTTACGGGTTAAAATCCTTACTGATAGAAGGCACTGTTTTATGGGTAGGAGGGACAAGGCTTTCTGTTTTCGGATCAACCCAAAATAAGAGCATAAGTATACCAGGAATCAATTCAGGGATACTTGCAATGGCTAAAGATAAGTATGGGAGAAAATGGCTCGGCACCTTGGATGATGGCATTGTCGTTTATTCCCAGGGAAAAGGAAAGTGAAGGTTCCTATAATGAATTTCTGTCCAATAAGAAATCCTGAACTTATTTCTTTATTTTGATGTATGAGCTTTTTTAAAGCTGATTTTTATAAATTTTTCAAGTTCTACAGCCCAGAACACGATACTGGAGGCCCCAATGGTTATTAATAATTCATTTAATGGTAATGGCTGTGTGCGGAAGATTGGATTGAAAAATGGCATATAAACAATCATGATCTGTAATGAAACAGTACCCAGTAATGCGGCAAGCATTGGTTTGTTTGAAAATACTCCGATCTTAAATATGGAATCTCTATTTGAGCGAATCGCCATTACATGACCAAGCTGACTGAAGCATAAAACAGAGAAGGCCATCGTCTGTCCATGAGGATTGTTATTATGAATGGCCCAGGCCTGTGTCGCCAGAGTGATCAATCCCATTAATAAACCGACCCAAAGAATATGCCAGGCCATGCTTCCGCCAAAAATATTTTTTGAAGGATCATGTGGCGGACGTTTCATGATATTTGTTTCTGCAGGTTCTGATGCTAATGCGAGGCCAGGTAGTCCATCAGTTATCAGGTTTATCCATAAGATGTGAATGGCAAGCAGCGGAATCGGAAGCCCCAGAAATGGCGCAAGGGAAATTGCCCAGATCTCCCCTGAATTTCCGGTCATTATGTATTTGATGAATTTTAAAATATTGTCATATATTCTTCTGCCATGCCGGATTGCTTTTATAATAGTGGCAAAGTTGTCATCCAGGAGGATCATGTGAGCAGCCTCTTTTGAAACTTCAGTGCCATTGATTCCCATTGCAATTCCGATATCTGCATTTTTTAGGGCAGGAGCGTCATTAACACCATCGCCGGTCATGGCTACAAAATTATTCTTGCCTTGCAATGCCTGAATGATCCTTAATTTTTGTTCAGGGTTAACCCGGGCATAGACCCGCACTTTTTCTACTACTGAATTAAATTTGGATTTACTAAGAAGAGAAAGTTCATCGCCAGTCATAACAAGATCGTCCACAGAGCTGATAATTCCCAGGTCTGTGGCGATTGCCGCAGCAGTTAATTGATGATCTCCGGTAATCATGACAGGAATGATTCCTGCCTCTTTACATTGGGATATGGCCTGTTTTGCCTCTGGTCGGGGTGGATCAATCATTCCTGCAAATCCAATCATTGTTAAAGATGACTCTAACTCCTTTGGATTTATTTTAACCGGCATTTTAGGCAGTAACTTGTATGCATAGCCCAAAATACGGTGCCCACTGGCAGATAATCCGTTTTGTTCTGCTTCAAATTTTTGATATTCTTCTCCCTTTTGGTCAGCCAGTTTTCCAAGCAATACATCCATACCGCCTTTGGTGATCATGATCACCCCTTCTTTAGCTTGATGGAATGTACTCATACATTTTCGGTGAGCATCAAAAGGGATCTCGGCAATTCTGGGAAATTTTTTTTCAATGCTTAGTTTATCATATCCATTTAATGAGGCAAATTGAAACAGTGCAAGTTCAGTGGAATCTCCCAGCCATTTCCCTTTAACATTTTTCTTGATGTCATTATTCAGGGCCATGGCAGAAAGTAGATTATTCTTATCAGCTGAAAAGATCGTCTTGGTCTGATGATCAGCTTCAAACGTTTTCCTGACTGTCATTTTATTGAGCGTCAGTGTACCGGTCTTATCTGTACAGATATAACTTACGGAACCCAGGGTTTCAACGGCAGGAAGTTTTCGGATAAGAACATGTTGTTTGACCAGTTTCTTTGCTCCGAGGGCAAGTGAAATGGTAACTAGTGCGGGTAAAGCTTCAGGAATCGCAGCTACAGCAAGGGAAATGGATATCAATAGCATTTCGGTGAGACCTACTCCTCTTAACCATCCTGAGACAAATATCACAGCACAGATTAACAAAATAACAATCGTTAACCGTTTTCCAAATGCAGACAGACGTTTCTGAAGCGGTGTACTCTTATCCGCAATCTGGACCATGGAAGCAATATGGCCAAGTTCGGTTTGCATTCCGGTTTCGACAACTATGGCCGTCCCATGCCCGCTGTTTATGAAGGTACCCTTAAAGCCCATATTTGTACGGTCTGCCAGGACTAAATTTTCAGAAGACAGTTTTGTAATATTCTTCTCCACATTCTCTGACTCACCGGTTAGCGCAGATTCGTCTACTTTCAGAGACTGAACTTTAATAAACCGTATATCAGCAGGTATGACATCACCGGCTTCTAAAAGGATTACATCACCCGGAACAAGTTCTGTCGCATTTATTTTTACGGCTTTCTGATTTCGCAGAACAATTGCCTGGCTGCTCGACATATTTTTCAGAGCCTCCATTGCTTTTTCAGCACGGTACTCCTGAATGAATCCCGCAAAAGCATTTAGAATAATTATGGTAAGAATAATTATAGTATCGGTGAGGTCACCGGCAATTCCCGAAATTACTGCAGCTATGATCAGAATAATGATCATAAAATCGCTGACCTGATGAAGTAAAATATTCCATACTGTCTTCTTTTTACCTTCCTGGATTATATTTTGGCCGGCTTTTGAAAGAATTAATTCCGCTTTGTTCTGATCCAGACCGGAAGCTGAACTATCCAGTAATTTATAAACGTCGGAAATGCTTGAATTATGCCAGTTCATTAAACCAAATTGAGCAGGTTTTTAAACCGGAATATTACGGTTCAATAAAAGAGTACTTATAAATCTTTGTTGGTCTAAAATCGAGCCATATTATTTTTTCTTATTCTCGGCTATGTTCATATTTTCAATACCCTTTATTAGAGCATCGGGATTAAATGAAATACTGTCGATTTCTTCCTGAACCAGAAATTCTGCAAATGCAGGAATATCACTAGGAGCCTGACCGCAAAGACCAACTTTAATGTGATTTCGTTTTGCAGCTCTGATTGCCTCCCGGATCAGGCCTTTTACAGCTGGATTCTCCTCATTAAATAAATAACTTACCAGACTGGAATCACGGTCGATACCTAGGGTGAGCTGGGTCAGGTCATTGGAGCCAATAGAAAAGCCATCGAATAGCTTAGCGAATTCATCCGCCAGCAATACATTGCTGGGAATCTCAATCATGACATAAACCTCTAATCCATTCTCGCCCTGTACCAATTTATTAGCTTTCATTTCTTCCAGTACTTTTTTACCTTCTTCAACAGTCCGGCAGAATGGAACCATCAATTTTACATTCTGGAGCCCCATTTCATCCCTTACCTTTTTCATAGCCCGGCATTCAAGTGCAAAGCCTTTGCGGTAAAAATCACTGTAGTATCGGGATGCACCACGTAATCCGATCATTGGGTTTTCTTCATGAGGTTCAAAGTATTTACCACCTAAAAGATTGGCATATTCATTACTTTTAAAATCGCTGAGCCGCACAATGACATCATTCGGATAAAATGCCGCAGCTACCAATGCAACTGATTCTGCAAGGCGGTCTACAAAATAATCCTTTCCGTCTTTATAATCCTTTGTCAGTTCATTGATCTCTTTACGGATTGCTTTGTCCTTAATCTTTTCAGGCTCACATAATGCAAGTGGATGAATTCGAATACTGTTTGAGATCGCAAATTCAAGTCTTAATAGACCAACCCCCTTATTTGGGTAAGAACTTAATTCAAAAGCCCTGTCCGGATCAGCCAGTATAAACATAGCAGCGGTCTTAGGTAAATGAAGTCCGCTAAAATCCTGTTCCTCAACAGTCCATTTTAACAAACCCTCATAGATATGACCATCCTTTCCATCGGCACATGAAACTGTAACCTTATTGCCGGTCCTGATCACTTCCGTAGCATTTCCTGAGCCTACAACAGCTACAGTTCCCAACTCCCGGGCAACAATAGCTGCGTGACTTGTCCGGCCACCTTTATTAGTAACTATTGCAGCTGCTTTTTTTAAAATCGGATCCCAGTCAGGGTTGGTTATATCTGTTACTAGTATCTCACCTTGCAGCAGTTGATCGCCTTCAAGTGGACTTTTCAAAATTCTTGCTTTTCCTGATGCGATCTTATCTCCAAGTGCAATTCCACTTGCCATAAGTTTGCTTTTTTCATTTAGTTTGAAGATTTCATGAACCTGTTTCTTTTCTTTGGCATGAACAGTTTCTGGTCTGGCCTGAACGATATAAAGTTGCTTGTTAAGTCCGTCCTTTGCCCATTCTATATCCATTGCTTTTCCATAATGTTCCTCAATTTGGAGGCACCATTTCGCAAGTAGTAGAACTTCCGATTTATCCAGAGAAAGTTTATTTTTCAAATCTTCCGATGTATCATAATTCAGGATTGTTTTTTCTGCTGAAAGTTTATCTGATTTCTCAGCATAGACCATTGTGAATTCTTTTTTTCCACATTGATTCCTCAGTATAGGGTTGTATTTACCATCCTTAAGCATCGGTTTAAAAATGGTCCATTCATCTGGTGTAACCCTTCCCTGAACAATATTTTCGCCCAGGCCCCAGATACTGTTGATGACAATTGTATTTTTAAAGCCAGAGTCCGGATCTATTGTAAATGCAACTCCCGACGAAGCCTTATCGCTTCTTACCATTTGCTGCACTCCTGCTGAAATTGCAATGTCCATGTCCATAAAACCCATATCCAGACGGTATTTTATTGCCCGGTCAGTAAACAAGGATATATAGCAACGATGAATAGCATCAAGTACCTGATCAACTCCGCTAATGTTTAAAAAGGATTCCATCCTGCCTGCAAAGCTCGCTGTTGGAAGGTCTTCTGCCGTAGCACTGCTTCTTACAGCAACATCCAATAACTTAATACCGCACTGCTCACAAAGGTTCAAATAAGCTTCTTTACACTGTTTCTTTATTTCTTCAGGCATCTGCGACTTACTGATCAGTTCACGGGCTTTTTCTCCGACTGAATTGAGATTAGATAAATTTTTCTTATCCAGGGATTTGAGCAGCTCATTCAGAGCTTGTTCTAATTCGTTTTCCTTTCGGAATAACCTGTACGCATCTGCACTAAGGGCAAAGCCATCCGGGATATTTATGCCTTTAGTTGAAAGTTGATTGAACATTTCACCTAATGACGCATTTTTTCCACCAACCTTAGGAAGATCTTCAATACCTATCCTATTGAAGGGAATTATATACTTATTACTATGCATAATTTATTTTGACAATGAATTGTATGGAAAATTGGAGAGCTTGTTTCTTTTAACTAAAAAGCCGGAAAGAATCATATTTCCGGCTTTTTAATGTTTATCAGGAGACTTTGACTTGCTTTTTCATTGTTTGCTGAGCATCTTCCTTTTTTTCTATTTCAATTTTTAAAAGACCGTCTTCATATTTTGCTTTTACCTGACTAGTATTAACACTTTCTGGCAATATAAATGATCGGCTGAATGATGAATAACAAAACTCTCTTTTTGTAAATTGTCCGTTTTCTTCTTTTTTCTCTTCTTCATTTTCAGCACTGATCGTTAAAGTGTGGTTATCAATATCAATCTGAAAATCATCTTTTTTAAGACCCGGAGCACTTAGTTCAATTTTGAATTTTTTACCACTCTCAATAATGTTTACTGAAGGGGTGCGGTTTACCAATTCCTTTGGAAAAATATCAAAGAAGTGTTCATTGTCAAAGAAATCAGTAAATAAGCCTTTTCTTTTTGCTAATGTCATGGTTTGGTCCTCCTTTTGTTTTTATAGGTTTATAATGTTTAAAATTAAGAGTTTATAACCTGACATCCAATTGATTAGGAGCATTCAAAAATATGATTCACGTCACCTAATTGATAATTAAGGATTGAATTGAGAGTAGTTTCTATTATTGAAAATATATCTATTTTTTTGAAATTTTCTAAAGTAGAACGATAGCTTTTCTAAAAATTTGCAGTCAGATTCTTTAGACATTTTCAGAAATTGTTCAAAATGATCAGAGAGTTGAAAAAAAATACAAAAATGACTTGTCAATTTCTGTAATTAAATTAGATTTGTTTAACCTAAAAAAAATAACAATGGACAAATTTACAAAAATGAAAGATTTGCTAGCTTCAGTTGAAGTTGATGCAAACAAATTCTACAATTCAGGTAACAGTGCAGCCGGAACAAGAGTTCGTAAAGGAATGCAGGATTTAAAAAATCTTGCTCAAGAGATCAGAAATGAAGTTACTGAGAAAAAAAATGGTGCTAAATAATTTTTCTCACTGTTTTAAATAATAAAAAAGCCCTTCCAAAACTAATTGGGAGGGCTTTTTTATTGTTACAGAATTATTTTGTATTTTTCAAATCGGGCCAAATGGATCGTTTATACCCTGGTTCAGGTAATTTTTTTCAAGCAAGATGTCGATCGTTTTGTTCAGATATTTCATCAGGTTATCATTTTTGCCTAAATAATCATGATAGCTGGAGATAAAAAGATGTAGTTCCATGATCAGAAGCTGTATAAGCTCCCGGTTAGATGTTGAGATTATATCTTCACTTATGAACAGAATGTTACTTCTTATAATGGTATCCATCTCTAATCGTCCCAAAAACTTAAGATAAATTCTGATCAGTTCAATTTTGTTAAATTTATTCCGGGCTTTCAGTCGATTTTTAATAAAAGCAAGATCATTAATGTCACCTTCTTTCTGAAATATTTCAGCAATTGCAATATCAAGATTTCCACTTGATGATTCAGTTCTGAATTTTGCCATCTGATAGGCCTTTTCCGTATCCAGTTTGTAAAGCCCTCTTAATCCTGCAGATGATTCCTTTGATCCTTTTAATAAAGAGGTAGAGAAAAACAGATAATAATGTTCCTTATCATCAAGTTCAGAAAGCCTTTCAAGAGCAAGAGTCCTCAATTGTAATTTCTCGTCATTTTGTGCAATATCCTTCAGACAATCCTTAATCTGAGGATCAATTACCCCTGTAAAATTAAAATGCTTCAAAATATAAACTTTTACCTGCGAACAAAAGTCTTTCAGAGCATCAGCCAAAATCTTCTCCGGAAAACTGTATTTACCAGTAACACTGATAATATATTTGATAGCTTCAAGCCTTTCCTGATAGTTCTTTGAGGTGTAAAACTGTTCAACAAACTTGTCCGTCAGAGCTTGCCCCTCATTCGTTAACATTCTCAGGAACCCTCTTGTATACCTGCTACTATAGCGTTCAGATTTGACAGAAATTTCATTATTCATCATTGTAGCTCTTATTTATTTACGCTTCAATTTTAAAACTCGAACGTGCATCAAATTCTATTTTTTCTTATAATAAAAATGATAAGATGCAGAAAATGCAGTTTTGCAAACTGAAAAATTCCTGCCTTAAATTGTCAGAATCGATTTCCGATATTATGGATTAACGCCGGGTCAGAACATCCCTGGATTCAGTATTCGTGAAAAACTTATTAATTCGGGTAATCTTCCAGTTACCACTCTTATCAAGTTCAAGTGTCAGGAAGTTCTCAATCACGAAATCTTCATAAACGAAGTTCACTTTTGCCATAACCATTGCAGAGCTGCTGGCAATTACATCAATTGTAGTTGAGCAATTTTGCTTAATTCCCTCATTCTGTTTCATAATCTTCATGATTGAAATCTGACTTTGGGAGAGCACTTCATCACCTTTTGAATATTTCATAACTGCTTCTGAACTGAGGATTCTACCCAGCTTGGTAGCATCAGTGTTTAGATGGCTTTCTGCAAACTCATTGATTACATTTTTAACGTTAGGTGCAGGGCGATTTTTTGCAAATGCTGTGCTTGTTAGAACTGCACATAGTACAGTACATAACAGAATTGATTTAAGTTTCATTTTTTTATTTTTTAATATATTTTCATGATCTAAATTTCCATATAAAAACGACCCTGGACATAGGCAAAAAACACCATTAATTCCATCTACAGTAAATAATTTCATGTTCCGGTTTTTTTTGGAGTTATGGGAATTCTGGCAACTGGCATTATTATAACTAATTGATAATTATATATTTACAATTAGTATTAATTTTCAATTATTTTTATTTTAGACTAATGAATACGATTTTTCCGAAATCATTCAGGTCAGGATCTGTTAAATTTTGTTAAGGTTAAAAACAGGCCGGAATAGACTTTGAAATACTAGATTTACAGCAACATAAATTCTAAAAAATGGGGATCCGTATTTGTTAAATATTTTGATTTGGGCGGGATATTAATTCAATACAATACTGATTTTTACTCAAGAGAGTTATAATTATGATCGTATTATTCACGAAGTATTTATGAAAAAAAAACTGTTATTCTTTTGTTTAAGCCTGATATTAAGTTCAGCTTCTATTGCCCAGCAAAAAATTTCGCTCAGAGATTTTGGTTTTCTTAATGGAAGCTGGACCATGAATACTGAAAATGGTCGTATTGTAGAATTCTGGAAAATGAACAATGATTCGGGAATGGATGGAATCAGCTATTCGATTAGTAATAAAGGTGACAGTACATTGCTTGAAACAATTAAACTTTATGAATCTTCTGGTAATATTTTTTACGAACCAACAGGGAATGGGGCTGGTAATGATTCCACTGTATCGTTCAGGTTGATTTCTACGAATCAGGGAGTGTATGTTTTTGAGAATATACATCACGACTTTCCTCAAAGGATCTCTTACCAGTTACGTTCTCAAAACAATATTCTGGCCTGGATTGAAGGTACTGTAAATGGTAAATTCAGAACGATAGAATTCCCTTACAGCCGGGAGAAAAAAGATTAGTTTTATTGTAGATTGAGACGATATTTCCCGGGTGTAATGCTATTCATTGTTTTGAAAAGTCTTATAAATGAACTTGGACATTCAAACCCGACGATTTCTACGATTTCGTTCAATGTATACCTCGTGTTTGTTAACAGATATTTTGACCTGTCTATCCTCACTTTTATCAGGTATTGATGCGGAGATATGCCATAGGCCTGTTTGAATGTACGCAATAAATGATTTACCGATAAACAGGCGTTATGTGCAATATCCTCCAGATCTATGTTTTTATTATAGTTGCTGGAGATGTACTCTTTTGCAAATGTAAGGCGTTTAAGTATTTCGATCTTTGTACTTTTATTCAGAAAGCTTAGGTTCTCAGTCTTATTAGAAACTTCCTTTTGATAAACTTTAAAGTAGTTGATCAGGCTATGGTGGAGGTATTCGTTAACAAGCAGATCATCAGGCGACTCCTGTTCAAGCTGGTTTTTAAGATTGAGGATATTATACTTCATGTCACCTGAAAAGGGATAAATTGTTTCTAAAAAGAAACCTTCAGAATGATCCGTTGAATCAAAAGGGTCATCCAACAGCGCATTAATATTTTTATGTTGTGCTCTGTAAAAGTCACTGAGGAATTCAGGAGCAAATGAGATCGAAAGCTTGTTTACCGGTATATTTGAATCAACCTTACTTGAATACTGTGTCCCCTGATTTAGTGCAAGAAAACTATCCGGATACAGATTTAAATGTCTCTTCCCGATATTAAAAGCAGAATTTCCGCTAAATACCATTTGCATTGAAAAGTTGCTTATGTGCTCCGGATAATATGCTTGCTTTACAGTTTCGCTTGATATCTGGTTATTGTTCTTAAGTACACGTAAGTATTTCATTTTCTTTTTAATTATATGTCGGTATAAATTCTTTCTTCAAGTAAAGTATAACGGTTTTCATTATTTCCAAGGAAATCTACCCGCAGTCCTGCATCAGTATATTCAGGTCTGCTGATAAATTCAACACCTGCAAGTGTATATTTATGATAATCTCTGAGGCAATCATCCGTATGGAAGATGATATATTTGAATTCGGGCTTATTTTCAATTTCCTCCAAAATAAGGGTTAACAGATTGCCCTTGCTGTCTTTCAGTTTTAATGTCTCATTTGTAGGAGCCGCAGCTAAAATGAACTTTTCAGTTGGCTGGAATTGTAGTTTTTCAAGGACAAAATCAAGGGCATCAGCAATATGAAGAACATGATCAGACCTGAAACAAAGCCTTAAGGTTATAGGTCTGCGTTCAGGTCTAATGAGCTGATTTTTAGTATTTTGATCCTGACTTACCATAAATTCCATCATTTACTATCATATTCTTGTAATAGGACGACATCTGTTACAAAATGTTGCTAAAAAAAATAAAAAAGTGATTATCGCATATTTGAGCTGCTTCCTGTTGGTGATTTTAATTCATTTCCGGGTTTAAATTATCAGGCCATTTGTGTTAGATTTGTAATCACACTTATGAAAGATTTTAAGAAATATTACCTGATACAGGCAAGTCCGGAGGAGGTTTACCTCGCACTGACAAATCCTCTAACAATCTCTTTATGGACCGGAGCTGAAGCTATCATGAGTACCGAACCTGGCTCTGAGTTTTCGCTTTGGGATGATAGTATCTGTGGAAAAAATATTGAGTTTGTAGAAAACAAAAAAATTGTTCAGCAATGGTATTTTGGAGATCAGCCGGAAGAATCTATCGTGACATTTATTCTTCATCCCGACAAAAATGGCACTTCTGTTGAACTCAGGCATATAAATATACCCGATTCAGATATCGATGACATGACCGATGGATGGAATCTGAATTATTTTGGTGCATTGCAGGATTTCTACGACGAATAATTTAACCTAATTCAACTTTTAGCCTGAGAGTTTTCCGGCTTATTTAGCTCCCAAATAAGGAATCCAAAAACAAAGAAATACTCCATACCACTAAGCCAATAACTTTCTCTGTAAGGCGTATTACTATACGTATAATAACTTAATGGTATTAATGCCGACCAGATCAAAGCAAATCGAAGTCTGGTAAGAGCTGAAAGAGCTACGAGTGGTGTAAGATACCAGGGATGAACTACCGCAGAGAATGCCAGATAAATAGTCAGTAGCCAGAACATGCCATTTAAAAGTTCAAACTTTCTTAAGTAAATCCAGAACATTCCGGATAAAGCAAGAACGATCAAGATCTTGCTCAGTAAAGCTATGGGGTTATAATCCAGAAACCATTGTCCGATGAATCTGAACAGGATATAAAAACTCCCATTAAATTCGAATTTACCATAATAAAGTCTCAGGCTTTCTGTAAAATGAGAGATTCGCGCTGTGCTATCAAGCAATACCATGCTCATGATTATTGTGAAAATGAGGCAAGCAATTGCATATTTAATAGTCCTTTTCAAGCCTTTTTGTTTGAAGAGCAGGGGAATAAAGATCAGAGGCAATAATTTGGCCTGTATAGCAAGCGATAATGCACCGGCTGAACTGATATATCTCTGATGATCAATTAACCAAACCGCAAGCAACATAAAGAATATCATTAATGCTTCAAAATGGATGTTCCCGCTCAGTTCTATTATAACCAGTGGGTTCAGAATATAGATTAATTGTAATGATGTGTTGTTGATTCTTGCCGACAGAAGTCTTTTTAAGATAAATATCGTTCCCATTTCAGAAATGAAGATGGCGGATTTTAGAACGATAATAGTATTATTCAGACTCTCGCCCCCAATTGCTGAGGCGAATTTAAATATGATCTGACAGACCTGGGGATAAACACTGTAATAATCGGGGGAGTTGAGATAAGGAAATATTCTGGCAAGTAATGGATCAGAATGCTGTTTAATAATTTGTGCCGGAGTAAAGTCGAAGGGATTAAAGCCTAATTGCTGAATTCTTCCGTCCCATACAAAACGATAAAAATCATCGGAAAGCGACGGTATTGAAAAAATCAGGCAAAATCTGAATAGTATACCACTCAGCAGTAGAACCTTGAAATTATCAGGATTGCTGTTTTTTTGAAGAATATAGGCAATCAGAAATAAGGAACTGTAAGCGGTGATTAGCTGCAGAAAATTTGATCTTTCAATATAATACCCGACAAGAATATAAGCAATAAGCGATATTATTAGTAGAAAATATTGAATCCATTTAGGCATTTATAAAAATTAGCTTAATTTGTAAAAGTATGCAAAAGCGCACATTTACCGATCAGATGGGACGGCTTATTTCCGTTCCATATCCTCCTCAACGAATTATTTCCCTGGTGCCATCCCAAACAGAACTACTTTTTGATTTGGGTTTGGACACGGAAATAATTGGAATTACAAAGTTTTGTATTCATCCCCGTGAAAAATTTAAGACAAAAACCAAAATTGGAGGCACAAAAGTGCTGGATCTTAATAAAATACGTCAATTAGAGCCTGATCTCATTATTGGCAATAAGGAAGAGAATGACAAAACACAAATAGAGGACTTGATGAAGGAATTTCCTGTCTGGATGAGCGACATACAGGTTCTGCCTGAAGCGATTGATATGATCCAGCTGATTGGAGAACTGACAGGAAGGTCAAAAAAGGCCACAGTAATCGCAAAAGGTATTCATGATCAATTTTTAAATTTAAATGAACAGCATGAGCCGCTAAGAACTGCCTATTTTATTTGGAAAGACCCTTTTATGCTCGCAGGAAAAGGAACCTTTATTGATGATGTTTTAAACAGAGGAGGATTTGAGAATATAATCAGTGCTGATCGTTATCCAGAAATTAGTGTGGATCAGTTAAAAATTCTCAACCCGGAACGTATCTTTCTTTCTTCTGAACCCTATCCATTTAAAGATGAGCATGTTAAGGAGATACAGGGTATTTGTCCGGATGCGCTGGTTTCAATTGTTGACGGTGAAATGTTCTCATGGTATGGTAGCAGGCTTCTTCAGAGTCCAGCTTATTTAAGATCATTAAGACAAAAATAAATTGATATGCTCAAAGAATAAGCATAAATCATTTTGTAGTTAGATAGAAAAACGTTATTTTTGCCGACCGAAATATATCGGAATTGTGATGAATATCGTTAACCAATAAATATTCAATCACCCGAAAACTTCGGTAAATAATCCTAACAATGCGGATGTGGCGTAATTGGTAGCCGCACCAGACTTAGGATCTGGCGCTTCACGGCGTGGGGGTTCGAGTCCCTTCATCCGCACTGATTAATTCCCCGGCTATATGCCGGGGAATTTTTGTATAAACAAAAACGACATAAAACGCATAAAATGAACATTACACAGGACAAAATAGACAATCTGAATTCTGTACTAACTGTTAAGATTAATCCTGAAGATTACAAAGAACGTGTAGAAAAAGCGATTAAAGCCCAGGCAAAAAAAGCGAAACTACCCGGCTTTCGTCCCGGCATGGTTCCGGCAGCTCATATTAAAAAGATGTATGGGAAGAATATTCTTGTCGATGAGATCAATACTATCCTTAATGATACTTTGAGTAATTACATCAGCGAGAATAAGATTGAAGTTCTTGGTCAGCCATTGCCTAAGATTGACGATAGCAAAGAGTTTAACTGGGATTTTACAGATGAATTTGAGTTTATTTATGAACTGGGTATAGCGCCTGAATTTGATCTTGATTTTTCTTCAAAAGATAAATTAACTTATTATCAGGTTAAAGTTGACAAAGAGACACTTGCTTCAAGGATCAAAAACCTTAGAAAAAGCTATGGCAAAATGTCAAATCCTGACGTATCGGCAGATGATGATGTTATCTACGCTGATTTAAGTCAAATTGCTTCAGATGGTTCTGTTTTTGAAGGAGGAATCTCGAATACTGCATCTGTTCGTTTAGACCAGGTTGAAGATTCGAAGATCAGGAAATCATTGATTGGTCTTAAAAAGGATGATGAAGTGGTTCTGGACATTCAAAAAGCATTTGACAGCAATGCAACAATAATTGCAAAGCTTCTGAATATTTCTGAAGAAGATGCACAGGACCTTAAGTCTAAATTTAAATTATCAGTTAAGAATATTAATCGACTGGAAGAAGGCGACCTGAACCAGGAGTTTTTTGACAAGATATTTGGTGAAAATGTTGTAACGACAGAAGCTGAATTTGAGCAGAAGATCAGAGAAGAGCTTGAAAGTATGATGGTGCAGAATGCTGATCAGAAACTTCAGGCAGATTTGTTCCAGTTTGGATTGGATAAAGTGAAGCTAAGCCTGCCTGATGAGTTCCTGAAAAGGTGGTTAAAGGCAACCAATGAAAAATTGAGTGAAGAGGAATTGGAAAAAGGTTATGATGATTTTGCTCGTAATCTGCGCTGGACATTGATTGAGAACAAGATCATCAAGGACAATAAATTGGAAATCAAGTACGAGGAAGTTTTTGCAGCAGCCAAAACCCGCCTTGACGGACAGTTCCGAATGTATAGTCCGCAGCCTCTTTCTGAAGAACAATTAGGACAATATACTGCCCAGTTCTTACAGAATAAGGAAAATGCTAATCGTATTTTTGAAGAAGTAAAAGCACAGCATGTGTTTGATTTTCTGAAGGGGGTTATTACCTTAGATAAAAAAGATATAGAATATAATAAGTTTCTGGAGTTGAAATAATTGAGTGTTTTTGGTTTTATGAAGGCCATTTATTTCGATTATTCATTTTTATAAACTTTCGAAATAAATGTTAAATAATAATTATAAATTCAAAAATGAACATAGATAAAAATGAATTCAGAAAATATGCCGTTAAACATCATCGTATCGGCAGTCAGCATGTAGATAGTTTTATTGGAAGGGTTCAAAACGCTTCAATCCCAATGGCCATGACACCCTATATCATAGAGGAGCGTCAGCTGAACGTGGCACAAATGGATGTGTTTTCTCGCTTAATGATGGACAGAATCATCTTTTTGGGTGATGCTGTTCATGAAGGGATAGCCAATATTATCCAGGCTCAACTCTTATTTCTACAGTCCACTGATTCAAAAAGGGACATTCAGATCTATATTAATTCACCGGGTGGCTCTGTTTATGCAGGTTTAGGTATATATGATACCATGCAGTACATTAGCCCCGATGTTGCCACAATATGCACCGGTATGGCAGCCTCAATGGCTGCAGTATTGCTATGTGCAGGCACAAAAGGCAAGCGTGCGGCTTTGCCACATTCAAGGGTGATGATTC
>Ga0123337_10003223_pt1 | contig 17651 bp, 20 predicted proteins | sample frozenSSSSmetaG_FD_89792 | JGI IMG/M metagenome (GOLD analysis project Ga0123337, IMG submission 89792) | Glacier valley bacterial and archeal communities from Borup Fiord, Nunavut, Canada, to study Microbial Dark Matter (Phase II) -... | ecosystem: Environmental > Aquatic > Freshwater > Ice >... | reverse complement strand
CGGCAAGGGCATCGACCAGGCCAAGAGTTTCGTACTCGAAAAACCGCCCGCGCCGGGTTGGAAACACCAGTACCCGCGCCCCGGCATGGCCAAAAACGAGCAGTTCCATATCGCGATTCAAATGCGGGCTGAACCACTTGTGATAGGTGCGATGCATGACAAAAGCCGAGATTTACGCCCCTAATTTCCCGCTTTTCAGCCCGTCTTCGGTGCTTTTCAGGTAAACAAATCATTAACACAGTGGCAGATGCTGCCGCAGGGTGTTGCGCCAGGCTTCGTAGCCCGCCGGGGTCAGGTGCAGCCCGTCGTTCTGGAAAAACTCCCGGCGCGGTCGCCCGTCCATACCGAGCAGGGGCGTGGTCGTATCTATCGTGCGGGCGTTGGGCAGCTGTTCAACGCAGTGCCGAATCAGCCGATTGGTTTGGCGGATAGGGTCGGCCAGGTTCCAGCGCGTCGGGCTGATTTTGATCGTCAGGAAAGTCAGGGGTACATCCGGCAGATGCAGCCGCATTTTCTGAGCGAAGGCGTAAAAGAACAAAAAGACTTCTTCAGGGTTTCGCCCGTCTCCGAGGTCATTGTCGCCCGCGTAAAACACCACCGAACGCGGCTTGGCGGGCAGGAGCAGCCGGTCAACGTACCACGCACAGGCCGCCAGCGTAGAACCGCCGAAGCCCAGATTAAACGTGTCGAGTTCGGGAAAGTCCCGCGCCAGCGTATTCCAGAGCCGGATGGAGGAACTGCCATAAAACACCACCCGATTTGTGTTGGCGGATAGTTTGGCTTCGAGTTGGTGTACTTCGTCTTCGTACCAAATCATAAACTTTCATGGGGACACAGAGGTACACAAATAAGGCGCAGATATTCACAGAGCCAATCTCTCTTTACCTCGACCGACTAATCTCCGTGAAACTCTGTGCCTAAAAAATCACTTATTCTGCTCCCAGGTGCGGATAAGAGCCGTGAGGGGCCGCAGTTCGATCAGAAAGCCGTCATGGCCGTAAAGCGAGTCGATTTCCTGATAACGGGCGCCGGGAATATGACGGGCCATAAACTGCTGCTCCGTGGCCGGAAACAACAGGTCTGACCGAATACCAACGACCAGCGTTCTGGCCCGGATTTGCCCCAGCGCGTTGGGAATACTACCCCGGTTGCGGCCTACATTATGCGAATCCATGGCTTTGGAGAGAATTCGATACGTAAAGGCATTGAACCGCTCCGCAATTTTCTCGCCCTGATACCGCTGGTAGCCAGCCGCCTTGTAACCATCCATCTGCTCATTGTTGTCCAGTGCCTGCGTAAAGCCGTAGGTATCGTAATTTCGATACGAGATCATGGCCATGGCGCGGGCCGCTTTCATGCCCGACGCCCCTGCGTCGGCACGGGCTTCGGGCCAGGTGGGATCGGCTTCGATAGCCATGCGCTGCGCTTCGTTGAAGGCAATGACCCAGGGCGACGCCACTGCCGATGCGGCAATGACAATCAGGTCTTCAATAAGATCAGGCTGTAAAACGGCCCACTCCAGCCCCTGCTCCCCACCTACCGATCCGCCAATACAGGTTTTTATGCGGGTAATGCCGAGTTCCTGCCGAAGCAGGTCCAGCGCACCCACCATGTCGCGGATGGTTACGGCAGGAAAATCGTGGTAGTACGGTTGCCCCGTAGCAGGATTTACCGACAATGGGCCGGTAGAGCCATAGCAGGACCCCAACACATTGGCACAGACGATGAAATCACGGTCGGGATCCGCATATTTGCCCGGTCCTGCCATGCCGCTCCACCAGTCAGTAGGGTCAGCATTACCCGTCAGGGCGTGGCAAATCCAGACCACGTTGGTACCATCGGCATTGAGGGTACCGTGCGTGGTATAGGCCAGCCGGAATCCGGATAGTTCAGCACCCGATTCAAGCGGGTATGAGTATTTGTAGTCGAAAAAATGCTCCAAAATAGCAACGATTTATAGCCCCTAACGAAGCCGCCAGTGCGGGTAGTTTAGGCAGGAGTTAGCACCTTGCCGAGGGGTAGGTTGCCAGCGGTTCAAAGAGCCTGATCTCTCCCCGCTTCTTTATAAATCAACCTGCGCCGGTCAGAAAACCAGTCGCGAACGAATTGACTTGATGCCGCAAGTTTACGCGCCAAACGGGCATAAACCAAACCCTACCGACTATTTGTAGCCGTTCCCTCTTTTTTTTGTCCTGCCGATGGCTGGTTCTTTTGGCCGCCGTTTTTCCGGGTTATCTTTGCCCATAAACACCACCGACCATGGAACAACCCCAGCCCTACAAATATAATCGCGATAATGCCAAACGCACGGCTGGAACCACCACCCTCAAAGATGCCATTGGTCAGTTGCTCAGGCACTATCAGCTCCAGACGCGCTTTAACGAGACCTACCTCGAAGCATTCTGGGGCCGCATGATGGGTCAGGCCATTGCCTCCCGCACCAAACGGGTTTACGTCCGCGACCGCAAACTTCACATCGAGATTTCGTCGGCTCCCATGCGGCAGGAACTGGTAAACGCCCGGCAGAAGCTGATTCAGGTCATCAACAAGGACATGGGCAGCGACGTTATCGACGATGTCGTCTTTATTTGAGATAATTCATTGGCAGCTGTCCCTTCAGAACTCAATCAGTAAATTCCGGCGTTCCTGCTGCATCGTCAGCGGTTCGGCTATGAAGCGGGCGTTCAGCCCCAGCCGCTTACAACCCGCCAGCCAGACGGATTCGGGAATGACCAGAATTCCATTTTGCTTTCGAACCTCGTAATAATCCGAAAAGCGCAGCCGGAACAGCAGTTTCAGCATAGTCAGCAACTGCCCCTGTCGTAACGACCGGCCCAGAATGCTCAGTACATCGCCCATCACCCCTTCCTCCACAATCAAATCGCAGATAAGGGCTTTGGCACCAGGCGCGGCCAATTGTTTGATGTTAGCCAGCAGCTGCATGGCTTCGTTGGCATTGCGGTAGTATTGCACTACGCTCATGACAATAACCAGATCGAACTGCCGACCGGCTACTACGCTGAAGTTCAGGTAATCATCAGCGGGTAAGTCATGAAAAAAGACCGTTGAATGGTCGGCGTGTTTGGTGCGGGCCAGCGCGTTGTATCGCTCCGAAATATCAATTCCATGTAGCTCGGCCACCCGGTTGTACCAGGCATCTTCCAGATTGCCGGGGCCAGAGCCAATGTCCAGTACGCGCGTGCCGGGCGTGAGCGGAGCAAGCGTTTCGACACGGGCCAGAAAATAGGCATAGTTCGCCGACATCGACTCGTCAAATTCGTTTTCTGTCTGCCAGAAATCAAGCCAGGTTGCAGTCATCAGCGTTTTGGGGAGGTAGTGAGTGAGTGTAAAGTGTGAAAAGCCCTCATTTTTCGGACAATAAAACCAGCCCGTCGGGCTTAGCAATCGCTGTTTGTGTGTGCATCAGGAAAAGGACTCTGAACCAGGTCAGTACGCAGGGCAGGGCTTTGAGCGCGTAGGGAGCAGTAAACTGATCACGCAGGAACGCCGGAAAAAAATCGCTGGGCGAGAGGATCGTCAACACAAAACAACTCAGCAGCAGGAGCCGATCAAGGGTATTTTGGGGGCAGACGTACCACCAGCATAGTACACCCGTAACAGCGGTTATGTATGTCGGCGACTCAGCGACAGGATTGAAGATGACCTGAAAAATCAGCACCGAGGCCAGCAGCAGGAACCGAAACGACCGCTCACCAAACTTATTGATGTGTACATAAACGGTGCAGAATAACACCACGCCCAGCCCAATAATGAGCGCGGTCGGTACATCGGGTGAGATAAACAGATGTGTGAGTTTATGAATTGAGGTATTGGCCCATTTATCATGGTCTGACTTGATAAGCAACTGTCTGAACCACAGTTGATACTGCCATAGTAAACGGGTTGGGCTGGTCAGGAGAACCGGTATCATACCGATCACCACGCTCCAGAACACCATAGACAGCAGAAAACGCCCTTTGCGGGGATACAATAAAAACATCCCCGCGGTTACGAGGCTGTATATTTTTATGTTCGTGCCCAGTACAATAGCCAAAGCAGCCCAGAACGGCTGTTTTTTTTCAAAACTGACAAATGCAAACAGCGGAATGGCGGCAATGAGTGGGTTGGTTTGACCGTTTACGAGCGAGGTGAGCATTTCCTGGAGCGCGAACCAGTAGCCGAACGCCTTTTGTGGGCGCGTGAGGGGCATTTTATAGACAGCAAAAACCCATACGCCTGCAAATAGAAAGTGCCAGATAAACAACCCGACAGAATAGGGCAGGGCAAAAACCGGCGCAAAAAGGGCCGCAAACGTTGGGGCATAATGGTAATGGTCGCTGTACTGCGCCGGGTAAAGATCGTACAAACTCACCCCGCTCAGCAGATGTCTGAGCGAATAATAAAAAATACTGTAGTTATTAGAACCAGACAAAAAGACGGCCTGGATGCTGGCAATCAGTGCAATAAGACCATATAAACCTACCAAAAGCCGGTAGTCCTGGAAAATGGGTCTGTTCAGAAACGAACGCATGAAGACAGAAAGCTGAGAAAAACTTGATTACGACAGCAACAGTTGTTGAGTAAACGCCTGCATTGTGCTGAACTCGCCCTGTGGCTTGAGATAGCGCAGTAGTTCCTCCACCCGGTCAAGCAGGACATCGCGCGAGTGCCGCCGTACGTAAGCCGGAATTTTGTCATACATCGACAGGTCGGTAAACTCCCATGGATGCACGTACAGATTTAGAAAACCGTCGGTACGCAGCGTTTGGCGACACAGTTGTTTGTAGAGGGCGAACGGGAAGTTTTTCAGGCTCAGCCAGAACAGTGGCAACCGCACGGTGGGCGTTACCGACGCTGGAATCTGCCACACCCCCAGTTCCTGAAACGGATGGCGAGGCTCTCCCCAATGATTGTACCGCCCCGGCAGCCAGGTAGGATGCAGCGATGAGTTGTAGGCATACCCCGCCTGCTGTACGTCAGTTGGGTTCACGTACCCCATCCGCGCCCGCCGAAATCCGGTAACGGGCTTTCCAAGCAGGGCTTCGAGAGCCAGCCGCGATTTGAGCAGGTCGGCGGGTTCAAACGTAGTATGGTAGTAGCCATGCGAGGCAATCTCGTGCTGAGTAGCCAGCTTCCGAATCAGTTCCGGCTCGTGCAGGGCGTAGTTGGCGGTAGTAAAGAGGGTGGTTGTGGCTCCTACGGCAGCAAAACGTTCGGTAAGCGGAAGCAGCCCACGCGTTGATACAGCAATCTGTTCGGACAGCGGAATATCATGACCAAACTCCAGTGCCGTATCGAACTCTTCTACATCGACCGTGAATAAAATAGATCGGTTTCGGTGGGTGTTTGCCATGTCGTTACAGTCTCCTCAATCTCGCTTGTGTCGCCGATGATATAGGCCGGACGCTGCTTAACCTCCACAAACGTTTTGCCCAAATATACACCGATGATACCGATCATAATGAACTGCACCCCGCCAATAAGAGCGATCAGCACCACCAGCGTAGCCCAGCCTGATACGGTAGCATCGGTAAAAAAGTACTCATATGTCACCTCCATGCCCATCAGTAGTGCAAACAGCGACATAACAAAGCCAAGCCCAACCGACAGGTACAGCGGACGCGTAGAAAACGAAGTGATGCCCATAGCAGCCAGTTTCAGCATCTTCTGAAACGAATACTTCGATTGACCAGCGTAGCGGGCAGCGGGTTCATATAACACCCGGCACTGCCGGAAACCAACCCAGGAAATGGCTCCGCGCAGAAACAGATCGTTTTCTTTAAACTGCTTCAGCGTATCAACAACCTTCCGGTCGAGCAGCCGAAAATCAGCCGCGCCATCTTCAATGTCAAGGTCAGAGACGTTGCGCAGCAGTTTATAAAACTGGGCCGACGTAGTGCGCTTGAACCACGACAGTTTCGGGTCGGATTTCCGAACGGTATAAACCACTTCATAACCTTCCTGCCACTTGTCAATCAGGGCAGGAATCAGTTCGGGTGGGTGTTGCAAATCGGCGTCGAGACAGATAACGGCGTTACCCTGCGCGTGGTCGTAGCCCGCCCGCAGCGCCATTTGGTGGCCAAAATTGCGGGAGAACGAAATAAACCGGACAACCGGGTAGGCCAGACTCAACTGCCGCAGCACGTGGCGGGTCTGATCGGTACTGCCGTCGTCGATGATCAGGATTTCGTAGTCGGCGTAGGGCTTCATGACGGCCATAAGCCGGTGAACCAGAACGGGCAGGTTTTCTTCTTCGTTAAAGGCTGGGATAATCAAGCTGATCATACCGGTGTACTTATTCATATTCGACAATCCGGGTCTGCGGATCATTACGATAGAGTAGTTTTGAGAGAGAGAACAAAATTAAGTATTTATACTCAATTTTATCAAATGGCCGCTATTATAAAGACGTTAATTTCTTCTTCTGCTCAATTTAGGAATCAATGAAAGGTAACTTTGAATCAAAGCAACCCCTAAGGCGTTTTCTGGCATATATCAACAATTTTATGAGCACTCCAAATGACAACACCCCTCAACAGGAAGGTTAGTAATCAGCAACTTCGCGGTTCCGACAGTCAGTTGGTTGAACAGGAAGAGAAGCGGCAGGACCTGGGCTTCGGCACTAAGCTCAACGACACGTATTCGCGGCTGATTAACAAAGACGGCAGCTTTAACATTAACCGCGTTCATGAATCGTTCTGGGACCGGGTCAATCTGTATAACCGCCTGATTACCATGCCCTGGAGACAATTTTTAGGATTGATTCTACTGGTGTATTTCGCGGAGAATCTGATTTTTGCCAGTATTTATATGCTGGTCGGCCCCGAGAATCTGATGGGCGTAGGCAACGTAACCGGCTCGTCGTTCGTTGGGCAATTTTGGGGTTGCTTCTTCTTCAGCGCCCAAACGCTGACGACCGTTGGCTACGGTCACATCAGCCCCATTGGCTACATGAGCAGTTCCATTGCCGCGCTCGAGTCCATGATTGGGTTGCTGGCTTTTGCTCTCATTACGGGTTTACTGTACGGGCGTTTCTCAAGACCAGTGGCACACATACGTTTTTCCAGACACGCGGTTTTTGCACCGTATCTGGACGTGAACGGCTGGATGTTCCGCATTATCCACCGCCGGTCCAATCAGCTCATCGATGTGCAGATTGAGGTATCGCTGTCCCGGCTGGAGATCAAGCCCGACGGCACCCGGCAACGCAGGTATTACGCGCTGGAACTGGAACGCAACAAGGTTAATTTTTTACCCACGAACTGGACACTCGTACACCCGATCACGGCCGACAGTCCGCTGCATGACATGACTCCGGAGAGTTTTGAAGCATCGGACGCGGAGTTTATGATTCTTATGCGGGCTACTGACGACACCTTCTCACAGATGGTCCATACCCGCTATTCCTACCGTTATGATGAGGTATTATGGGGTCAGAAATTCCGGCCTATGTTCGACGGTGAACAGGCGGGGGCCGTGTTGTTCGACCTGCGGAAACTCGATGATACCGACGAGGTAGCCTTGAACTGACCCGTTGTCCATTCATGCATACCGGTTATTCGTCAGTGGGAATTTCGGTCAGCAGCTCATCCAGTCGGGCATCGGCAATAGTTGACTGCTCAGCCTTATCATAAATAGCGATGAGATAAACGGTTTCGGCGATGACTTTCACGTAGGTAATGACCCGCGCCCCACCGCGCTTCCCTGTTCCCTTCGATTTGATGCCCAGCCGGATTTTGTAGAATCCGTTTTTGAGGGCCACGCCCATAAGTGGGTTTTCTTGGAGAGACTCCCCTAAGTCTTCAATTTAGGCACGGAGGGAAGGAAACTTCTTGATTAAACGCTTGGCTTGTCGTTTGAAAGACGTGATGGTTTCGAGTCTAAAGTTCATCCAATTCTTTCAAAAACTCGTTGAACGGAGTTGATTTCGCTTTTCCCTGCTCAACCAGACGCATCTCTTTGGCGGCTTCCCGAATGTGCTCGATGATGTGTTCGTCGGTATCGCCATCCAAATTCGTTTCGTGAATGGTGACGAACGGGAAATGCCGGATCATCTCCTTGAAAAATCTTAGTTTTTTATCTTCTACGTTTAAAATAACCGTTGCCATATCCGTACTATTAATTGATAAAATCAATCAGCGATCTAAATAATCAATAAAAATACGCATCATTGGCAAAACTAACAACGGCTGGTGTAACAACGAATGGTCATTGCCGACGCCAAAAAGTACCTGCTTTTCATGCAAATCCCTCCGTTTCTCAAACCCGGCGACACCGTAGGCGTAGTGGCCCCGGCCAGCTGGTTTCCGTATAGTGAACTTACCGACGGGCTCCGCATTCTGCGCGACGACTGGAAACTCAACGTTATTGAGGGCAACAGCCTGCGGGCGCAGGATGGTCCCTTTGCCGGGTCAGATGAGTTGCGCCGGGCCGATCTGCAACAGTTGTTTGACAACCCGGCTGTGCGGGCCGTTTTTGCCGCGCGGGGGGGTTACGGTTGCTACCGCCTGGCCGACGGCCTTAATTTGACCGGGTTGCAGCGTAATCCAAAGTGGCTGGTGGGATTCAGCGACGTAACGGTACTCTTAAGTTTATTTTGTAACGCTGGTATCGTAAGCCTGCACGGATTGATGCCCCGCCAGTTTGGTCAGCCCGAACGCGCCGACGCCCTTGAATCGGTGCGGCAGTGGCTCTTTGGCGAAGTTCCAGACCAATATACCGTACCGGCCCATCCACTGAATCGGACGGGTCAGGCTACGGGGCCACTCGTGGGGGGGAATCTGACGCTCCTCGTCAACTCGATTGGTACTCCGACTGATATTGATTATACCGGCGCAATACTGTTCATCGAAGACATTAACGAGACGCTTTTTTCGCTCGACCGGATGATGACCCAGTTACATCGGGCCGGGCGGTTGAGAAACCTGGCGGGCCTGATTGTGGGTCAGTTCACCGATATGCGGGACAGCGCGTCGCTACCGTTTGGAAAAGACGCCAGCCAAATCATAGCCGATGCGATGTCGGACTATGATTATCCCGTATTATTCAACTTCCCGGCGGGTCATGTCGATTATAACCTGACCTTGCCGATTGGGTGGCGGGTGGACTTACGGGTTGGTGAGACTGGCGAGGTGATTTTTTGATTGGCGCAATGTTTACCGCTGGCGGTAAGCGTTCTGCGAATTGTCGAACCGACGCTCCAGCTGTACTCTCAGTTTGTCGGTCACATTATGGAGCAGTTTATCCCAGTTGTCGCCGGTATCGTCGGCCACTACATCGTTGCCGGGTACGCCAAACTTAATACGTAAGGAGCGGAAGTCCGGCCCACTATGCGATGCCTTCTCCATATACACCTCGGCGGTGATAACGTCGCCACTGTAATACCGGCGCAGTTTGGTGAGGGCCATCAGGATTCGGTCGCGGAAGTCGGGGTCGATGGTTATGTCAACGGCCTGAATGTCGAGCCGAACGTCGTCTAATTTTGCCTGGTTTTCCATAGTTATTATCGGTTTGTTATCCAGATAACCCGGAAAAGCGTCAGTATGTTAGGTTTGTCCGGCGGGATGCTCATCCTACACGGGTAACAAAAAGTCCCGCCGGTCTTCGGTCAAGACTGGCGGGACTTCAGGCAATGGTAAATGGCCAATGAACGATATCATTGCCAGTGTCAGAAATGCTTTTTTCATGCTAACAAATGGTTCAAAAAGATTAGCCTACTCTCTTCAGGGATTTTTCGGCGTCCTCCCGTCGTCATCATCACTAAGGCTTCCGAAAACGACACCACAAATGTTGAGCGGTTGACGGAATATTTTCCGTCAACTTTGTAGCAAAATCCGTCAATGTTGGCCTGAAACGACCTTAAACTACCAACTACCGGGGGGTACAACCCCGTCATAACGGTCGTACCCCGCATTGCCCACCCCCGTTATGGCTTCACTACTTTCACAGTCTGAGTCTGCCTGTTGGCCCCCGGTTGGGTGGCCCGCAACAGATAAACCCCCGATAAACGCGCCGTTACGTCCCACTCAATACGCTGGTCAGCATCGGCCACTGGCCAGGTCTGCGAACGGATAACGTTAACCCGCAAATCGACCAGCTCTACCGACAGCAACTCGCCCCCCGCACCACTCCACTGCCCGCAACTGACCGTCGGCCAGCGGGTTTGGTGTCAGCGTGATGCTCAGCGGTACCTCCACCACGTCAGCAGCGGCCATCCGCCCCACACAGCTGTAGTTCACCGTAACCACGAACGGACCATCGAACGTAAAGCTGTTGTTGGCGGCAAACACTTTGCAGTAGTAGCTCCCCTTGGTTTGAATGCTCACCAGCGTCAGACTGCTGGTCGTGGTCCCTTTCTGAATGGAGGCAATCTCCGTCAGCCTGAACGGAGCGCTCTGTCCGTTTTTATACCACTCATAGCGAACACCCGTTTTGGTGGCCGCCAGCACCACCACGCTGTTGCGGCAAACCGTCTGGCTACCTGGCGTGGCGTAGTAGATACATTTGGTTGCACCGTAATGGTAAACGGTGTAGGCGGGCTCACGCACCCGCTGCCGTCGGTCTGGGTTACCGAGAAACTTTGCCCACCCGGCTGGCTGATGTTGGCGTTGGGCGGGCTGAGCGTACCGTTCACGCCCGAAAAGCTCAACGTGTTACTGCCGGTAGCGTTCACAAACTAACCCAATGGCAACGGCGTATTGCTCTGGTCCACCGTGCGGCTCATGCCCGTCATTGTGGGAGCGGTTGGCAACCTACCGACCTGGCTACGTTCTTTACCGACTACCGGGCCGCGTTCGGCGGATGACTCGACAGTGACTATGATTCACGCCGATCTGGTCAGCAAAGCGCTGCCGGGTGGCTTGATTCATCATCGCACCAGCAGGGGTAGCCCATTAGGTATAAAACACTTCATGAAAAAGTGCCATTGGTGACCTGCTGTGTCACCAATAGCACTTTTTCATGAAGTCCCTTTTAGTGTCTGCGACGCTGTTACTGTTTATACAACACACTTCTGTTCTTTCAGGATAGGCGGTGATAAGGCCGAGTCAGAAGTCAGTGCGGTAGTAACAGTTGGCTGCATAATTCGTTGGCGGTGCGTCTTGCCCCAGTCACTTAACGCCGTCATCACTGTACCCAACGAGCCACCGTAGGCCGTAAGCGGGTAGTCCACCGAGACAGGCATGGTCGGGTACACCCGCCGTTCCACTAATTCGTTTTGCTCCAACTCTTTCAACTCCTTCGAGAGCATCCGGGGGGTAATGTTGTCAAGGGGCCGCTCAATCTCACTAAAACGCATAGGACTTTCGCTGGCCAATAAGGTTAGAATAAGCAGTTTCCACTTGCCTACTTTACTCGTTTAAAAGACAGGGGCATTCCACTCATGCCTGCTTCCAGGGTGTTGTCATCAACTTTAGTCAGTGTTATGGGTAAGTCCCTACCCGTAATTTGTTGCGTCGCCAACCCCGGATTGATCGCATGATCGGATAGGATAAGCAGTTCAGTAGCGCGCTCCTCCTGCACTCTGGAGTTGATGAGATTTGCAGAACTCAGATGGATAGTGAGTTTCCCATCCTTTCTGACTATGTCAATCTGGGCGTTCATCTCTCCTTGTGGTCCGCCCTGGAAAGTGGATTTCCATGTGCCGACAAAGAAGTCGGCGGGGGCTGGGGCCTGAGAGAACCCGTTGAAGGTTACGCCCAACAGTAGCATAAACAGAATGATACTTACTTTTTTCATGAGTAAAATTAATTAAGGTGAAAACTGATGACAGTGCTGAGAACTTCTTCCTGGCAGTGTCATCAATTAAAATGGAGTGATTAAATCGAGGTACTCGTTTTTCGATTTACCTCATGATACCTCCCAGAGGTATCATGACCGTGATAGGGGTGTTCATCATTTCGGAGTTGCTACTCATGGTTATGTTACCGTGAACAGTGTTGTCGGGACCGTTGGCTCTACTACGCCCGGTTAACCGCACCCAAATGGTTGCTGGAAGTTGCCCCACACTCAGAGACGGCGAATACGGCCCTGCTTGCTCAAGACTTATTTCAAAATGCTCGGTAGCCATTAAATCGACAATTCCAACAGCCATGCCACTAATTGTAAATTCCTTGGCTGCCGAAGGTTTGCGAAATTCCGTCGCGAATGATTTACACTCTTTCGGTGTAGCCCCAAAGGTACCGGCGGTACCTCCCATCGCCGAGTTGACGTTGCCATTATTTTCGGGTGGCCTTGATCCCCCACCAGTGGGTACATGATTGCCCATCTGCGCGTGAACATGTACGGCTCCGCCCAACAGCAGAAAACCTAAAAGTGCGACAAAACGTGTTTGCTTGTTCATAATTAAAGAGACTGTTTGGTTGACAATTGATTTGAACTAAAAAAATTAATTGATGAGATTATGTTGGGTAGAGAAACAGAATTTTCGGTCGACCGGCCCCGTAACCTATTGGCCAATGGGTTTTACAATCTCGCGGGCCTCGTCAATATCGATCTTGAGATATTCCGAATCGTCTTTGTCAAACTCCTTGGCGTGGGCCATGTAGTCCTTTTTGGCTATGGCAGCCGATTCGCGCAGGCTGGCCATCGCCTGCTTTTTAGCCTGCTCCGAACCTACCTTCAGGCCCACTAAAGCCGCATCGCCGATGGTCGTGGTTTCAATAAAATACGGCTTCTTTTTCGCGTCGTCCAGGTAAACGCCCATGTAACAGTGGCCGGGCACTTTCACCAGAAAGGTGTGCAGGTCGATGGCTTTTAGCACCGAACACAAAAACACGGAACCGTCCACGCAATTAGCCTGGCTGTTCTTCAGCACATCGCCCAGGCTACGTACCCGCTGCGAGAACACCGACTGGCTGCTACTACTGGTGTTGGTGATGCTGCTGTACTGGATACCCCGGTGGCCCATGGTGGCCCAGATGGCGGCTACCTGACTGATTACCTCGGCCTCGGTGCCCTGATAGCCGCCAAAACTGCTGACAATACCGGTTTTGAGGGCTTCCTTCAGAAAAGCGTCGATGCGCGGGTCGTCTTCATTGACGTAGGCCGCGAACATATACCCCAGGTCTTCTTCCAGCTCGTCCTCTTCGTCAGTCAGGTAGAAGGGGCACTCCGAGATAGACCGCAGGCTGACGGTCTGCGTTTTCTGGCCAACCTTGCGGCCGTTGACCGACAGCACAAAGACCAGGTTGACTGGCCCCGGCTGGGTACGGCTCCGCATGAAATCGTATTTGTAATTGATCTTGGGATAAACGCCGTAGCTGCCTTTGTCTAACTTGCCCTGATAAACACTATACGTGTTGATCTCGGAGGGCAACAACTCGATCTTGACGTCGGCCCGGCTGGTCAGGTCCAGCTCCAGGCCGACCTGCGAAGTGCCGTCTTCGGTGATGATATAGAAGGGTTTCCCCTCCACATTGAGCGTGTCGTTTTCGTTGTCGTCCCAACCCGCGTGGGCCAGGATGTAGGAGGGGAAAAGCATGTTATCCATCTTAACCCCAGCCTGCCAGTCCTTTACCTGAGCACTGGCCATACTGCTGAGAAACAGGGCGACACCCGTTAGATACTTGTACATGATACGTAAGCTGGCTGGTCTCGGTGAGCGAAAATTGATATGTCTGTCATTAGGTCATGCAAAGTATTATCAATCCACAGCGAGTGCCAGTATATCGCCTAGTTTGAGTGCGAATGCCTACTTTTTTGAGTGCGAACGGGTATACGGCGGGCCACGTGAAGCTGCTCATTACCCTAAATTTGTGCCTGTCCTGTTTTAGGCATAGCCAACGGGTCAGTACCAGTTTCACGTTCATTAAATACGCCCTATCATGCTAAAAATTAATTACCTGCTTGCCCTTCTGATCGGCATTACCGTGGCCTGCTCAACCAAAAAAGAAACGTCGGAGAATGATTTAGGAGAGGCCGGTTTAGTGGCGGGTTCCGACGAGGACGCACATGGCTGCAAAGGTTCGGGAGGCTACCAGTGGTCAGCGTTGCAGAAAAAATGCGTTCGGCTGTTTGAAGACGGCATGGAACTAACTCCAGTAAAGGCGACGCAGGGTACCGTGGCCTACCTGCTGTTTACGTCGCCAGATGAGGACGCACAGGCGGAGGTTTTTCTGCCCGGTGAATCGGTTGGTCGGATATTGGCCAAAAAACCCGGCGATGATGCAGGTACCTGGACCCTCGATACCCTGACACTCCGGCAGTGGAAAGGCATGTACACCCTCACTGGGCGGGGCGAGGTTGACCTGTATCAGGGACACCCGAAGGATGAATCCACCGGAACGGCCACGGCGACCGATCCTGTTCCAGATGTGGTGACTATGCTTCAGGGTAAGTGGCAGGCAGTAGACGATCCGAAAGCTGTTTTTGCGATCAAGGATTCAACCCTGACTACCTATTACGAGGGCAAGAAACGGGTGACCAACACATTCGCTTATGTAGCCGATTGCGGGGGTAATGCCTGTAGCGGCCGGAAAGGCAAATACGGCTGCTTTACAACAGCCGGTGAATTCGACATTGATTGCCAGTCGATTTTTAGTCTTTCTGCCACAGAACTGGAAGTCTCGCAAGGCGTCTCCGGCAAAATTGTCCGGTACAGGCGGCCTCAATAACCAGCAGCAAGGTAATGCACTACGTAGCTGACAGGCGGACTCATTCGTGATTCACATTCATTTACGATTCGGCTCTGGCAACCAGTTCGACCAGTGATGAAAAACTGGCTGAATTTACTCGTCTTCGCCAGCGCCTGCAAGGTATCATCCAGATAACCAAATTCGTCAGTGCCGGTGATGGGTCATATATTCTTTGCAACGTAAAAGTTATGAAAGAGCCTCGTTAGCAAGTGGATTTTCTTTGCTGGCTTAATTAAACCACGATCAGGCACGTCGCAACAGCACTGTCTGGCCGGTCAAACGCCGTACTTTCGCTGTTAAAGGCGAAAACGGCCAATTCACCCGTATGTATAGTTACCGATGGATTACTGTTTTTTTTGTGTTGTGCAGCCTATTGAGTTGCCAGTCTCAAACAAAGTCAGGTCAAAATAGAACCGCCCTCTACCAGGCTGATAGTGTTCTCCAGGTACGGATTATAAAGGCCGGCGACTCGGTGTACGCCCAAAAGCAGGGCTATGCCTCTTTTTCGGCCAGCCTACCCTATGTGGATAGTGCCCAGATGATTGCCAACCGCTGGGGCGACCGTCTGATGCAGGCGCGGGCTGTTTCGGCGCGGGCTAGGGTGTACGATGCCTGGAATAAAGACCCCCAACAGACAATTCGGTATTTTCAGCACTCAGTGGCACTTTACCAGCCATTAACCGACAAACGGTATCAGTACCTCTATTATAAGCAACTACTGGCCCATGCCTACGACAAGGTGCGCGACAGTACCCGTGCAACGGCGGTGCTGACCGACATACTGAACGAACTGAAGCACGAAGACACGGCCCACCTGCACCGCTACAATTTTGTGCCCGAGATGGCACTCATCGCCACCGAGGTAGAAGCCTACGCACTGGCCGACCAAATTCTGGCCCGGCTCACCCAACGTGCCTGGATTCGGAATGACCCAAATACCTACAATTACCTCGATCATTACTACCTCACCCGCAGCCGGATCGATGTCTTCGGGCATCATCAGCGGCAGTCGCCCCACGTTGACTCGCTGGAACAGGTGTTCTCCCGAAGCCGGAACTTGATGGATAGTTTGTACTATGGGGCCAATTTGGCCAGGCTGGAGGGGGCACAGGGCCATTATGAGGATGCATATCGGTATTGGCAGATTGAGCAGCAACTCAGCCAGCGGCTGAATCACAGCGAAGCCATTGCCCAAATGCAGCGGGCCCTGGTGAGCAGCGAAGTGTTACTGGAAAAAAATAAACTGGCCTATCAGGCGGCAGTTAAAAAGGGGTGGGAACGATTACTATGGGTACTGGCCGGGCTATTGACGGTCATTACCGGATTAAGTGGTTACCTCCACTGGCGCAACCAGGCTTACCGGGTGCAGTCGGTAGCATTAGGGGCTGTGAACCGGCAACTTGACGATCGTATTGCACAGGTGCATTTGCTGAATAAGGAAATTCAGCATCGGGTCAAAAATAACCTGCACATGATTTATAGTTTGCTTCAAATGCAGGAGCGGAAAAACGGGCAACCAGAAGTTATAGCCCAACTTCGACAGGCAAGGCTTCGCGTAGAAGCCATTGCAGCCCTAAACAGCCAACTCGCGCAGGAGGATACCCCCCTGGACCTTAACCGGTATATCGCTACTATGGTTGAGACGGTGGTGCACTGTTACGAAAAGCCTGTGGTGACGCAACTCGACGTTGACTTAGTTGCCCTGGATAGGGTTCAATACCTGCCCCTGGCCCTCATTCTGACCGAGTGGATCACCAATTCCATGAAATATGCTGTACCAATAGACAACGTCTTGCACATCCGAATATCGCTGTATCGACAGGTGGATGGAACCTGTATCGAATACACCGACACCGGTTGCAAACCAGCGAACCCACCGCACCCTAATTTAGGAATGGAAATTGTTAGACTACTCTGCCGTCAGCTAAACGGCACCCTGACGTTTCCAACCCCCAACCCCTACCATTATCGGTTGCTGATACCGGGGCAATAGTCGTTCATAGGCCTTCAGAGAGAAGGGGGAATTAGGCGAATGGTACCGGACATCATTACCTGAAGTTCTTTGGTGGATAGCCGCGTGTTGCTAATGCGAACGTGCTGGCAATAGATAGCCTCACTGTCATAGCGAGTTATGTGTTGCACGTTCACCGCTGTGCTGCGATTAAACTGCTGAAACGCCGGCTGAAGTGGTAGAGGCACTACTTGTTGCATGACTGATTGCAACGTGCCACGTACTGTGTAGGTAACGGGTGTGTCGATGACCCGGATTTGCACGTAATTTTTAGTGGCTTCCAGGCAATACACGTCCTTCCAGTACAACTTTAGGTTTCGCTTACCTACTTTGACAAAAAAGTAGTCGGGCTGTTCGGCACTCGGTTGCTTATCCACCACTGGCTTGTTGGCGTGGATTTGGTTTTGGATAGCTGTCTGGATGGCAGCAAACAGTGTTGCCGGATTAACGGGTTTAATCAGGTAGCCGCTGGGCCGCAACTGGGTGGCCTGCATAATCGTATCCCGGTCAGAGTATGCCGTCAGGAAGATGAACGGTATTTGGTCTTGGTTTAATTGCTGGGCCAGTACTAACCCGCTGTTAAATAGTGAGTTATCGCCCAAGTTGATGTCGAGTAACACCAAATCTGGCTGTTGATCGGCGAGGGCATCAGCTGCCTGGTCGACAGTGCAGGCGATTTCACTAACGGAGAAACCCAGGTCCTCAAGCGTAAATCTCAAATTCTCCGCGATCAGTATCTCGTCTTCGACGATGAGCAGCGTTAATTTATCGGCCATAGGCCAGCAAAGGGGCAGAAATGGATAGTAGTAAGACAGCTTGACATAACATACCAGATAAAGGCTACTTTGGTGTCACTTATCATCTTGCAAAATACAATCTCTGTAGACGTAAAAAAAATACCTTGCAGGAAATATTTCGTTACGTCTACAGAGGTTGTGTTAGTGATTTGAAACTCTATTTACCTAGAGTTGCAAAACGAAGCCTAACGAAGCTGATTGACTGTCTTT
>Ga0123337_10003222_pt1 | contig 17657 bp, 17 predicted proteins | sample frozenSSSSmetaG_FD_89792 | JGI IMG/M metagenome (GOLD analysis project Ga0123337, IMG submission 89792) | Glacier valley bacterial and archeal communities from Borup Fiord, Nunavut, Canada, to study Microbial Dark Matter (Phase II) -... | ecosystem: Environmental > Aquatic > Freshwater > Ice >... | reverse complement strand
GCGCGAGTTCAAGATCGGCCGGGAAGTCTGGATTGACCGCAGCGACTACGAAGAAACCCCGCCCAAGGGCTTTTTCCGCCTGTTCCCCGCGCACACCAACGCCAGCGGCCAGTCCATTGCAGCCAGCAAGGTGCGCCTGAAATACGGCCACGTCATCGAATGCATAGGCGCCACCAAGGACGCCGACGGCAAGGTCACTGAAGTGCAAGCCAAACTGATTCCTGACACCAAGAGCGGCACGCCCGGCGCCGACAGCGTCAAGGTCAAGGGCGTGATCACCTGGGTCGGCGTGGCCGACGCCGTGCCCGCCGAAGTGCGGCTGTACGAGCGCCTGTTCAGGGAAGCGCACCCCGAAGGCGGCGGCGTGGACTTTTTGATGAATCTGAATGCCGACAGCCTGAAAGTGATGACCGCCTACGTCGAGCCCTCACTGGCCAGCGGCGGCGCGATTGAAGCCAAGGCCGACGACAAGTTCCAGTTTGAGCGGCATGGCTATTTTGTGGCGGACCGGGTGGATCATGCGGCTGGGAAGCCGGTTTTTAATTTGGCTGTGGGGTTGAAGGATAGTTGGGGGAAGTAACAGCCACTATGCACTACAAATGGCGGCCCTTATTTTTAAAGAGTCTTGAAATTTTGCGTCCGCAGGACTGTCAATGAATCATCCCTACTCAAACTCAATAACACTAAATGACAAAACTTCGGTGTGTCGATCTGTTCGCTGGCGCGGGCGGTCTTTCTCTTGCGGCACATAATGCCGATCTCACAGTCGTGGCGGCAATCGAGAAAAATGCTCACGCCTGCGTAACCTATCGAGAAAATCTTATCAACGGCACTCAAAAAACCGAACTTTATGAAAAAGACATTCTAGAGATCACTCCCCAAGAAATATTAACAGCTCACTTCGATAAAAATGCTGTTTGCGATATTGTCTTGGGCGGCCCGCCTTGCCAAGGTTTTTCAACACATCGGATTAAAGATTCAGGCGTGGACGATCCAAGAAATACATTAGTATTGAGATACTTTGAATATGTCGCGGCGCTACAACCAAAGGTTTTTCTTATGGAGAACGTGCCTGGAATACTTTGGCCAAGACACGAAAAATTTCTAAAGGCTTTCTATTCCTACGGAAAAAAAGCCGGCTACAAGATAAAGAAAGCTATTATTTTGGATGCGCGTGATTACGGTGTGCCGCAAAGGAGAAAGCGCGTTTTCATCTTAGGCATAAGAAAAGATTTTTCTTTCAAAGGCAACTGGCCACCAAAACCAACACATGGCGATGAATTAGCAGTTGCATCAAGACCTAACTTGCAGTCGTGGGTACCAGCATCAAAAATATTTTCTGCCCCCCTATCGCCAACTGATTTAAATGCAATCCACATGAACCACTCACAAGAGATGATTGATGTGTTTAGAGCAACACCGATAAATGGCGGAAGCCGTCATCAGTCTGGACGCATATTGCCCTGTCACGAAGAACATTCTGGACACACAGATGTATATGGACGCATAGATCCGAAAGAGCCCGGCCCAACTATGACGACAGCATGTATCAATCCATCAAAAGGCAGATTTGTTCACCCTACCGAAAATCATGGAATTACGGTAAGACATGCTGCGCGTTTTCAAACATTCCCAGATAATTTCATTTTCCACGGTGGTTTGACTGCTGCTAGTCAACAGATTGGTAATGCCGTTCCGATTTTGTTAGGAGAAGTACTTCTAAGTGAAATAAAAAAAGGGATTCAGAATGGTGGTATTGCTTCCCAAGAAAAACTAGGTGGGGGATGAAAAATGGTTGATTCAATTGCCTTTCGTACTCGTGCTCGTACCATTGATCACCTTGGCCGGGAACAAATCGCAGATTGTCCAACTGCGGTTTCAGAACTCTGGAAAAATGCATACGACGCTTACGCCAGCTCTGTAGCATTGCACATTTTTAGCGGCGACGTCCCCATTGCGGCGATATTAGATGATGGTCATGGGATGAATCGACAGGAGTTTGAGAACAACTGGCTTGTCATCGGCACAGAGTCGAAAAAAATTAATGCTGAGATCTCAGCGACAGACATGCAAGGTCTGCCGTTCCGCCCCAAGCAAGGTCAAAAGGGAATTGGACGCCTTTCATCTGCAAATTTGGGCTCGCTTTTGCTTCTGGTCTCAAAGCGAACGAACGACTCGTTTGTTGCGTCTCTTATTGACTGGCGACTATTCGAAAATCCTTTCCTGTATTTAGAAGACGTGCAAATTCCTATCGTTGAATTTGATGAAAAGGACGATCTGTGGGGGCACCTACCCGACTTATTTGAAAGAATGATGGGTAACGTTTGGGGAAGTGGGGTCGACACAAAACGTGATGAACGAATCGCCGCCGCATGGTCTAGTTTTGACGAGTTAGAAAAAAAAGACGGCCACGCATCTACCAAAGCTTCAATCGAAGAAACGCTTGTCAATGCAACATTCAGCGAACGTCACATAGCGCAGTGGCCCGTCTGGACGGGGACACGGACTAACGGCACGGCCCTATTGATTGCGCAAATTTCCTACGATTTAGAAGCACAGCTACAGTCGTCAGGCGCAAAAACCGAAGAGGAAACCGTGATGCAGGCGCAAGAGAAGCTGCGTCAAACTCTTATTGGATTTACCGACCTCTATGCTGATGCAGTAGATGAAAAAAAGGACATGAAAGTATTTCGCTACTCTGTCACCGCTTGGAATGGAGCTTTACCGAAGCAAGCTATTGCTGAAGATCGGATCTTCGGAGTACAAGATTTATTGAATCTCGAGCACATCATTGAAGGTGACGTAGACATAAATGGGGTATTCAGGGGGCGCGTAAAAGCTTTTGGTCAATGGCTCGAAGATGAAGTGACCATACTGCCTGTCGTCCCGGTTTCCACAAGAGCCAATGTGGCAGTTGGGCCATTTCATATCCGAATGGGGTCGTTTGAAAGACAACCTGGGAACTCCACATTTTCGGAAGAAGTGCACCGAAAATTTTTAGATCTAGCGAGCACCTATGCGGGCTTGATGGTCTATCGAGATGGGTTACGGGTTCTGCCATATGGTCGAGCAAATAACGATTTCTTTGAAATCGATCAACGGCGAAGCCAACATGCTGGGCGCGAGTTTTGGGCAACTCGAAACATGTTCGGTCGTATCGCGTTGCATCGTGACGCAAATCCTAATCTTCGGGACAAAGCAGGGCGCGAAGGCTTTATAGACAACAAGGCAGCTAAGATTTTCAGAGACCTATTCGTAAACATACTTATTACGTCTGCTCGACGATTTTTTGGCACAGCGTCGGAAGTACGGGAGCAACGGTTGCCTGAAATCCAGGAAATGCACAAACGCCAGGAGGCCGAAGAAGCGCAAAAGAAAGTGGGGGCGAGGAAACGCAAAGAATTTCGAAGCAACCTGCAATCGTACTTACCGCAAATGCAAAACATCGAGAGTCAACTCTTCGAGTTAGCCAAAACTGCAGAAAACGATGCTTTGCCAAGAGACGAGAGCGCATTAATCTCCCTGCACAAACAGGTTGCAGAGCTCAAGACGCAAAGAAGCGAAATGAGTTTAGGGGTTGCTCCAAAAAACCTTGGTGTTTTGGAGTCAGAGTACAAAAAATTTAGAAGCGCAAATAGCAGCGCCAACGAGCTAATTTCGCGCGTATCAGCGTCCCTTTCCGTTGCTCTCGAAGCCGCTAAGCCAGCAACCGCGCGTGACGCGGCCTATTCAGAACTCAATCGAAATGCCGCCCAGTTGCATACACGACTTAGGAAATGGTCGGCAGAGGCGAAGGACATCCTCAACAGTGAAGTAAAGCGCGTATCTGACCTCGTCGAAGATCGTAATAAGGCATACCACGTCAAGACGTTACCGCTTTTGGAAGACTTGGAACAAGGTCGGATCAGTCTTCCAAAGGTGCTGGATCAACTTGCCTCAACACGCGAACTACTGGACAACGAGAACTCGGCGGTATTCGAGCCCTACATATCCACATTGCGTAGCCTGCAAGAGCAGGTAGACATTGAAAATCTTGTTAACTTTACGCTTGGCGAGTCCGCTGAATTGCGAGGCGAGCTTGACCGTCTCAATTCGTTGGCGCAACTTGGAATAGCAGTTGAAATCATTGGACATGAATTGGAAGGGCTCGAGACAGAAGTCACGAGAGGTCTCAACTCGCTGCCGCCAGAGATAAAAATCAGCCCGATCTTCCAAACCATTCAAACCGCGCACCAGACCTTGGTCGAGAAACTTCGTTTTTTAGCCCCACTAAAGCTCTCAGGGGAACGGAATAAACTTTGGATTACGGGTCAAAAGATTTGCGACTATGTCAATGCGTTCCTCGGTGATTCCCTGCAGACTCGTGGAATTGCACTTGAGGCCTCACCCGCATTCCTCCGATTTAGCGTGTATGAACAAGCAACACGTATTTATCCAGTCTTTATAAATCTTGTAAACAACTCTGCATATTGGGTTGAGCAGACGTCGACTGATACAAAGCAAATCCTTATGGACATAGTCGATGGGAAAGTCATCATATCCGATAGTGGTCCAGGGATTGAGGAAGACGATCAACGCCACCTTTTCACTCTATTTTTTACGCGAAAAATCCGCGGTGGTCGAGGTGTTGGTTTGTATTTATGCCGGGCAAATTTGGCTGCAGGTGCACACACTATCGAATATGTCGTAGATAAAAAAAATAAGCGCCTGAAAGGTGCAAACTTTCTAATTGATTTTAAGGGAGCGAAGTATGAATGAAGGCGAGAATGGTCTGGTCGATTTGGTTAGAGATGTTTTCATCAGCCCTATTCGATCGGTACTAGTAATTGACGACGAATTCCCAACATTGGATGAGCTTCTTGAAGCGAAGGATGCCACCAGTTCTTTAAAAGCGCTGCCCGCGATTGGGACGGACCGTCTTCGCCAGATTCTCAAGGTTGCACGTGGACGTGAAATACCTTGGTTAGTAGACGTTCATGATGGAAGGAAGATCCGCATTGAACAAGAAGAAGTGATAGCGCCTCGCCTGCATCCATCCGATCTGATGGTGCTTGACTACGAACTGCAAGGTGAAGGAAGAGGCGGTACGGCGGCTATTGAAATCATTAGAAAGCTGGCTAATAACAATCAATTCAATTTGGTACTGCTGTACACAAAAGGGGATGCAGGAAGTACCGTAGATATCCTTCGTCAGATCGCGCTAGGATTGACCTATAAAAACGAAGCTTATCGACTATCTACTGATGAGAACGCATCGGTAATTAATGCTTTCGAAGTCTGGGATGAAGCTGAAAATGGCATTGCCGATAGACTTGGCCGCGAGATTTCAGATTTTCTATTTCTAAATATGAACGGTCGTTCCGATCCGAATCTGAAATGGATTTTAGAAGAGGATGGCAGTGCACAACTGAAAGAAATATTGTCGAAACTTACGCCCAACAAACAAGCCCCAACAAACCTGGTTCTGAAATGGCTGATCGAGCAAAAACAAGAAAAACTGCAACTTCAATTTTCCAATAAAAACCTTGGAAAAATCAGAATTAATGCGCACGAAGACTGCTGCTGGATAAGTGGGGAGCGGGTGTTTGTGACACTCTTGTCCAAGAAATTCGAGCCTATCGAATTTGAGAGAAAAATAGTCGAAGCAATTGTTTCGTCTTGCCCAGCCCCACACCGTTTGCTGCTCACAAAAATGCGATCGCTGATCGATCAGCGGGGATTTGTGGCAGAGGTCGATATTCTAAGAGACATACACGTTCAGGCTGTTTGGCTTCATGACTTTCTAAAGGAAGATCCTGCTGAAGAAACGTCAGTCATCGCGGCGACGGTGACACGCCACTGGGAAGCAATTGGCGACAAGTTACGCTTCGAATTAAATTCCTTCGCTACGAAGCTACGCGTACAGTATCGTGATACATCGATGAAAGATGTAATGAGAAACTGTGGCCTGGAGGGTGTAGATGTTTTAAGCGCAGAAACCTTGAAAAAGTACAATTGCTTTATAAGCACAAAACCTTTGGACCGGGGTCATCTTACAACTGGCGTTGTGTTCCATTTCCAGAAGAGAAGGAAGCCCGCGCAATTAGCTATGCGCCCTGGCGAAGATATGTTGCTTGAAGCGAATTTGGAAAAATTGCAAATCGAGGAAGTCAAGGAAGTCAAGGAAGTCGAGTATTGGATTTGCCTGTCACCAGCATGCGATATGGTTCCAGGGCAAAAAAACAAAGGTAATGTAGCGAGTGAAATTAGCACGCTCCTTCCGTTTACTGCGGTCCGCTTGCACACAATAGACCCGGCGGCGGCAGTGAAGAAAGCCACTGATAATCTTTATATTTTTCTCAAAGTTTACGATGAAATACAGGCGTTCTCTATCCATGCGAAGGGGGATGCAAAGACAGCACCTGAATGGGAGCAAATGATTGCACACGACTTGGGGATCTTCCACGCAGAAACAAAGATTTTACCCATCACAAGTATTACTAAATTCGCCAGTGTCGTTGCAACTCATGAAGTTGAGGCGACAGTAACCGCACAGCTGCGATCAGAGTACGCCTTAAATCTATTGCAGAAGCTGGGGGCTCAGCTGTCGCGACCTGGGCTTGGAATGCATTTCAAGTAACGCGAAAATGGAGGGAAAATTCAAAAGCAAAGACTCCTGGAACCGGGCGCTGGTGGTTATCTCGCTCACCAACATCATGACGCAAACGTACTCCCTGTTTCTGGAATGGTTTGCCCATTGCCCAAGCCACCAAGGTCGGGCGCGGCAGCTTGGAGAACGTCAACACTGGCACGCTGCCCCATGCCAAAGAGTTCAAACGTCTGATCAGGTCGGTGGATAAACGTTTCATTTCTACAAGTCATCTCTGCACCATGCAAGACGGAAGTTTCTTGTCAAAAGACCATTTACATTAAGCTTCTTGCACCCTCCGATCGGCGCCCATGCCGGACCTTAGGGTTCAGGACTTACCCTTACTGCGTGCGGATCGATCCTTTAAAAAGCCAATTACGCAGGGACGAATGAATAGTGCCGTTAGCCCAGGAATTTCAGCACCCGGGCAATCCAGGCGCCCCGGCGCAGCTCGCATTCCCAAACATTGAGGACTCTCCATCCACGTCGACGAAGCTGTCCCTGGACCCGACGGTCACGTGCGCGGTTGGTATCAATCTTGTCGGCCCAGAACTTCGGATTGGTTGCCGGCTTCACCTGCCCTTTTTTGCAGTGATGTCCGTGCCAGAAGCAACCGTTAACGAATATCACTTTTTTCTGACTTACGAACACAAGGTCGGGACGCCCGGGCAAGTTCGGTGAATGGAGACGATACCGATAGCCCAGTCTATGCAGCATCGAGCGAACCAACATTTCAGGTGCTGTGTCGCGGCAAGTAATCCGGGACATCAATTGGCTCCGCTGCTCTGGCGTTAATCTATCCATATTTGCCTCCGATGTTGCGAATCGCGCCATTTGACATCGCTGTTTCCTACCCAACTGATCGCAGGTGAGGTTTCTTTGACCTTGCACCTGGAATATCCCATAACCGAGATCATGAGTTGGCTTGCTTGGGCTGAGTTGCAAGCCAGTTTTGCTCGAACTGCACCGGGCTGTACGCCAGCGGCGAATGCAGCCGAGCGCGGTTATATCAGAGGAGCTAGGCGATGGTCATGGGAGGAATCGGGTCAGCCTCCAATTGAGTCGCGATCAAGCTGCTGGCTTTTTGAGTTGAAGCAAGGATCCGCTCGGGCTGCATAGGCTATGACGCAGCGGCACACGTAATCCCCGGCGGCCGCCCCAAGCGCTTACTGGCGGCTTTTCTCAACCGGGTTGGCGGTCAGCCAGTTGGCCGGATAGCTCCGCATGAACTCCCGGGCCTTCTCCGGGCGGGTGCCCAGCCAGGCGTCGTAGGCGCCCTCGTTCAGGATCACCAGCATGCGTTTCTCGTTGCCGGGCTGCTGGTAGCGGCTCATCAGCGCGTGGCTGTTGGCGTTCACCGTGAGCAGGGTGTAGCTGACGATGACCTGGCCATCTGCCCCGGTCCAGCTTTCCCACAAGCCCGCCACGCCCATGGGCTTGCCATCGACCCGGGCAATGCGGGTGGGCAGGGCCTTGCCGCTGCGCCAGTCGTCTTCCATGAACGCCGTCATCGGCACGATGCAGCGCTGCCCGGCCAGCCAGGCGTCGCGGAAGTTGGTGGACGTGGTCACGGTTTCCGAGCGGGCATTGACCAGCTTGGTCGAACGCAGCCTGGCGTCGGAAGCCGACTTGACCCAGCGCGGCACCAGGCCAAATTGCCCGGCCACCAGTTCACGGGCCGGCGGCTCGCGCGGGGGCAGGTCAGCGTCTGCGGCAGCTTCGGCCACTTCGGCCACTTCGGCCACTTCGGCCACTTCGGCCTCTTCGTGCATTTCGGCGTCCGGGGCTTGGGCTGTGGTGCGGATGAAAACACCCGGCTGGCGCGGCCAAATTTCGCGCCCCACGGTGAAAGCGGGGGCGGCTACATGGAAGGCATCGGGGTAAAGCAAGGCGCTGTGAACGCTCTCGTAATGGGTACTCATGCGGCGATGCTATCGCACTGCAGCGAGCCGCCGCTGCGGGCGCTGCTGGAAAATCCGGGATCAATTGGGGTCAGATTCCAGTAAATTCATTACTTTTTGTGGCTGCAGGATTTCCTGCAGGCCTGATTTGCAGCAGCTTGTTGATCAATGATCTTGCTTCCGTATTGATAGCTGCCAGCGCACAACCATCAAGGGCTAGAGGCCTGAAACATATAAATTCAGGCGTTGGCCAAGCAAATCCGCGCATGGCGGTATATACCAAAGCAGTCACAACCGTTTTTCTTGGAGGCCGCTATGCCGCCATCCGCGAAAGCATGGAGTGAACAAGCCATGCAGCTACCCCCGGTGGAGCGCATGGCGGTGGTGGAACACATTCTGGACAGCCTGGACGAGCCCGATCCATCCGTGGATGCTTTGTGGGCACAGGAAGCGGATGAGCGTCTGGCTGCGTACCGTCGCGGAGAAATTCGCGCCGTGCCGCTGCCTGAAGTATTGGCCAGGTATAAAACGTCCGGCACCGCATGACATCGACCGAGGCCGCAAGCAGCTCGCACAACGCGGGCTGAACCATCCGGGCAAGACGCTGGATGAGGTGAAGCGGCAGCCGGTAAAAGTGGCGGGCTGACAATCGCTATGTTTTATATAGCTGCTTACGCATATTCCACGGTTGCCAGAAGCACTTTCTTCTTATAAATTAGCAGGTACTCCCACTTGGCGCCATGGTAGGTGGAAATAGCCGGTCAAAGTACACTTGGCCCCATTCCGCTTTGAGCTAAAAACCCTGTTGGGGCTGGAAGTGGATGTTCTTACCCCTAACGGTCTGCCAGCCAAGTTTCGGGAGCAGGTCTTGCGCGAGGCAAGGCCCGTATGAGTCGTGCGGACCCGCTGCGCATTGCGGACTACCTGTAATCTATTCTTGGGGCTTCGCCTACGTAATGCGTAATGCGTAATGCGTAATGCGTAATGCACTTTCGCACGGCTATTTCACGGTAGACCATGCCATTGTTTGGCAAACCATCCGGCAGGATCTGCCCACGCTGAGAAGTCAAATGCTGGTCTTTTCCTGACGCATTTTTGCTTTTTTTACATAGCTCATAGCGCATATTCCGCGAGGGATAGTGGCCAATTCAACACTCGACAAGGATGCCGTGACCGCACTCACCCTTACCCCCGTCAACGCCAATGTGCACAGCGTGCACCTGCCTGATGGATCACATGTGGGCAATCTCAAGCGCATTGGCGCCCTCTGGAAGTTCAAAGCCATTGGCTATGACGGAGCCGGTCAGGTGATCCCCGGCGGCGGCCCGCTGACCGAGCGGCACAACACCCCGTTTTCAGCGCCCGACGCAATGCAAGTCAGCGTCGGGTTGGGCTTCCCGGCCTAGCGCCCATGGGCGGGCTTCGGTTAACCTCTCAAAGTCACAACCAAAGCCAAAGGAAGCCACCATGAAAAAACTCAATGTCACCATCAAGCTGGAATTGTCCGTCCCGGATGATTGGGAACTTGTCCAGACCTCCGAAGGGGGTCAGGTGCTGAAGCTGCCTGACAACCAGTTCATGGACATTGCCATTGAGCCCCTGTTTGCCAGCAACCCTGAGGAAACCTGGGCAAGCACCGAGGACGACGATGTCCTGAACGACATTCTGGACATGGTCGAGAGCGAGAGTGTCAGCTACGAGTTGGCCAAGAACTAAGCGTTCCACTTGCCCCCTGGGGCGACATCCATGACACACACAAGCCGATGGCCTGACCTGAAGCGGCTGCTGCGCGAGGAGCTGCAGTTGCTGCTGACCTTCAAGCCCAGCGACCGGCTGTGGCAGATGCCATTCGCCGCGGCGCTGGCGACGGGCCTGCCGCTGCTGATTGGCGCGTATTTTGACCATCTGGACTACGGGCTGGTCTCGTCGCTGGGCGGTCTGGTGTTTCTGTACCTGCCCAACACGCCGCTGTCGCACCGCATGGTGACGCTGATGGCCGGCGCGTTTGCCATGACGGCCTGCTACACGCTGGGGGCGATGAGCCACTTTTTCCCGCTGCTGATGATGCCGGTGCTGGTCTTCATCGCCATCCTGGCCACGATGGTCTGCCGGTTTTACGACCTGGGGCCGCCGGGCAGCCTGTTCTTCGTCATGGCGGCGGCGATCGGGGCGTATTCGCCGCTGGAGCTGCTCCAGGTGCCGCTCATGGTGGGGCTGGTCGCCATGGGAACGCTGCTGGCCTGCCTGATCGCGTTTTTCTACAGCCTGTATGCGCTGCGACTTCAGGCGCCGCAGCCGGCGCGCCCCTTGCCGCCGGCCAGCTTTGACTATGTGGTGTTCGACGCGGTGGTCATCGGCCTCTTTGTGGGCATCTCGCTGGCGCTGGCGCAGGCGCTGCAACTGGAGAAAGCCTACTGGGTGCCGATCAGCTGCCTGGCCGTGATTCAGGGCGTGTCGCTGCGCGCGGTATGGACCCGGCAGCTGCACCGGGTGCTGGGCACCGGCGTGGGCCTGTTGCTGGCCTGGGGCCTGCTATTGCTGCCGCTGGACAAGTGGACGATTTCCCTGGCGTTCATGGCGCTGACGCTGGTGATCGAAACGGCGGTGGTGCGGCACTACGCCGTTGCCACCATCTTCATCACGCCCCTGACGATTTTGCTGGTCGAAGCCGCCACGCGGGGGCAGGCGTCGCCCGCGCCGCTGATCCAGGCACGGTTTTTCGACACCGTGCTGGGCTGCCTGGTGGGGCTGGCAGGCGGCATCTGCCTGCACAGCCCGCGCTTTCGGGCGGTGGTGGGCGGGCCGATGCGGCGGCTGGCTCCGTCGCGGCTGGTGCGGCAAGCCGCCCCGGGGCCAGGGGCCTGATGCAGGCGGGGACAGGCTGGCCTTGGCGGCCGGCGTGCATCGTCGCCCTTCTCTGACACGCTTTGGCTTTCTTTTAAGGCTAAATGTCTTTTTGGGCTTGACAGCCTGTTGTTCAACTCAAAAAGGAATTTGCCATGCCCCAGTTCGCCATGATCACCGGTGACGTGACCTACACACCGGGTGACGGTGCGCCCATCGAAATCCCCCGCGTGCGCGTGGAAGTGGTGCTGGCGCCCGACAGCGCCACGCTCAGCTGGGAAGCCGCCGAAGGCGTTGTCGGACTGACGGCGATTCCGCTGACCCAGTTTGAGGACTATGTGCGAAGCGGCAAGATCAAGATGACGCCGCAATAGCAAAGCCGGCAACCCCGGTGCGCAATCGATCCGGCGTAATTTGCTATGCTTTGTGTAGCTGCTTGCGCATGTCCTGCCTGCGCAGAGGCCACTTTTATCTATTGATCGTGGCTGGCGGCATGCATTGCCCACGGACCCGCTGCCGCCGTACCCTGTTGTCGTTAACCGTTTTCCCTGGATACGCTGTGCCCACTCCTCCCCTCACCCCTCAGCCACTGACCCGCCGCACCGCCCTGCTGGGCGCCGTAGGCCTGCTGGCGCTGCCCGCGTCCCGCCTGGCCGCCGCCGCGCCGCCGCCGTCCGGGGTCTGGCCCATCGACTCACAGGTGCCGGGCGGCGTGGCCCGGCTGTCGCTGGGCCCGGCGGCGCTGCGGCCGGTTGCGCAGGCGGGCGATGTGCCCTTGCTGGTGGTGGGCGACGTGATCGAGTGGACGGCGCTGGTCGGCATTGCGTTGGCGGCCGAGCCCGGCGTGGCCAGCATTTCAGTGCAATCGGCAGACGGCGGCCAGCGGCAAGTCGCGTACACGGTGGCCCCCAAGCGCTACCTGGAGCAACGCCTGCGCGTGTCGCCGCGCACCGTCGACCTGTCGCCCGAGGACACGGCGCGCTACGAACGCGAGCGCGACCACCAGACCGTGGTGATGGCCACCTTCAGCGAGCCCTTGCCGCAGGCCTCGGCGCTGCGCATGCAGGTGCCCACGCCGGGGCGGCGCTCCAGCTCGTTCGGGCTGCGGCGCCTGTTCAACGGGCAACCCCGCAATCCGCACAGCGGCATGGACATCGCGGCCGGCACGGGCACGCCCATCGTGGCGCCGCTGCCGGGCCGGGTGATTGACACGGGCGACTATTTCTTCAACGGCAACACGGTGTGGCTGGACCACGGCGGCGGCCTGTTGAGCATGGTCTGCCACCTGAGCGCCATCGACGTGAAGCCGGGCGATCGGCTGAAAACCGGCGAGCGCCTGGGCGCCGTGGGCGCTACCGGCCGCGTGACCGGGCCGCACCTGCACTGGGGCGTGATGCTGAACCGCGCCATGGTGGACCCGGCGCTGTTTTTGGCGGCCTGAGCGGGCTCGCATCACAAAAGATAACCGCAGGCGCCGCGGCTGCGTACACTGAGGCTTCGCCCCAAACAGGCGCCACCAGGAGACCTGCGATGACCGACTTTTCCGCTTCGTCTACCCGCCTCCCCCGCAACGCCACGCCGCCGGCAAATGCACGCCGCCGCGCCTGGCTGGTAACGCTGGCCTGCGGGCTGCTGGCGGGTGCGCCGGCGCTGGCGCAGGGCAAGCGGGTGCAAACGCCCTACGCCAACCCGAAGGTGCTGTTTGACATGTACCTGGACAGCCCGGCCAAGATGGGGTCGGCGCTGTTCTGGCTGCGCTCGCTGGTCAACCCGCTGACGGAAGCGCCCTACAGCCTGTTTGCCGACGACATGCGCATCATCGTGCTGCTGCACGGCACCGAAATTGTGACGGTGGCGCGCAAGAACGAAGACAAATACCAGGAGGTGGTGCAGCGCATGCGCTATTACGCGGACGCGGGCGTGAAGTTCAGGATTTGCGGGCTGGCGATGCAGGACTATGGCTACACCGACGCGGACCTGCAGCCGTTCATTGAAATTGCCCCGTCCGCCATGACCGAGCTGGTCCACTGGCAGAACCAGGGCTACGCACTGATCACGCCGCAGGTGCCCGACAAGCGGCATGCGATCGAAGACATCCGCTGAAGGCCTGGCGGCTTGACAATTCCGCTTTGCGCCGGGCCTGGCCCGCCGCCATGGGCAAGGCCGCTGGCGCGCTGAGCAGCGCTACGTCAGGAAATTCATGAACGTCGTGATGATCACCGCGTTGAAGAAGTCAATGAACAGCGAGCCCACCATCGGGATGACAAAAAACGCCTTGAGCGACGGGCCATTGGCGCTGGTGAAGGCCTGCATGTTGGCCATGGCGTTGGGCGTGGCGCCCATGCCAAAACCGCAGTGGCCGGCGGCCATGACGGCGGCGTCGTAGTCGCGGCCCATGACGCGAAACGTGACCCAGTAGGCGTAGGCGAACATCACGGCCGTCTGCACCAGCAAGATGACGAGCAGCGGGCCGGCCACCTGCGCCAGTTCCCAGAGCTTCATCGACATCAGCGCCATGGCCAGAAAGAACGCCAGCGACACATGGCCCACCACCTCGAACTGGCGCATCGGCAGCTGCCAGTTGCGCCAGTCGATCAGGTTGCGCATCAGCGCCGCCACCAGCATGGGCCCCAGGTAGGCTGGCAGGGTGATGCCCAGGCCCTTGAGCCAGTTGACCAGCAGCGTGCCCAGGCCAATCGCCACGGTGACCAGGATGGTGGCGTACATCACGGTCTGGTTGGTGTTTTCACGGCTTTCAGGGGCGGTTTCGATATGCGGCACCGCGCCCATGGCCTTGGCGGCGGGCCCATGCAGGCCGTTGCGCCGCATCAGCAGCGTGCCGACCGGCCCGCCAATCACGCAGCCGGCCACCAGCCCGTAGGTGGCGGCGGCAATGGCGGCGGGCAGCGCGCCGACGGCGCCGGCCTGCTCCAGCAGCGGGCCGAACGCGGCCGAAGTGCCATGCCCGCCAGTAAGCGCAATCGAGCCGGCCGCCATGCCGATCAGCGGATGCACGCCCATGGCGGCGGCCAGCGCCGTGCCCACGACGTTCTGGATCAGCACCAGCCCGGCGGCCGCCGCCAGGAACAGCGCCACGCCCACGCCGCCTTTTTTGAGCAGCTCAAAGCTGGCTGAAAAGCCGATGGTGGTGAAGAACACCAGCAGCAAGAAGGCGCGCATGTTGTCGTAGAACTGGAACGAAAAAGCGCCGGTCTGGTGGCCGGCCAGCGCCACCAGCGAGAACAGCACGCCGCCGATGATGGGGCCGGGAATGAAGTAGCGCGACAGCAGGCTGACGTGGTTTTTGATGAATTCGCCCACCACCAGCAGCACGGCGGCAATGCCGACGGTCTGGGCGATATCGAGCTGGATGGCTATCACTGCGGGGATTCCTTGATTTTTGGGGCGGCGCGCGGCGCGCTGGGATTGCTATTGAATACATAGCTCCCCACGCATGATTGACGGGCTTCAAGCACCGATTTTATAGTGCAAATTTGACGTTCCCGTGATCGGAAGGCGAGAACGCAGGCACGCTTGAAACGGGGGGCTTTTCCATGAAGCGGCCCGCCCCCCATTCGTCATCGCGCGCAGCGTGGCGATCCATCGTCGAAAAAGCGGGGTCATGGATTGCCGCACTTCGTTCGCAATGACAGCCATGAATTGCACCGGTTCATGACCCGCATGCCGCTCCGGAGTGGAACGGGCGGCTTGGTTCGCCAGTGAACCCGGGGCCAGCTGCCAGCCCTAGCCGCCGCGCACCAGCGCCATCACTTGGGCCGCATCCAGCGTGGACGCCTTTTGCTGGATCTGCGGCAGGTACTGCGTTTGCAGTTGCTTGGCGGGGGCCAGCAGGCCCTGGAAGGTTTCGCGCAGCAGCGCGGTACTCATGACCCGGCCGCCGGCGTAGTAGCGCTTGGCCAGCTGCCCCAGCGCGTAGGTGGTGGCAAACGAAAACGCCATGCCGGTGCCCGCGCCCCCGACCTTGCCAAGGGTTTTGCCGGCCAGCTTGCCCAGCAGGCCGCCCAGCAGCTTGCGGCCGAATTGCTCCAGGTACTGCGACGTCAGGCCCACGCCCGCTGCGGCGATGAACTCGCGCACATGGCCCTGGTCCAGCGTGACGCCGTGGGCCTTGCCAATGCCGTAGACCATCTTGACCTGCAGCGGAATGATGGCCATGGAGGCCCACGACTGCGGCAGCAGTTCGAGTGCGCCATTGACCAGCGCATGGTTCAGGATGGAGCGGTCCAGTTCCGCATCATTGGCGGCGGACGGAACGGCAGCAATCGCGGGGGAAGGCCGTGGCGCAGCGGTGTCGGGCGCATCGATTTCAGCCAGTGCCGCCGCCTGCGCATCGAAGGCCTGAGCCTGCGCCGGGTCAATCGCGAGCTGGCGCTGCAAGTCGGCCAGAAAGCGGCGCTCGGCATCGGTCTGATGGCCGTCGGCATCGCAGACGCACACCGCCATTTCGTAGGCCAGCTGGCGGTGGCTGGGGTCGGTGAGTTTGTGCACCGCCGCCTCCAGGCCTATGCGCTTGAGCAGCACGTCCTGGTACAGCCGCGACAGGTTGGGCGCGCCGGCTTCGGTGGACAGGGATTCGGCGATGCGGCGGATTTCCTCGCGCTCCGCATCGGCTTTGACGCCATCGGCAAAGGCGGCCAACAAGGCGATGCATAGGAGGGCTTCTTGCTGTTCAGGGGTCATGGGGTGTTTCCTTAAAGCGGACGCATTACAAAATTGGAGCGTGCCAAAGGGCATTCGGGGCATGGGCACGCTGAAGGGACGGGGTTCCGGGCGGGGCCGGGCGACCCGCCGCGTCGTCATGATAAAACCGCACAGGCCGCACCCGTGAATATCCGTGAAGTTCTCATTTGATCTGATGTGGATTTAAGCGACTGTTGTTCAGTCGGCATCGTGGTGGGACCCGCCGTGCGGTACGGCTCGCGACCCACTCCCCTTTTTTTATGCGCCCTCCTTCGCCCACGGATAATCTACGGCCATGAACCTTTCTCTTTCTCTCTTTCCCCTCGGCTGGCAGCACTATCTGCTGGGCGGGGTCATCATTGGCACGGGGGTGGCGCTGCTGTTTGTGCTGACGGGCCGCATCGGCGGCATGAGCACGGTGTTCTCAAGCACCTGGTCTTTTGCCGTGCGCCGGCCGTTTTTTCAGCAGGCGCGTTTTGTGGACTCACGCGGCTGGCGGCTGGTGTATGCGCTGGGGCTGATTCTGGGCGCGCTGGTGTGGTGGCTGGGCTTTGCCGGCGGCGCGCCAGAAGCCACGGCGGTGCCGGCATGGCAGTTGCTGGTCGGCGGCTTCCTGGTCGGCTACGGCGCGCGCCTGGGCAACGGCTGCACCTCGGGTCACGGCATTTGCGGGCTGGGCTCCATGCAGTTGCCTTCGCTGATGGCGGTGCTGACCTTCATGGCGACCGCTTTCCTGACCGCCAACCTGGCCGCAAGGTGGCTGGCATGAGCGCGGCCAACAAGACCGTGCCCCGAACGCTGGCCACGCTGGCGGCAGGCGTGCTGTTTGGCTTTGGCCTGTCTTACTCCTCCATGATCCGGCCCGAAGTGGTGCTGAGCTTTCTGCGCTTTGAGGACTTTGGCCTGATGCTGGTGATGGGCGGGGCGGTGATGGTGGCGCTGCTGGCCTACAAACTGGCGCCCCGCCTGCTGGGCCGGCCCCTGCTGGACGACCATTTCCACAAGCACCCCAGCGTCTGGAACCGTGACACCGCCGTGGGCGCCGCCTTGTTCGGCGTGGGCTGGGGCCTGTCCGGCGTCTGCCCCGGCCCGGCCATTGCCGGCCTGGGTGCGGGCAACTGGGACTTGCTGTGGGCGCTGGCCGGCATTGCGCTGGGTGCGCTGGTGCAGGGGCTCAGGGCGAAGTAAGCGGCTGTACTGCCGGCTCAGACTTGCACCAGCACCTTCCCGCGGTGGTCGCCGGTAAAAAGGCTGCTCAAGGCCTGCGGCAGCTGGTCAAAGCCCTGGACCACGGTTTCTTCAAACACGATCTCCCCGCGCTGCACCCAAGGGCCGACAATGCGCAGCATTTCGTCCATGCGGTGCGCATAGTCGCGCGCCAGAATGCCCTGGATGGTGGCGCGCTGGTAGAGCATGTGGTGCAAAAAGCGCGGCCCCAGTTCGGGCGCATCGAGCCCGCCGGAATACTGGCTGATCGTGCCGCAGATCACGATGCGGGCGCGCCGGTGAATGATGGGAAAGATGGCGTCGCTGATCCAGCCGCCGACGTTGTCAAAGTACACGTCCACGCCGCCGGTGCGCTC
>Ga0123337_10003221_pt1 | contig 17660 bp, 17 predicted proteins | sample frozenSSSSmetaG_FD_89792 | JGI IMG/M metagenome (GOLD analysis project Ga0123337, IMG submission 89792) | Glacier valley bacterial and archeal communities from Borup Fiord, Nunavut, Canada, to study Microbial Dark Matter (Phase II) -... | ecosystem: Environmental > Aquatic > Freshwater > Ice >... | reverse complement strand
GGCCCGGCTGCTCTACGGAGGCCGCAACAGCCTGCTCATCGGGTTCTTCGCCGCCCTGCTCTGCTGCGTCCTGGCCGGAATCACGGGAGTACTGGCCGGCTACTTCGGCGGCATCGTCGACGGCGTGCTGTCGCGGCTGCTCGACGTGGTCTGGGCTTTCCCGGTCTACCTGCTGGCGATCAGCCTGTCGGTGGTGCTGCTGACCAGCGGCGTCAGGATCGGTCCGATCTTCATCGGAGCGGGCAGCCTGTGGTTGCCGGTGCTCATCATCGGCATCGTCTACATCCCCTACGTGGCTCGTCCGATTCGTGGCCAGGTGTTGGCGCTGAAGGAGAAGGAGTTCGTGGCCGCTGCGATCGGGGTCGGGTCCTCGGACCTGCGGATCATGCGCCGCGACGTCGTGCCGAACGTGGCACCGACCGTGGTGGTGTTCCTGCCCCTGATGACGGCCCTGTCGATGCTCACCGAGTCTGCGCTGTCGTTCCTCTCCGTGGGGGTCCAACCCCCGCAGGCCAGCTGGGGCACGATCATCAACGACGGGCTGAACCTGCTCTACACCAGGCCCGCCGTCACCCTCGCCCCCGGAATCGCGATCGCGCTGACCGCGGTGGCCCTCAACCTGTTCGGTGACGGAATCCGTGAGGCCCTCGACCCGCGGGCACGGCTGCGCGGGGGGCCCTGATGGCCCGGTTCGCCCTGACGCGGTTCGGGGCCGCGATCTTCGTGCTCCTCTCGATCTCGGTCCTGGTGTTCCTGATCTTCTTCGCCAATCCGGGGGTCGACCCGGCGGCGCGGATCGCGGGCCGCAACGCCGATCAGGCCACCCTGGCCCAGGTGCAGGCCGAGTTCGGCCTGGACCAGCCGCTGCCGATCCGGTACGCGCTGATGATGAAGCACCTGTTCGTCGATCGTGACCTGACCTCCTTCGTCAACCGTGGCGTGCTGGTCATCCCGCAGATCGTGCAGGCCGTCCCGGTGACCTTGTCCCTGGTCCTGGGCGCGGCGGTAATCTGGATGGTGGCGGGTGTGGCCATGGGCACCTTGGCCGCGGCGTGGCGGGGGCGCGCAGCGGACCCGGTGATCGTGCTGGTCGGCGTCGTCGGGGTGTCGATACCGGTGTACTGGCTCGGTGAGGTGGTCAACCTGGTCACCCAGAGCCGGTTGCACGACAGCGTGTTCTCCTGGGTGCCCCCACTGGGTTACGTCCCGCTGACGCAGGACCCGGCCTAGTGGGCGCTGCACCTGCTGTTCCCCTGGCTGACCCTCGCCGTGCTCTACGCGGGCATCTACGCACGGGTGCTGCGATCGGAGATGATGACCGCGCTGGACGAGGACTACGTGCGGACGGCCCGCGCCAAAGGGGTGTCCGAGCGACGGATCCTCATCACGCACGCCCTGCGCTGCTCGCTCATCCCCATCGTCTCGCTGTTCGGCCTGGACTTCGGGGCGCTGGTCGGGGGGTCGGCGCTGCTGACCGAGGTGGTGTTCGGGCTCCCCGGGGTGGGTCGGCTGACCTATACGGCCCTGCAGAACCTGGACCTGCCGGTCATCCTCGGCACCGTCCTCTACGCCGCGTTCTTCGTGGTGCTCTCCAACGCCGTCGTGGACCTCGTCTACGCCGCCCTGGACCCGCGGGTGCGCCATGTCTGAACCGCTGCTGCAGGTCGAGGACCTCCGGGTCAGCTTCCGTAGCCGGAGGGGCACCGCCGTGGCCGTCGACGGGTTGTCCTTCTCCGTGGCCCCCGGCGAGGTGTTGGGCGTCGTCGGGGAGTCAGGGTCCGGGAAGAGCGTGTCCATGATGAGCCTGCTCGGCCTCATCCGGGACCCGAACGCCGCCGTGGAGGGGGTCGCCCGGTTCCGGGGCAGTGACCTGATCACCATGAAGGACAAGGATCTGCGGGTGCTGCGGGGCCGTGACATCGCGATGATCTTCCAGGACCCCATGACCGCGCTGACGCCGGTCTACACGGTGGGCTGGCACATCGCGGAGCAGATCCGGGCGCACCGGTCGGTGTCGAAGGCGTAGGCCCGGGCCCGCGCTGTCGAGCTCCTGGCCGAGGTGGGGATCCCGGATCCTGCGCGGCGGATCGACGACTACCCCCACCAGTTCTCCGGCGGCATGCGGCAGCGGGCAGTCATCGCCATGGGACTGGCCAACAACCCTGCCCTGCTCATCGCCGACGAGCCGACGACCGCCCTCGACGTGACCACACAGGCGCAGGTGCTCGACCTCCTGCGGCGGCTGCGACGAGACCATGGCTCGTCGATCATCCTGATCACCCACGACATGGGCGTGGTCTCCCAGCTCGCCGACCGCGTGCTGGTCATGTACGCCGGGCGGGCAGCCGAGGAGGGCCCGCGGCAGGAGGTCTTCCACCACCCCAGCCACCCCTACACCTGGGGGTTGCTGGGGTCGGTCCCCCGGGCTCGCGCCCCGCGGGTCCGGCGGCTGCCGGCCATCCCCGGGTCACCGGCCTCCGCGCTGGCGGTGTCGTCGGGCTGCGCCTTCGCCCCACGGTGCCGGTTCGCCCACGACCGCTGCGCGGAGCAGCCACCACTGGCCGGGGCCGGCCACCTCGATGCGTGCTGGCTGCCCCGGGATCGTCGCCACGAGCTGCGGCACTCGCTCGACGAAGCCGCGGCCGCCGCCGGCGACCCGGGTCAGCGGTCGGTGGTCGTGCCCGAGACGGAGGAGTTCGAGTGACCGAACGCGGTGAGGTGCTGTTGCGGGCCACCGACGTCGTCAAGCACTTCCCGGTGGCCGCGCCGGCGTGGCGTGGCGCCCGGCAGGTGGTGCACGCCGTCGACGGGGTGTCGCTGGAGGTGCGGCGGGGCGAGACCTTAGGCATCGTCGGGGAGTCAGGGTGCGGGAAGTCGACTCTGGGTCGGTGTCTCGTGCGCCTGACCGACCTCACGTCCGGACGGGTGGAGCTCGCCGGCCAGGACATCACGACCCTGTCGCGGCGCCGTCTGCGACCGGTACGACGCGACATCCAGCTCGTCTTCCAGGATCCGTACTCCTCGCTGAACCCGCGACGCCGGGTTGGGGACGTCGTGGCCGAGGGGATGGAGGTCGCCGGCGGGCGAACCCATCGGCAGATCTCGGCGCGGGTGGCCGAGCTGTTCGAGCTGGTAGGTCTGTCCGCCGACCACGTGGACCGCTACCCCCACGAGTTCTCCGGCGGCCAGCGACAGCGGGTGGGCATCGCCCGGGCCCTGGCCGTCGACCCGCAGGTGATCGTGGCCGACGAACCCGTGTCCGCGCTGGACGTCTCCATCCAGGCCCAGGTGCTCAACCTGTTCGCCGACCTCCAGGACGAGCTCAGTCTGACCTACGTGTTCATCGCCCACGACCTCGGCGTGGTGCGGCACGTGTCCGACCGGATAGCGGTCATGTACCTAGGAGAGGTGGTGGAGGTCGCGGAGGCGGATGACCTCTACGAGGCACCCGCGCATCCCTACACCGAGGCGCTCCTCTCGGCGGCGCCGGAGATCGACGACGGCGTCACCGAGCTGGCCCCCGAGCGGATCGTGCTGGTCGGTGACGTGCCGAACCCGGTGAGCAAGCCGACGGGGTGTCCGTTCCACCCGCGGTGCCCGCACGCCCGGGCGAGGTGCGCGGTCGAGCGCCCGCTGCTGATGGCAGTAGGCCCGGGGCGGTTGACCGCCTGCCACTACCCACTGGTCGACGCGGAGGCCCCGGTCGTCGGGAGGGGTTGAGTCGGAAAGCAGGTCGGACCGGGTCACGCTGCTTCCTTTGCCGGTCGATCCTGGGCGCACCGTGCCGTCACGGGCCGCGTCCCGTCAGATCTTGTCGAGCACCAGCCAGCCACCGTGGTGCTCGGTGACGCTGTACGGAGCGCCGCTGGCGACGCCCCAGTCTCGCAGGTCGTGCAGCGTGACCGTGCGCACGTGGCCGTAGGACTCGTCGGCCTCCTCCTCGAGCGGCACGGCGACGACGACCCGATGGCGAGCGCATCGCAGGGCCTCGTCGATGACCTCTGCGCCGTGCTCGTCGTCGAGGTGCTCGAGCAGGTGGATGACCAGGACGGTATCGGCGCAGCCGTCATCGAGGGGCACGCGCGCGGCGTCCGCGAGCAGCGTGGTGAGCGGGGTCCCCAGCCGCGAGGCGATGGTGTGCAGGAGCCGCACGGTGCCGGCGGACACGTCGGAGGCCGTGACGTCGTGGCCCCGCTCCGCGAGACGCAGGGCCAGGAAGCCGAAGCAGCAGCCGAGCTCGAGCACCGGCCCGGGTAGCACCAGCTCACACGCCCGGTCGTAGACGGGGGCATAGCCCTCGATGGAGCCGTGACCCGACAGGTCCGCGCTGGGCTCGGCCGGCCCTCCCTCGAGCTGGGCGAGCCGCGCGATCGTGTTGCGGTAGAACAGCTCCCAGCTGTCGACGGCGCCGACTGCCATCGAGCGCACGATGCCGGTGAAGATCCGCTCGAACATCTCCGACCCGCGCAGCCACCCTGGCCCGAAGAGCTCGTCGACGATGACGCCGGCGAGGTCGTCATCGACCCTCTCGCGCGGGATGCAGTGGGTGACGACCAGCCGACCCGCGACATGGGCGACGTCGAAGTGCTCGGTACGCACGTTGCCGCGGCCGCGCCGCGGCCAGGCCCCCGACCAGCGCTGGACGACGACGAGCTCGTCCTCGTAGCGGCCCGAGGCGACGGCCGGGCCGAGCGGGTCGATGGGCGCTACCGTCACCGCGTTCACCGCGTTCACCGGGCTCCGGCCTCGACCGAGGAGGCGAGGTCGAGACCCTTGAGACTACGCACCACCTGCACCCGGTCGCAGTGCTCGGCGTAGAGCGGCAGGTCGCAGCGCCCGAGACCCCAGGAGTAGCGCGGTTCAGGAGTGAGCCACACCGTCTCGCGCACCCGGCGGGTCAGCTCCTCGAAAACCGGCAGCCGGGGGTCCTTCCCGTTGCCCCGTCCGTCGCCAAGGACGACCAGGGTCGAGCGACGGCTGAGGGCCGACCCGTTCTGCTCGAGGAAGGTGGCGAAGGTCGTGCCGTAGTCGGAGTCGGCATCGACGTCGATGAGGCCGCCGGCGGGAAGACCCGACAGCACCAGCGACAGCGCGTCCTCGATGCGGTGCTCAGCGAAGAGGTCGGTGATTTCGACGGAAGTGTCGACGAACGCGAAGGTGCGCACCTGCGAGGCGAGCGACTGCAGGCTGTGCACGAGGTGGAGCGTGAAGCGCGCGGTCGCCCGCACCGACAGCGAGACGTCGGCGAGCACCAGCAGCTTGGGCCGGTCCTCGACCTTGCGCACCGTGACGGGACGGAAGGGGATCCCGTCGTAGCGCATGTTGGTGCGCATGGTCCGGGCCCCGTCGACCGTCCCCCGCGCCGCGACCTTGCGACGGGCCCGCGGTGCCCCGTGGAGCGAGCGCAGCAGCCGCCTTAGCGACTCCTCGAGGTCGGCGCGCTCGTCCTCGTCGATGGTCTCGGCGCGGCCGGCCTGCACCTCGCGGCGCTCGACCTCGAGATCCATGGCCATGAGCTTCTCGAGGTGCTCCTTGAGGCGCTCCGGCAGGCCGGCGAGCAACGGGGCGAGGGCCTTGCGCAGGGCGGCCAGCGACGGGGGGTCCCCGCCCTCCCCCAGCTCGTCGGGCAGGCTCTCGGTGATCCACTCGAGCAACATCATCTCCTGCGCCACGCTGAGCTCGGCGTCGAGCTCGAGCCCGGGTCGACTCGCCAGGTCGCCCGGCGCCCCGGGGTTGTGCAGCCGACGCGTGGACAGCTGCACGCGGGCGGCCTCACCCGGCGACCCCTGGGCGTCGTTCGACAGGACGATCTCGTCGGTGAGGGCAGCCATGTCGATCTTGTTGGCCTCCTGGTGCAGGTTGTACTCCTGGGCCAGGTCCTCGGGCTTGAAGTAGCTGCGCAGGTCCTCGGGCTTCCCGTGCGAGTGGCCCTCCTCCGGGGTGTCCCCCGGCTCGTCGGACAGGGTGAAGTCCGTGAGCTCGCCGCCGTCGGTGAGGTCGTCGTGCGCGTGCGAGTGGCCGTGGTCGGGCTCGGGTTCGATGACCGCACTGAGGGCGAAGAACCGGTCGAAGACGTGGTCGAAGGCCTCGAGGTCTCGCCGGTCCTTGACCAGGCTCACGACGAGCGCAGCTCGCAGGGTCTCCCGGTCGGCGAGCACCCCCGGCTGGGCCGCCGCCCGCAGCGCGTCGACCGCCTCGGCCACACTGACCCGCACCCCTGCCAGCCGAAGGAAGCGGATGAAGCGGTGGAGGGCCGCCTCCACGACCTAGACCGGCCGCTTGCGCGCGAAGGAGCGCTCGCCCTGCCCCCGCGGCACCGGACGCCGGCTCGCGGGTCCCTGACCCGGGGCGCCGTAGTAGTCGGTGTCGTGCCGGCCCGGCTCGTCCTTCGCCGCGCGTACGGCGCGCCCGTCCGGCCCGTCGTCAGCCTCCCGCGGGGCAGCGGGCGCCTTGGGCGTCGGAGCGTCGTCGTGGGCGTGGTCGGCACCGGGGCCGTGCCCGTGGCCGTGACCCCCGCTGCGCGCGCTCGGCACCGTCGCGTTCGGGTCGACCAGCCGGGGCAGCGCCTTGAGGGCCTTGTCAGCGTCGCGCTCGTACTTGACCACGACGTTGAGCGTCTCGGCGAGGATCTCGGCACTCAGCTCGGTGACTCCGAGCACGCTGAGGGTGCGGGCCCAGTCGATCGTCTCCGAGATGCTCGGGGCCTTGCGCAGCTCGAGCTCGCGCAGTCCCCGCACGACCTCGACCAGGCGAGCGGCGAGAGCCAGCGGCAGGCCCGTGTCCTTGGAGCGCAGGATCTCGAGCTCGCGCTCGGGCGTGGGGTAGTCGAGGAACAGGTGCAGGCAGCGGCGCTTGAGGGCGGCCGACAGGTCGCGGGTGTTGTTGGAGGTGAGGATGACGTAGGGCTGGTGCTTGGCCGTCACCGTGCCGATCTCGGGGATCGAGACCTGAAACTCGGCGAGGGTCTCGAGGAGCACCGCCTCCAGGGCCTCGTCGGCCCGGTCGACCTCGTCGATGAGCAGCACCACTGGCTCGTCCGACATCACCGCCTGCAGCAACGGGCGCGGTGCGAGGAAGCGCTCGGAGAAGAAGATGCTGTCCTGGCGGCTGATCCGCTCCACCGCCTCGTCAAGGTCCTTGGCGTCCTCGACGACCTGCCCGATCTTCTCGCGCAGGATCTGGGTGTAGAGGAGCTGCTTGCCGTAGTCCCATTCGTAGAGGGCCTTGGTCTCGTCCTGTCCCTCGTAGCACTGCAGACGCAGGAGCCGCCGACCCGTCGCCTTGGCGAGACTGAGCGCCAGCTGGGTCTTGCCGACACCAGCCGGTCCCTCCAGGAGCACCGGCTTGCCCAGCCGCGACTGCAGGAACATCGTCGTGGCGAGACGGCGGTCGGCGAGGTACCCGACGTCCGACAGCCGCTGCCGGGCGTCCTCGACGTCGGCGAAGTCGTCGGGCGCGTTGTCTTCCATGATCGTCACGCAGGTCCTCTTTCGTGTGCGGTACGGGAGCCGGGGCCGTCGCCTGCGTGGCGACGACCCCGACCCGTCGGGTTCTGGGCGACTCAGCTGAGCAGGTCGTCCAGGTCACCGTTCATGCAGTGGTCGACCACCGGCCAGACGGTGTCGAACGTGCACTCCTTGGCGTTGCCCGGGGTGCAGGCGTCACCGAGGACGTGGTTGGTGATGCGGTCGACGTCGGCCTTGTCGCCCTTGATGACCTTGGCGTTCTCGTAGTAGGCCGTCGGGCCCTGACCGAGACGGTTCTTGGAGTAGGTGTCCGCCGTGACGTCGGTGAACTTCTCGGTGATGCCCACGTCGCGCAGCAGCCGGATGGATGCTGCGAGCGCAGCGTCGGCGGCCTGGACGGTCGTCATCCCGCCGATGTCGACGCCCATGGCGACGGCGATGTCGGCAAACCGCTTGTACTGAGCGGGCATGTTGAAGGCCCAGACCCGAGGCAGCGCGATCGCGTTGTTCAGGCCGTGGTGGGTGTCGTAGAAGGCGCTCACCGCGTGCGAGATCGAGTGGATGATGCCGAGCCCACCCGAGTTGAACGCCTGCGCGGCGATGTACTGCGCGTACATCATGCCCTCGCGACCCTTGAGGTCCTGGCCGTTCCAGACTGCCTCGCGCAGGTTCTCCGAGGTCAGCTTGATGGCCCGGATCGCGTTGCCGAGGGACGGCTCGAAGTTGAGCCGCGAGACGTAGGGCTCACTGGCGTGGGCCAGGACGTCGAAGCCGCACTGCGCGGTGTAGTCGACCGGGCAGTCGTAGTAGAGCACCGGGTCGTCGATGGCGAGGGTCGCCACCGAGGCGTCGTCGAAGGCGACGTACTTGTGCGGGTTGTCGGGGTCGGTCGTCGTGTCGGTGATGACGTACGCCCACGAGGTCTCCGAGCCAGTGCCGGCCGTCGTCGACACCGCGATGTGTGGCGGGTTCTTCGGGTTCTCGGACATGTTGAAGCCCTCGAACTCGTTGACGTTGCGGCCGTCGTGGGCGACCGAGACGCGGGCGCCCTTGCAGGCGTCGTGCGAGCTGCCGCCCCCGATCGACACGAACGAGTCGCACTGGTTCTCCTGATAGAGGGAGACCGCGTCCATGACGTTGTAGTCCTTGGGGTTGGACTCGACCTTGTCGTAGACGACGACCTCGAGCCCGTGGTACTTCATCGACTCGGCGATCTTGTGCACGATGTCGGTGCCACGCAGACCCGAGGTCATGATCAGCGTCTTGCGGAACCCGAGCTTGAGCGCCTCGGGGCCGATCATCTCGTGGGCCCCGGGGCCCATGAGGGCACGGGGGAAGGGGTGGAACTCCTTGATGGGGAAGGGTTTGAGCAGCTCGTCGACCTGCATGACGACCTCCTTGTCGTGTAGATGTCGCGTCGTTCGTATGGGTCTCGGCGCTTCGGACGTTAGGTGGGTCGGCCCACCCGGGGCCAGACGCGACGGCAAAGACTGGTCCTGCGGACCGGCACCCCCTCCGAGAGGCTAGGTAACTCCGCCCGGACGGGGGGCGTACGCCCCGGCAGGGACTCATAGCGTCGGAAGGACCCCAACTCGACCGGAAGGTACCCCATGTCCGACACGCTCACCACCCTCGCCACCGACGCCCCTGGCACGACCGTCGAGCCGACCGTCGTCACCGACACCACCGACACCACCGACACCAACCACACCACCGACGAGGTGCTCGCCGAGGACCAGCTGGTCGAGGAGGTCTCGATCGACGGAATGTGCGGCGTCTACTGATGCTCGAGATGCTCGGACAGGGGTGGTCGCTGAGCGACTCGGTGTCGCTGCGACCGGAACCCTTCGGGGCCCTGGCCTACGACTTCCGCACCCGTCGGCTCAGCTTCCTCAAGACCCCGGCGCTCGTCGACGTCGTGCGCCGGCTGGGTGGCTGCCCGTCGGTGGGCGCCGCCCTCACGAGCGCCGGAGTCGACGCCTCCGAGCACGCTTCCTACGCCCGCGCGCTGCGTAGGCTCGCCGACAGCGGCGTCCTCACCCCCCGCACCGTCTCGCCCGAGGAGATCCTCGTATGACCGCCACCCTCGACCGCCCGACCGAGCGTCCCTCCGGCGGGAGGCTGGTCGACCAGTTCGAGTACGGGCTCGACGCGCCGATCTGCCTGACGTGGGAGCTCACCTACGCCTGCAACCTGGCCTGTGTGCACTGCCTCAGCTCGTCGGGCCGTCGGGACCCACGCGAGCTCACCACCGCCGAGGCCAAGGCGCTCATCGACGAGTTCGAGCGGATGCAGATCTTCTACGTCAACATCGGCGGTGGCGAGCCGACGGTACGACCCGACTTCTGGGAGCTGCTCGACTACGCGGTGGAGCACCACGTCGGCGTGAAGTTCTCGACCAACGGCTTCCGCATCACCCCGGAACGGGCCGCCATCCTCAGCGCCACCGACTACGTCGACGTGCAGATCTCGCTCGACGGCGCGACGGCAGAGGTCAACGACGCCGTACGCGGTGAGGGCACGTACGACGCCGCGCTGCGCGCGATGGCCAACCTCCAGGCCGCGGGCATGAAGGACTTCAAGATCTCGGTCGTGTGCACGCGGCACAACATCGGCCAGCTCGAGCAGTTCAAGGCCATCGCCGACACGTACGGGGCGCAGCTGCGCCTGACCCGCCTGCGCCCATCCGGCCGCGGGGCCGACGTGTGGGAGGAGCTGCACCCCCTGCCCGAGCAGCAGCGCGAGCTCTACGACTGGCTGGTGGCCCACGGTGAGGACGTGCTGACCGGTGACTCGTTCTTCCACCTGGCGGCCTTCGGTGACGCCCTGCCGGGGCTCAACCTCTGCGGCGCCGGCCGCGTCGTCTGCCTCGTCGACCCGGTGGGGGACGTCTACGCCTGCCCGTTCGCCATCCACGACACGTTCCTGGCCGGCAACGTGCGCAGCGAGGGCGGCTTCGACACCGTGTGGAAGACCTCGCCGCTCTTCCTCGACCTGCGCTCGCCGCAGACCGGGGGTGCGTGCACGAAGTGTTCGGCCTACGACTCCTGCCGCGGCGGGTGCATGGCGGCCAAGTTCTTCACCGGGCTGCCCCTCGACGGACCGGACCCCGAGTGCGTCAAGGGCAACGCCGACGCCTCGCTCGGCGCCGTCGACCCGAGCGCGCGACCGGGCACCAGCCAGGACCACTCGCACAAGGGACCGGTGCGCCACCAGCCGGTGCCGCTGACCCTCGTCACCCGGCGTCCAGAACGCTCCTGTGACGAGAGCCCGCTCACGGGTCTCGGCGCTCACAGCGGATAGGACGCGGGTGTCCCCGCCGGCCCACACGTCGTGGCCGATGCTCGATCTCGGGCTCCAACGCTCGCCCGAGGTCGGCACCGGCGAGGTGCTGCTGCTGGTGCCCCTCGGCTCGATGGAACAGCACGGCCCCCACCTGCCCCTGTCCACCGACTCTGTCGTCGCGGCGTCGGTCGCCCGGTCGGCCGCCGAGATCCTCGGGGGCGAGGGCCGGCGGGTGCTCGTCGCCCCGATACTCGCCTACGGCAACAGCGGCGAGCACGAAGGCTTCCCGGGAACGATCTCGATCGGGCACGAGGCGCTGCACCTGCTGCTCGTCGAGTTCGGCCGGTCCGCCTGCCGGTGGGCGCAGGGCCTGATCTTCGTCAACGGGCACGGCGGCAACGTCGCGACACTGCGCTCCGCCGTCGACGTGCTGCGCTACGAGGGGCGGCCGGTCGCCTGGACCTCGTGCGACCTGCCCGGGGCCGACGCCCACGCCGGCCGCACCGAGACCTCGCTGCTGCTCGAGCTGACACCGCACGCCGTGCGCACCGACGCCGTCGAGGCCGGGTGCACCCTCCCGCTCGAGCAGCTGCTCCCCCGCCTGCGCCGGGAAGGGGTACGGGCCGTGTCCCACAACGGCGTCCTCGGTGACCCAACGCTCGCGACGAGGCAGGAGGGTCACGCCCTGGCTCAGACCCTGGTGCGCAACCTGCTCGACGAGCTGCACACCCTCGATGTCACCGACACCGGCCGCCTGGCCCGCCCCACGGCCCGGGGGCCCACCTCCGAAGCGGTCCATCCCGGCCGGGCGACGACAGGGCAGCCCTCTCGAGCGTCGCATCCGGGTGAGCCGGCGTGACTCCGCCCACTGCTCTCGTCACCGGTGCCGCCCGCGGCATCGGTGCAGCGGTCACCCACCGGCTGGTCGGTCGGGGGTTCCACGTCATCGCGGTCGATGGCTGCGCTGGAGCTGGTGGCGGCACTGCATACGGGCTGGCGACCCGCGCCGACCTCGACGCCGTGGCCGACGGGCACCCCGGACGGGTGACGCCGGTGGTCGCCGACGTGCGCGACCCCACCGCGCTGGCTGCGGTGGTCGAGCAGGTGCGTTCCGAGCGCGGTGGCCTCAGCGTGGTCGTGGCGGGTGCGGCGGTCATCGCCGGGGGTGACGCACTGTGGGAGACCGACGACGCCGTGCTCGAGAGCGTCTGGAGGTCCGACGCGGTGAGCGTGTGGAACACCGCGAAGGCGACGCTCCCCCTGCTGCTGGAGCAGCCGGCTGACGTCCGCCCCTCATTCGTCGCCATCACCTCCGCGGCTGGTGAGCACGGGCTCTACCACCTCTCGGCCTACTGCATGGCCAAGCACGCGGTGGTCGGGCTGGTGCGGGCGCTGGCCGCCGACGTGGCGGGGCGCACCGTGACCGTCGCCGGGGTCTCACCCGGCTCGACGTCGACCGACTTGCTGCGGGAGACGGCACGGATCTACGGCCTGGCCGACGTGTCCGGTCTCGTGGCCGAGCAGGCCATCGGGCGTGCCCTCGAGCCCGACGAGGTGGCCGCGGTGGTCGAGCTCGCCTGCACGGCTGGGCCGGTCGTGCACGGCGCGATCCTCTCCGCTACCGGCGGCTTCCGCTCGTGACCGCCATCGCACCCGCCAGCGTGACACCGGGGCGCAGCGGCCGGGCAGCCCTGCGCGGCACCGCACCGACCACCCGGCTGCCCGCCGGCTATGCCGTCAGGCTCGCCGACGACACGAAGGTCTGCGACGGGGGCACGGCCCTGCTCGGCACCTCGACGGGGCGACTCGTGCGCCTGAAGCCGGCGGCTGCCCGCCGGCTGGTCGACCGCGTCGTGACGGTGACCGACCCGGCCAGCGCGTCGCTCGCCGCGGTGCTGCTCGACCGCGATCTCGCCGACCCGTGGTGGGCCGACGACGCGCCGCCGTCTCCCGTCACCGGGAGTGACGCGTGGCCCGGCGTGACCGTGGTCGTGCCTGTGCGCGACCGGCCCGCGCAGCTCGCGCGGCTTCTCGCGGCACTTCCCGAGGCCCTGAGCGTCGTCGTGGTCGACGACGGCTCCCTGGAGGCCGCGACCGGCCGCGTCGCGGTGGAGCACGGCGCCCAGGTCGTGCGGCTCGACCCGGGGCGGGGGCCCGCGGGAGCGCGGAACGCGGGAGTGGCCGCCAGCAGCACTCCATACGTCGCCTTCCTCGACTCGGACGTCGTGCCCGAGCCGGGATGGCTCACGACCCTCCACCGCCACCTCGTCGACCCGCGGGTGGGGCTCGTCGCCCCTCGCGTGCTCGGCCTGCCCGGGGTGCCCGGGGGTGAGGGGTGGCTGCACCGGTACGAAGCCGTGCGCTCGTCGCTCGACCTCGGCCCTCGTCCGGCCGGGGTGCACCCCCACGGACAGGTGGCCTACCTGCCGAGCGCGGCGATGCTCGTGCGACGAGCCGCGTGGGGCACCGGTTTCGACGAGTCGCTCGAGGTGGGCGAGGACGTCGACCTCGTGTGGCGCACCCACGAGGCGGGGTGGCGCCTGCGCTACGAGCCCGCCGCCGTCGTGCGTCACGAGCACCGCACCGACGTGTCGAACTGGTTGCGCCGCAAGGCGTTCTACGGCACCAGCGCCGACCTGCTCGCCGCCCGTCACGGCGACGCCGTGGCGCCGATGGTGCTGACGCCGTGGACGGCGGCGTTCGCGGTCGCCCTCCTCGCGCAGCGCCGGTGGTCGCTGCCCATCGCCGCGGGCGTGTACGGCGCCGCCACCTGGCACCTCTCGCGGCGTCTCACACGGAGTCGGCACCCTCTCGCCACCGCCTCGTCGCTCACGGCGGTCGGCGCCGTGGCCGTGGTGTGGCAGACGTCGGCGGCCCTGACGCGCCACTACTGGCCCCTCGCCGTCGCGGTGGCCCTGGTCAGCCGCCGCGCGCGCACCGCGCTGCTCGCCGCCGCCGTCGTCGACGGTCTCGTCGACCACCACCGCTCGCACACCGACCTCGACCCGGTGCGCTACGTCGCCGCCCGCCGGCTCGACGACCTCGGCTACGGCGCGGGGGTGTGGATCGGCGCCTGGCGCGGCCGCTCCCTGCGCGCCCTGCGCCCCGCCCTGCGCGGCTTCGGCCGCTAGAGCCCCACGTGCAGGACGGACGGGTCGTCGTCAACCAGCGTCCCCTTGTTGCGCCCGATGTGCCCGTCCGGGCCGTCTCGACCCCTGGAAAGGGAACGTGCGGCGCAACAAGAGGACGGGGGGTCAGCGACCGGGGAGGACCTGGGTGTGCTCGATGCGCACGGCCTGCAGGGACTGGGGGTCGAGACCGAGGAGGGAGAGCACGGTCGGAGCGATCTGCGTCGTCTCCACCGGGGTGCTGACGACGGAACCGTGAGTCGAGCCGATGCCGAGGTGGGACACCGCGGCCACGACGATGGGGACGTTGCGGTCGGCCGCGTTCATGCCCCCGTGCTCGGCGATCTTCTTCGTGCCCCCGGTGTAGACGACACCGGCCTGGGCGACCCCGACGACGTCGGGATGACGGGCCTCGGCCGTCGACACGCCGTAGAAGGCCGCGGCCGCGTCTCCTGCGTAGACCTTGGACAGCCCTGACCCGCTGACGGTGCGAGACCCGAGGGTCGCCGTGGTGCCCGTCGCGGGGTGCGAGAGCAGCCACTGCCTGACGAAGCGGGCGGCCGCGGGCGACCGGTCGCTCAGCCAGAGCAGCAGGCTGTCGTCGTCGGCCGACCAGACGACGAGGTCGGCCGTGCCGGGGTGACCGACCTTCCAGTCGGCGTTGATCCCGTCGATCACTGCCCCGTCGTCGACCCGGGTCAAGGTGGTCGGGTCAGTGGGCGACTGACCGTGCTTGGCCGACAGGATGATGCTCGTCGAGCCGGCGAGACCGTCCTTGCGCACCTGGGCCACCATGGCGGCGACCGACCTGTCGACGAAGGCGAGGGCCGAGCTGAGCACCGGCCCGGGGACGACCCCACCCGGCAGGTACCCCCCGGTCAGGCCGTCCGACAGGGGGAGCTTCTGTGCGGTCGAGACCGACTGGAAGTTCATGCCGAAGACCGCCGGGACACCGACCCTGGTCGCGCCGGAGTGGTCGAACCCGTCGATCTCGTTGAGCACGGCCTTGACCTTGTAGGCGTCGTACGTCTGCGTCGAGGAGTTGATGCTCGTCCAGTCGCCCCCGGCGGGGGCATCGGAGTTGACCTCGGGCGTGAAGAGATCATCGACCCCGTGACCCGAGGGACCGTTGAGGATGTCGTAGGCCGCGTGCTTGTCCGACCACGCCGTACGCAGCCCGGCTCGGTGGACGACGTCGAAGATGGTGTTGACCTGCAGGTACGAGTGCGGCATGACCGGCTGGCAGGTCGCGGGGTCGACCGGGAGGGCGGCGCGGTTGATCAGGCGCTGGGGGCTGCCCGTCATGCTCAGGATCGAGCCGGGCAGGCCAGCGAGCCCCTGGCCGGCATCGAGCCGGGTCGGGTCCTCGTCGAGGCTCTCGTCGTACGACACGCCGGTGCCGGGGGCGACGCCCGCACAGCTGGTCGTGCCTGGCGGCAGCAGCGCCCGGTTGTAGGAGACGTCGTAGTAGACCCCGGTCGAGCGGGGGTTGCCACCGGTCACCTGGCCGACCATTCCCGGGAATGAGTCAGAGGGCACGGGCGTCGAGGCCCGGTCGTAGTCGACACCCCCACGAAGCAGCGCGGCGAGGGCCGACGTCGGGTGGGCTGCGGCGTAGAAGGCGAGGTCGCTCTGGTGGAGCCCGTCGACCGAGAGCAGCAGGACGTGCCGGCTCGCGGGCGACGGGGTCTCGGTGCCAGCGGTCGCCTGAGCCACGGCGGGCGGGAGTGCGAGGGCTGAGGCGGTGCTCAGCACACCGAGGGTGGTCAGGGTGCGGCGGGTGGGGCGACGCATGTGAGGCCTTTCTGGGGGGCGGCGCGAACGCCCCATCCGACCGCGCACAGTTGGGAATACCCTCCGAGGCCGGTGACGGGAGGGCAAACTCCACAAGGCACCTCGGTGACACTCGGTCGCCCTCCCGGTGTCGCGTGGTGCGGAGAGCGCTGCGCTCCGCGGCGATGGTGAGGATGGGTGGGGGCGCTAGGGTTCGGTCATGGCGCACGAACGCGAGATCCTCACCTGGGACCTCTTCGGGGCGGCGACCCGTGACCTCGCCCAGCAGGTGGTCGACGACTGGCACCCCGACATGATCCTGTCGATCGCCCGGGGCGGGCTGCTCATCGGTGGCGCGCTGGGCTACGCGCTGGGGATCAAGAACACCTACACGATGAACGTCGAGTTCTACACGGGCGTCGACGAGCGCCTCGAGGTGCCGCGAATCCTTCCTCCCGCCCCCGACTTCGTCGACCTCGGTGACGCCAAGGTGCTCGTGGCCGACGACGTCGCCGACACCGGCCACACCCTGCGCTCGGTGCAGGAGTTCGTCGCCGGCAAGGTCGGTGAGGTGCGCACCGCCGTCATCTACGAGAAGCCGCACTCGGTCGTGCGGTGCGACTACGTCTGGCGGCGCACCGACAAGTGGATCAACTTCCCGTGGAGCACGCTGCCGCCGGTGACCGCCGACGGGGCCCCCGCGCTCGACATCGTCCTCGACGCCTGAGCCCGTTCGGCCGAGCGGCTCGGGGCGACGACCTTCGTCAGTTCGTCCACTCCAGCCGCTTCGCCAGCAGGACGTCGAGCGCGACCGAGTCGCCGTCCCGACCGCCCTTGCCCGTCTGCAGCGGCGGCGGAGTCGGCTCGAGGTCGATGGTCCGCCAGCGCCCGAAGCGCACCGGGGCCACCACGAGCTGGTAGTAGCGCCCGTCCACGTCGACCCCGAGGGCGAGGTCGTGCCGCAGGAACCATCCCGTCACGCCCGTGTGGTAGCGACCCCGGCCGGACCACGGCCGCGCCGTCAGCTCCTGGGTCATCAGCCCGGCTTGCGTCGCCTGCTCGACGAAACGGTCGATCAGCACCTGGGCGCGCACCGACTCCTGCTCGTCCCGACGCAGCGCAGCCGCCACGTGGTAGTCGGCCTGGGCGGCCCGCTCGGCCCGCCGCCTCGCTGCGTCGTCGTCCACCACCCCAGCCTGTCACGCGGGCGGTCAGCGCGATGCGTCGACCACCTGGCATCGCCGTCATCGCGACGTCGACCACCAGGACGCCGTATGCCGCCCACCCCGGTGGGGTGGGCGGCATACGGACCGTGCGTGGTGCAGCTCTCCGCAAGCTGGAGGCCTCAGCCGCCGACGCGGAAACGAGCGAAACCGGTGGCCGTGGCCCCGGCCTCCTTGAGCACCTGGGCGACGGTCTTCTTCTGGTCCTTGGCGAACGCCTGCTCGGTGAGGACGTTCTCCTTGAAGAACCCGTTGACCCGGCCCTCGACGATGCGCGAGAGGGCGGCCTCGGGCTTCCCTTCCTCCTTGGCCGTGGCCTCGGCGACGCGCCGCTCGTTCGCGACCGTCTCGGCCGGCACCTCGTGCCGGTGGAGGACGGTCGGCGAGAACGCGGCGACGTGCATGGCCACATCGCGGGCGACGGAGTCGTCGCCACCCTCGGTGGCCACGAGCACACCGATCTGGGCGGGCAGGTCGGGGCTGGTCTTGTGCAGGTAGGACACGACGTTGGGCGCCTCGAGGCGCACGACCCGCTTGATCTCGATCTTCTCGCCGATGGCCGCGTTCGCCTCGTCGATGCGCTGCTGCACGGTTCGGCCGGCCTCGAGCTCGCTGGCGAGCAGCTCCTGCGCCGAGGTGGCATTGACCGCCACGGCCTGGACCAGGACCTCGTCGGCGAGAGCGACGAACGGCGCGCTCTTGGCGACGAAGTCGGTCTCGCAGAGGACCTCGACGAGAGTGCCGACGCCGTCACCGGCCTGGGCCACGACGACGCCGTTGGACGT